>JADMIO011624638.1_pt1 | contig 22448 bp, 19 predicted proteins | sample 8958161 | NCBI WGS metagenome assembly JADMIO01 (sample SAMN16585339, study PRJNA669376) | soil metagenome | isolation source: Crop rotation soil | place: USA: Cullars Rotation, Alabama | collected 2011 | reverse complement strand
GGCTAAGAATCGCTTCCCCGCCGATGCGTTCGATCGTTCCCCGCGCGAGTCGCCTGTCGGCGTCTCGCGCAATGAGTTCGAGATCGGTAGCGATCAGTTGAAACTTGACGGTCGAGCTACCGCAGTTAAGGACCAGAACGTTCATTGGTTATCAGGAGGTGGTCCAACGCCAGTCTTTTATCTCGGGCAGGTCGTCGCCGTGCTCGCAAATGTATTGCTTGTGATCCATTAGTTTGTCGCGCATGACCTGGCCCACGTGTGCGGCGATCGATTTCAACTGCGGCACGCGCTCGATAACGTCCATCACGAGATTGAATCGATCGAGTTGATTAAGAACCGTCATGTCAAACGGCGTTGTTGTAGTCCCCTCCTCTTTATAACCGCGCACGTGCAGATTTCGGTGATTGGTACGACGATACGTCAGCCGGTGAATCAACCATGGATATCCATGAAAAGCGAAGATGATCGGGCTGTCTGTCGTGAATAACATGTCGAATTCCTTGTCCGACAGGCCGTGCGGATGCTCGTTCTGCGGCTGCAAGGTCATCAAGTCGACGACATTGATGACGCGGATCTTCAACTCGGGAAGGTGCGCGCGCAACATGGAAACTGCCGCGAGCGTTTCGAGCGTTGGTATGTCTCCCGCGCAGGCCATTACCACGTCCGGCCGTGAACCGCGATCGTTGCTGGCCCACTCCCACATTCCAATGCCTTCGCTACAATGCTTGATGGCTGCACCCATATCCAGATACTGCAACGCCGGTTGTTTCCCCGCCACGATCACATTGACATAATCGCGGCTGCGCAGGCAATGGTCCATAACGGACAGCAACGTGTTCGCGTCCGGCGGAAGATAGACTCTGACGACTTCAGCCTTCTTATTTACGACGTGATCGATGAAGCCTGGGTCCTGATGACTGAAGCCGTTGTGATCCTGGCGCCAAACGTGTGAAGTGAGCAGGTAGTTGAGAGACGCGATCGGGCGTCGCCAGGGAATGTGGCGAGTGACTTTCAACCATTTCGCGTGCTGATTGAACATCGAATCGACGATGTGAATAAACGCTTCATAGCACGAGAAGACTCCGTGACGTCCGGTTAACAAATAGCCTTCCAGCCATCCCTGGCACATGTGCTCGCTTAGCACTTCCATCACGCGGCCGTCCGGCGACTCATTCTGATCGCCGGGAAGAGTCTTTTCCATCCACAGTCTGTCGGTCACTTCAAACACGGCGTCAAGCCTGTTTGAGGAAGTCTCGTCAGGTCCGACAAGCCGAAAGTTTCGCTCCGCTGCGTTTAGCTTCATCACGTCTCGCAGGTAACGGCCAAGAATTCTGGTTGCTTCGGCTTCGACTGTACCCGGCGTTGGAACGTCAAACGCGTACGCGCGGTAATCGGGCAGCCGCAGTTCTTTGAGCAACAATCCACCATTCGCATGCGGGTTCGCGCCCATTCGGCGCTGGCCGTTCGGAGCCAACTCGGCGAGCTCCGGCTTCAACTTTCCGCTCTCATCGAATAGCTCTTCCGGCTTGTAGCTCTTCATCCAGTCTTCCAGCATTTGCAGATGCTCAGGCTTGGCGGCGAGTTCGGAGAGCGGAACCTGGTGTGATCGAAACGTGCCTTCGACCTGTTTGCCGTCGACGATCTTTGGTCCAGTCCATCCTTTTGGTGTGCGCAAGACGATCATCGGCCAGCGCGGCACCTGCTTGATTCCGTTCTTTCGCGCTTCTGCTTGAATCGACTGGATCTCCTGCAAGACAGTGTCAAGCGTGGCGGCCATCTGTTGGTGCATCACGTCGGGTTCATCGCCTTCAACGAAGTACGGGTTGTGACCGTAGCCCTTCATCAGGCTCGTGAGATCTTCATTACTCAAACGTGCGAGCACAGTTGGACCGGCGATCTTGTAACCATTCAGGTGCAGAATCGGCAGCACGGCGCCGTCACGCACCGGGTTCAGAAACTTGTTCGAGTGCCAGCTCGTCGCGAGTGGACCAGTTTCGGCTTCACCGTCGCCGACTACGCAGCAGGCCAGCAAGTCGGGATTGTCGAAAACCGCACCGTAGGCGTGTACGAGCGAATAACCGAGTTCTCCGCCTTCGTGAATTGAGCCCGGAGTTTCAGGAGCAACGTGGCGGGGAATGCCACCCGGGAAGGAGAACTGTTTGAAAAGCTTCTTCATCCCATCCTCATCCTGTGAGATGTTGGGATAGAACTCGCTGTAAGTTCCTTCGAGATAAGTATTCGCAACCATGCCTGGTCCACCATGACCTGGACCACACACGTAGATCACGTTTAGATCGTGCAGCTTGATGAGACGATTGAAATGAACGTAGATGAAATTCAGTCCGGGAGTCGTGCCCCAGTGACCGAGGAGTCGGGGCTTTACGTGGTCGAGCTTCAGAGGCTCGCTAAGCAGCGGGTTGTCGTATAAGTAAATCTGTCCGACGGAGAGATAGTTTGCCGCGCGCCAGTAAGCATTTATCCGGCTTAACTCTTCCGCAGACAACGGTGATGTTTCTATTAATCCAGTCGCACTCATGAACGTTGTGCGAGAAGCATGACACAAGCCCGTCCTTCCGAAAAGCCGGGAAACCGTTGAAACGGGCACCGGGCTAAAGCCAGGTGAGAATGAGACCACTATGTGTATTCCTAAAGTACGCCCAGCAGCCGTTTGTTTGACTTTTCTAAGGCAGATTGTAAGGGTGCAGAAGTTGCTTCAAATCTAAACAACTAAGATCAAGGAGTGGAGAGATGGAAGCAACGAGAGTGACTGTTGATGAAGTGAAGCAGCGTATGGATCGCGGCGAGGTGTTTACTTTCGTCGACACGCGCAATCCAAAGGCATGGGCGGAATCGAAGACGAGACTGCCCGGAGCGATCCGCATCCCGGCGGAGGAAGTGGAAGCTCATCTCAAGGAAATTCCGCACGACCGCAGTGTCATAACTTATTGTACGTGACCGCACGAAGCATCCAGCGCCAGTGTGGCGCAGGCACTGATGGAACACGGTTGGAAGAATGTACACCCGCTCTTCGGAGGCTTTGACGCCTGGAACGAAGCGGGGCTTCCGGTGGATAACAAATGAAGAAGTCAGTTGTGATCGGCATGCTACTCGTACTCTGCCTGACGCTTGCAGGCTGCGGTAGACAAACCACAACAGCCCGCAACACGCAGACAGACGCATTGTTCCGCGCGACGCGTGAAGGAAATACCGACATGGTTAAGTCGCTGCTTTCCTCACCCGGCGCTAACGTCAATGCGACCGACGACCGCGGCAGCACACCATTGCTCGAAGCCGCGCGTTTCGGCCATGAAGACATCTGCCGCGCACTGATCGCGGCAGGCGCCGACCTGAAAGCGAAAGACAAAGACGGCAAGACCGCACTGATGCTAGCGGTTCAGGGCGACCATGATGAGGTCGTCCGAGTTCTGAAGCAGGCTGGCGAAACCGAATAAAGTCAATCCACAGATACACAGAATGCATACGTCCATCTGTGTAATCTGTGGATTGCTTTAAAACCTTGACGCCTGTTTTGCTCGCAAGCTACATTGCCTACGTCTCAACGTGGGCGACATTCTTTCCTCACGACTCTTGCTCAATCGACAAACATTCCGAGGTGAGGGAGCGAAACATGCAAATCCGATTGCTGATCCTGTGTTTGACCCTTTTCGTATTAGCACCATCAATCGCGGCTCAAACGTCACCTTGCGCCAATGGAGACGAAAGCGGCTTGCCGTTGCCCAGCACGTTTCTCCCGGCCGGACTCCCGGAATTCCAGGCACAACTCAAATCATTTCTCACAAGCGGAAAATATCGAACCCTGAAATGGTGTGAAGATAAACGACTCCGTGACACCGGAGCGTTTATTAATGGCATCAGCTACGGCGTTCACCCGACTGTCAAAATCTACTACTCGCCTTCCGTCATCAACTGGCTTGTACACAAAGATCGCAACCAGGTGATTCCCGATGGAGCGATGATCGTGAAGGAACAGTATTCCGCGCCGGCAGCTCGGTACCAGCTCCAGCCGCCGAAAGGAATAAACGGTTGGACCATCATGATTAAAGACAGTAAGGGATCGCAGGACGGTTGGTACTGGGCCGAGATTTGGGATGCGCAATGTGTCGACAACAACAATCCTCCATTCGCGGTTCCGTACGCGGGATTCGGGCTCTACTGCGTGAGGTGCCATGCTTCGGCCGAGCGCGAGCATACGTTTACTTACTCAAAGAACATCAACGGCTTCCCAGGCGATCCGGATTCTTACTTTGTCGATCTGTCGTGGGCGTCGGCTCCCGTGAGCGGGCATGCGCCGGCTCCGGCGCAACCGTGCAGCGAAGCAGCGGACAGCGATCGCGACGTTCCCACGGCCGGTCACAATAAGGACGCGACCGACGTGCAGGAACAGGAAATTTTCCGAGAGATGGCCAGCGTAAGACCTGCGACTCTCGATCCAAAATTCGTCGCCTTTTATAAGTCGATAACTCCGGTGCCGCTCGACAAAGTGCAAAAGTTTCCGGGAGAGACTTACGACCACATCTTTCCGCAGAACATCGGTGGATCGAAGCCGGCGCCATCTCCCAACCCCAACCAGTTTCTTACTTCCGATCAGTGCATGGGCTGTCATAGTGGCGGCACGTACGGGAACGTGATGCTCTACACGGGGACGAAGCAATCGGATGGTTCGACTCCTGTAATGAACATCTCACCATTCGGCGAGTGGCGCTGGTCGCCGATGGGACTCGCCGGGCGCGATCCGATTTTCTACGCACAACTCGATAGCGAAATCGCATTCGTCAAGAGTTTCTTCAAAAACGATCCGGCGAAGGTCGCGGAAAAGATCAAGACCATCAACAACACGTGCTTCAAGTGTCATGGCGTGATGGGTAAACGCCGTTTGGATGACGATCACGGCGGTCCTGATAAAGGCAACTTCGAACGAGAGATGGTCTACGCTACTTACGATACTGCGAATGATAAGGCGTACGTTTACGGGGCATTAGCGCGTGATGGCGTTAGCTGCATGGCGTGTCATCGAATCGTCGAAGATAAAGTTCCGTTCAGCGAGTTTCTCAAAACCAGGATCACCGGCAACTTTACGACTGGCAATCCGGCAGAGCTGTTTGGACCATTCGAAGATAAAGAGATTGTCACAGACCCGATGAACAACGCGATGGGCATCAAGCCGAAACATGATGCGTACATCAAAAGCTCTCGCATGTGCGGTAACTGCCACACGATCAACCTGCCGCTGATGGACAATCCCGAAGCGGATGCCAACACGCCGCACCTCGAGCAGCTCACGTATCTCGAATGGCTTAACAGTGGTTATCAAAACGAGGTTGGTACGAATTCAAAAGCGCAAACGTGCCAGGATTGTCACATGCCTACGAAGTACACCAACTCGAAAGGCACGCTCAACATTCCACTGATCCAACAGCCGATCGCGTTTATCGAAGACACTCAATATCCGCAAACGGGCAATCGTTTACCTGATGAGAAGATTCAGGTTCGCTTCCGCAAAGAAGGTTTTGCTCGTCATCAACTACAGGGGCTGAATGTCACGCTGTTGGAGATGTTTCGGCAGTACATGTCGCCTTACAAATCGAACGGAACGAATATCCTCGCCAACGTTGTTTTGGGCGTCAGGCAAAACGATTACATGTCCGGGCTCGACGATCTAGCCACTGCGAGCGATGCTTTTGTGCAACAGGCGCAGAACTCTACCGCAGACGTTTCGGTGTCGGAGCCGACGGTGAGCAACCAAAAACTTATCGCGGAGGTGAAGGTGACGAACAAGACGGGTCATCGTTTTCCGAGCGGCGTTGGGTTTCGGCGCGCGTTTCTGGAGTTTCGAGTAGTTGATAACGACACAGGTAAGACTGTTTGGTGTTCGGGCTGTACAAATGAGCTCGGCGTGATCGTGAAGGGCAACGAGAGGTTGCCGTCAGAACTCTTCGACGTCTACAACGACGGCACCAAGCCCGCGACTCTCGGTTATCCGGCTGCATGCCTCAAATCCGTTCCGCAGCATTTCCAGCCACACTTCTTCTGGGATACGCAGAAGAACACCGGCTCGGCGATCACGCGGCAGGATCAGGTTCAGATCTACGAGGAGCTAAACCTGAACGTTGATTGCGCGATGACGACCAGTTTTCTCCGTCGCGACTATCAGTTGAAAGACAACCGGCTCTTGCCACTCGGCTGGACCAAAACCGGTCCGCTCAACCCTGACAAGACGCCCTACATCCCTGCGGACTACCTTCATGAAACCTTTCCCGTGAGTGTCGGCGGCGACCCAGCCTACGCGGATGGAAGTGGAACGAGTGTCGTGCGGTACGAAATCCCAATGAGCGCATTCGCTGGAAAAAATCTAACCATCACCGCAACGCTCTATTACCAATCGATACCGCCGTACTTCCTGCACGATCGCTTTACCCAGGCACCGAATTCGCCGGCCACGCAACGTCTCTACTACCTAACCTCGAACCTGCAGACGAAAGGAACACCGATCGAGGATTGGAAATTCCAAATAACGAGTGCGAGTCAGACGGCGACGTTGCCTTAAGCTCAAATGTGAGTGCTTCTTCCACCGGGTTGAAGCCCGGTATGAATGAAATAAAATTGATGAATCGAAGTAGCCGAAACCTAAAACTGATGGCTTTAGGCGTTGTCGTATTTCACTTCGTGATCGTGGTTCTGCATTCGATCGCGCACGAAAAGCTGTCCGTCAAGGCGAGTCCGGCGCAGTTGGCTTTTATCGTTCCGGTCATCATCGTTGCGCCGGTGGTTGCCGGATTGCTGCTCTTAAAATTTAATACGGCCGGGCTGGTTCTGCTGACGGTTTCGATGATCGGTTCGTTCGTCTTCGGCGTCTATTACCACTTCGTCGCCGACACGATAGACCATGTGGCCCATGTGGCATTTCTGCAGCCTGTCTTCTGGTCACAGATGTTTCAGGGTACGGCTTTCCTGCTGGCGCTCTCCGAACTCTTCGGCGCGGGGATCGGAGCTATCTCGCTTTCTCGAACGGGCAGATGATCTGTGTTCATCTGTGTAAATCGGTTATTATCTCGCGGTCATGAATTCAAAGGCCTAGCTCACTATGGTTTCCTCAGCTCGTCACGCAATTGTCTGTATCCTCCTCGTCATCGGCGTCACGGCCGGTCAGGCGACGCAGAAGGTCGCTAGCGGTAGCATTAGTGGCACGGTAACAATCATACGATCTTCACTGTGGTGGGAGACGGAAGTGACATGCCTCCCGCTTCCGTGACGTTTGCAGTCGTCGATCGAGACGTTACGGATTTGCTCATCAAGACGATCAAAGGCAACAGTTTATCTGGCGTGGTGGTGCTCGACGGGAACGAAAGAACGCCCGCCACTGGTTTGCAAATTTACGCGGCGGCGGAAAGTGACCCTGCTTACGGCAACAGCCCGTCAAGCGCGGTTGGTCCGGACGGATCTTTCAATATAAATGGCGTGCGAAGTGGACTTGCTCGTCTCGGGGTTACTTCCACCGGCGGCAATCGCAGGCAAGTTGAAATCATACGCGTCGAGCGCAACGGCATTCCTCAGCCTGAGATCATCAACATAAAAGAAAGCGAGCACGTCACCGGCCTTCGTGTCGTAGTCAAAGCACTGAAATTAACCGGCGCTATTCGAGGACAGTTGAAAGTTGAAGACGGAGAACTGCCGCCGCCTTCGCAACTGATGTTGCAGCTTTGGCCTCTCGACGAGAATCTACAGCCGCGACGAACATCCTCGATTCCTTCACCTGAACTGGACGCACGTGGCCGCTTTGTTGCTAAGGGATTGCCTGCGGGCACATATCAACTGACTGTCTACGTCTATTCACCTGAACGAACCAAAACAGTTTCCACAAAGACACAACAAGTGACAGTCACTGAAGACACGACGACTGAAGTAACTCTGATTATCAAAACTGATCCAAAGTGATTTCCAATATGCACTGATTCTCCAGACGCGAAGAATTCAGCTTTATTACCGCCTCCGAAAAAATTTAATTCGGGGGTGTCAGATGATACTAGAGGCATCAACCACAAACACGCGAAGGCAAGGTGTGGGGTTAGTGCTTCTGACGATCGCCTGATCTCCGCCCTCGAAAGCGACATCCAACCTTGTTGGCCCTCCGCGAGGGCCTCAAGAATTACAGGCGCTAGAACTTGTTGCCATTCCGGAACACTCTCGGCTACCATGTCGCGTCTTGCCGAGCCCAGGGTCGTAAATCGTCTCACCAAGGAAGTAGATATGAAAACGAATCCCCCAACCCAGCATGTGTACACGTATGTCCTACGAACAGCCGTAATCATCTCCCTGACCTTAACTGTTCTATTCCTGCTGCCGGACCGGGCTTCTCGTGCAGCCACAACCTTTACGGTTAACTCCCTGGCTGACACCTCCGACGCAACTCCCGGTGATGGTCTATGCGCCGACGCCGGAGGACTCTGCACCCTGCGCGCCGCGTTGCAGGAAGCGAACGCTCTGGCAGGTACCGATACGATTAATTTCTCCGTCACCGGCACCATCAATCTCACCGGCGTACTGCCGACCATCAACACCAACGTAAACATCAATGGTCCAGGTTCGGGCTCGCTCACCGTTCGCCGGGACACAGGCGGCGACTATCGCATCTTCTTTATCGATAACAGCATCGTCAGCATCTCGGGAATGACGATCACGAATGGCAAGAGCCCGGATGGAGTTGCGGGCACCGGGCAGTTCGGTGGTCCAGGAGGCGGTATTCGCCAGGGTGGCGGTGAGCTGACCCTGGATAACGTTGCCATCACGGGAAACAGAACCGGTAACGGAGCAACTATCAACAACAACAATACCGCCGGATGGGGCGGCTTCGGAGGTGGCATCGACGGCAGTGGAGTGCTGACGATTACGAATTCTGTAATCAGTAACAACGTCGCCGGCAACGGCGCCACAGGTTTCTTCGGCGGCAGCGGCGGATTTGGCGGTGGCCTTTCCTTCTCAGGCAGCACGCTAACGATGACGAACGTCAACATCAGCGGCAACAGGACCGGTGATGCTGGTGCGACGACAAGCGGAGGACTGGGCGGTAATGGCGGCGAAGGCGGCGGGATGTACATCACCGTCACTAATAGTGCTCATCTCTCTCGAGTCAACATCGACAACAATACGGCCGGTAATGGCGATGATGGTGGCGATGGCGGCGGCATGGTTTTAGTCAGTGGCCAGCTAACGATGACGGACTGCAACGTTAGCAACAACAGCTCCGGTCAGGGCGGTACTAAGTTTGCGGCGCAGGGTGGAATGGGCGGCGGCATTCTAAGCTTCGGCCAGATCACGATGTCCAACTGCCTGGTCAGCGGTAATTCGACCAGAGCCACTGCAAAAAATAACGGCAGCGACGGCGGGCATGGCGGCGGCATTCTCACCAACAATGTAATGACGATCACTAACTCGACTATCAGCGGTAACCAGGCGTCACCGCAGGGAGGGCGCGGCGGTGGAATTTACAATAGCGCTAATGCGTTGACGTTAACCAACGTCACGATTACCGGTAACTCAGCTTACACGTGTTGTGGCTTTCAGAACGGCCAGGGTCTCCATAACAGCAACGTCGCGATCGTTCGAAACAGCATCATCGCCGGCAACGGAATCTCAACAGTTCCCGACGTCACCGGTATCTTTACTTCGCAAGGTCATAACCTGATCGGCAAAGCAACCGCTGGCGGCGATGGCGGCAATGGCGACCAGACGGGCTTCACAAATGGTGTCAATGGAGATCAAGTAGGCACGCTCGCATCGCCCATCGATCCGGTGTTGGGCTCGCTGACCCTTAATGGTGGTCCAACCCCCACACACAAACTACTCGCAGGCAGCCCCGCACTCGACGCAGGCGACAATGCACTTGCCAAAGATGCAAGTAACAACACGTTAACGACCGATCAGCGTGGCGCGGGTCGCTTCGCTAACTCCGCTGGTCCAGGCACCGGGACCGTCGATATCGGCGCGTTCGAGCTCCATCCCGTACTCGAAGACATCACCGATAAGACAACTAATCAAAACCAGGCGCTTGCGATCTCTTTCAGTATTGGTGATTCGACAGGTGACGTTACGGTAACGGCCACGTCGGACAACCAGACGCTGCTCCCAAATGGCAATTTATCGCTTAGCACGGTCGGTGTGGTACGGACTCTCGTCATGACGCCGGCGCAAAACCAGGTTGGCTCGGCGCTGATCACCGTGACGGTCGCGGGCGCGCCTGTGGCGACTGATACTTTTACGCTGACAGTCAATCCGGTTAACCAGCGGCCAAGCTTTACCGCAGGTGCCAATCAGACGACGAATGAGGATTCGGGCGAGCAAACAGTCGCCAATTGGGCCACAAACATCAGCGCTGGACCAGCGAATGAATCCGGACAGACGCTCACATTTCAAGTCACTGGAAACACGAATCCGAGTCTCTTCTCGACAGGTCCTGCAATCAGCAGCACGGGAACGTTGACTTATACGCCGGCGGCAAATGCATTCGGAAGCGCAACCATCGACGTTGTGCTCAAAGACAATGGCGGTACGGCAAACGGAGGTCAGGACACGTCGACCCCAGCTACGTTCACGATCACTGTCAATCCGGTGAACGACGCGCCCACATTCACGAAGGGCCCGGATCAGAACATCAATGAAGACGCTGGTTCCCAGTTCATTTTAAGCTGGGCCACAAACGTCAGCAGTGGAGCGCCAAACGAGTTTCAGTCGGTGACGTTTGTCGTTACTAATAACACGAACCCCGGATTGTTCTTCGCACCTCCGTCAATCACCTCGACGGGCCATTTGAGCTACACTCCCGCGCTCAACGCAAGCGGCACTGCGACGATCACCATCGCGCTGAAAGACAATGGTGGCACGGCAAACGGTGGACAAGACACTTCGGCGGAGCAAACGTTTACGATCACGGTGAATGCGGTCAACGATGCGCCGGTGAATCTATTTCCTCAATTTCCGCCACCGTTTACGCCCATCAATACGCCGCTCGTTTTCTCGCCGCCTTCCAATGTAATCTCCGTTGCCGACGTCGACGCGGGAAGCGATCCGCTCACCATCACGTTGACCGCCGTAACGACGGGAACAGTGTCGTTGTCGGGCACTAATGGTCTAACTTTCGGCGCCGGCGATGGGACCGACGATGTCACTGTGACGTTCTCGGGCACGCTCGCTAATCTCAACGCGGCACTCAACGGGCTCACGTTCAAGCCGGGCACCGGGTTTACGGGCACCGCCACGCTTCAAATCAGCACGAACGATCAGGGACACAATGGCTCGGGTGGCGCGAAAACCACTTCAAACTCGATCCTGATCGACGTTCGACCGGGCGGTGTGCTCGAGTTCAGTATCTCGGCGTTCTCATTCTCCGAAAGCAGCAGCTTTGCACTTGTTACCGTCACGCGCACTGGCGGCAATGGCGGTGCAACGTCGATTAATTTCAGCACTGCTGATGGAACGGCGACTGGCGGCAACGCCTGTGCAGCCGGTATCGATTATGTGAATAGTTCGGGAACTCTTTCGTGGACCCATGGCGATTCGAGTACGAAGTTCTTCATGGTTCCCTTCTGTCCTGATTCACTTAACGAGGGAGATGAGACAATAAACCTATCGCTCAGCAATCTGACCGGCACAGCAACACTCGGAACGCGCACGACGGCGACACTGACGATCCTCAATGACGATCCGCCGGTGCTGCTGCTCGAGGAGAATTCAGACCGCGCGATCGCGCTTGATTCGATCACGCTGAAACGAGATCCGTTTACGTTGATTAATGAGGTTCTGATCGGCGCGGACAATCGACGGCGCGTCTCGCTCTTCGTCTGGCGCCTTGGGCTTTTGCCGTCGGACACCGCCGCGAACGTGAGCGCGCTCGCGGAAGATGACATGGGCACGCCGTATCCGTTGGTGGTTGAGTCTATTGGTCCAGTTGCGGGATTGACTGACGTAACTCAGGTCGTCGTCAAATTACCTGACAACGTCCTGGGCGCCCCGCGAGATCTCTTCGTAAAGGTCACCCTTCGCGGCCCTAGCAGCAACCGCGGCCGGATCAGCATCGCCGCCCCATGAATCCGCGTAAATCCGCGTGAATCTGTGGCTAAAATTCTGATTATCTGCTGTTGTATAAATCCATCACCCACTTCGGCGGATCCGGATCGCCTGCGAAATCCAGGTCCATGCCCTTGCTCCTGGACCAGCGCCACAGCCAGGTTGGGCCGGACTTCGTTACCATCGTGTCCTTCGTCTGATACGCGGGATCGGCCATCACTTTGTCGAGGGTGACGAACGTGTACCCGCGTTCCGCAAACCTCCGCAGCATCTCATCAAGCGAATCGGCGGTAATATCGTTGACGTGAATGAGCAATAGCTGCGGAATCTCGCGACCAAAAACCTGCGGCGAGATCTTCTCAGCAAACTCCGTCGCCGCAATCGTGTAATTCAGATACTCTTCACGCAAACGCTTCGCGAGCGCCTCGTCGCCCTTTTGCAACGCCTGCACGTAACCGACGTTGAAAATAAAATCAGAATTCTCGATCGTGTGCGGCGTAATCTTGTACCCGCGCGCGTGGAGAAAGTTCTCGATGGCTTCTTTCTTCTCGCGTGTGTCGCCGGTGTGCGTCATCGGGTGTCGAAAATAAAGTTGATACGGCTGCCGTGACCGCATCAACTCCCGCGACACTACGTCACCTTTCACAATCTCTTCCTGAAACTCTTCAACTGTCGCACTATTGAACTCGCGGTGTGAATACGTGTGATTCCCGAGGATCATCCCGCTCTTAACCCACTGGCGCAGCAGATCGACGCGCGCCTCACGCTGGCCCGGCACCTCCAACATGCGCTCGTTCACGAAGGCCACCGCAGGCGCCTTGTGCTTCTTTAGTGCCTTAAGAATCTTCGCAGTTGCTCCTCGGGCACGCGCGACATAGTGCTCGCCGGCGATGTTCACGTACGGCAGGTCGTCAAACGTGACCGCCATTGTGCGCGTAGTCGTCTGCGCGCGCGCCGAGGTTGCCAGTCCGAACAGAAAGACGATCAAGAGCGTGCGTTTCATAATTTCCCCTCTCCAGGCGTGAGTCTTATAGCATGAGCTTCACGCACCACACACTCTAAAGATCGAAAATTTTTAGGGCGCCTCCCGGGAGTGCGGCGCCTGGCACCGCTTGTAATTACGCCGAAGGCGTTCGCTAATTCGAGCCCAGGGTTGGAGCGCCAGCGACAACCCTGGGATCAATACACAAGAATAGAGATAACCCCGAAAGGGTTCCGCCCGAAGCAAACCCTTTCAGGGTTGAGGCGAGGTTTTGAATTGTGACCCAGGGTTGTCGCTGGCGCTCCAACCCTGGGCTCGAATTAGCGAACGCCTTCGGCGTAATTACAAGCGACGTCAAGCCGCCGCACTCCAATTTAATCGTGTCCCTCACTCTCGCGTTCCGGCAGTGACTTCAGATACTCAACCAGGTCATTCTTCTCCTGCGCTGTCAGTCCCAGACTGAAGTGTGTTGTAGTGGTCTACGACGTCCAGCAACGTTTTGAAGCGACCATCATGATAGTACCGGCCCTTGTTCGCCGGATTCATGAACAGCCCATTCTCGCGCACGAAGATCCCCGCCAGATTCATCGTCTTGTAAACGTTGTCCGGCGCGCGATCGGCCTGGAAGCTGTCGTTGCCGGATCGTTAAGGTTGACCTTGCCCTGTTTCAGTTTATTGATGAGAGGCTGCGGCAACGCATCAACATCCACTTTCAGGCCAAGCGATAGTGCGGTGCTCGGGCTGATGCCTGGTCCAACACCGCCGAGAGCCGCGCCCTCGATTGCCTGGTGGAGCTGGAGCGCGCCGCCCCAGAAGGCTTCGTCACCAAACGTGTCGAAGCGGAATGTAGTTCTGCCGTCTCCTAAGAGATCATTGGCATTCTCAACGATCTGTGCACCGAAGTTTCTGAGTTTTTCTTTGCGAGCATGACTTTGAGCCGGCGGTCCTTTTCGGTCATTTGGCGGCGCCTCAGCGTGTCCTCTGTTAACGAGAACAAGAACAACTACCGTCGCAGCCAGCAACGCGATTACTGCGTATAACCCTTTGATCGACATGATGCTTACCCTCCGGTGGATTTCGGTGATGGTGAAGGCAGAGTCCGACATCTCTCGACTTTTGCATCGAGGTCAAGGTCAGTGCTACCTTGCATAAACATCAGCACCAACGTTTACCGCCCCTGATACGCCCTAAAAGTGACTTTGTAAAGAGGTGATTTATGACGGCCGGTGAGAACAAAGGATTACGGTTTCCCTGCGAGTGTGTCTCGAATTCGCCAGGCGGCTATACGGATCCCTGGGCGGAGATTACGAGGAGAAAACTACTGCCCAACGGCACGAAAGAGCAAATTTTGACTTTGGTTGCGGAGGAGCCAAAGACGCTCTCTCAGCTAGCCCAGGCCTTGAATCTGTCTCCGCCAAGCGTACATACACACATCAACGACATGCTCAAAAGCGAGCTCTTGCGCGAGTCGGCGGAGTTTGAGAAGAGACATCCCAGCGAGCGTTATTACGAGCCAAACTTTCCGGTTTTCAAAGCCGAAGAGTGTGCGGAGTTTCGAACGCTCTGTGAAGAAATGGCGGAGCAGCTTGCTACTTTATTCGAACAGCGACGAGCGAAGATGGAGCAAGCGTTTCAAAATACGAATTTGCCGGCGCATGGCTGGAAGCTTTCAGACGTCACGCAGTGTCTGTATGCAAACATGTATCGCGGCGCGCGCACGTTACTCGAAGAGCGCGGACTACTCACTCCACGAGTGAAACACGAAAACGGCGCAGAATGGATTTTCTGGGCAGAAGAACGCGAAGACTGACTCACTTCGTCGTATCGAACACGACCTGATCGTAGTGCCAGAGCTTCTCGAAAAACTGTCGAGCGATCGGCGAGATTCCTGCTACCTTCTCAACAATCTCTGAAATGCTGCGACGACCGTCGATAGCCTCAAACGCACGTTTCTCAAACTCATTGATGATAATAAACAGATCGTTGAAGAGATGTGTTTGGTTCACCAACACGCCGGCTGTGCCAGGAGGAATTCGATCCTGCATACAGGTGGTCCATGGCAGACGAACCGGCACGTAGCGCAAATGGCGCTCGCCGTCGAAGTGAATCTTTTCGATAGCGCTTCGATGGACCACGAAGCTGTGGTTTGCCATCAAGCCTCGCAACAGCTCCATCTCTACGTACTGCTCGCGTTCGGGAAGTGTCGCCAATCTGCTCGCATGCGGCGTCGTTGCGACGAAGCCGCATTGAGGCAGGTAAGGCGCCTGCCAGTACCAGCGACTCAGCGTCAGGTCGTTGCGTTCGACGAAGTCGAATAGCTGCGGCACTGAATACGACCGGTCGCGCGGATTCAGCAGTGCATCCGCCAGGGCGTCGCCGCTCGCGAACTCTCTCGAGCCACCCTGTGAAGCCAGCAGCGGATGATGTTGAGGCAACTTCTTCAGCACCGTAATCAGATCGTTAATCTCTTGTTTTGACGTTCCGATGCCGAGCCGGCGGCAGTAGTCCTGAAGCATGTAGACGCCCGCGCGTCCATAAGGTGCATAGACCATCAAGTACATCGCACCATCGGGCTTCAACACGGAGCGGAGCGCGCGCAAACCCGCATCGGGATCGGCGAGATGGTGCAGTACGCCGGTACAAACGATGTGGTCGAAGCTGTGGTCCAAGTCGCCGGCATTCTCGATCGGCAACTGCCGCAGCTCGAGGTTCGTCAAGTCGTACTTCTGTTTCAGTGATTCGTTGTGCTGGAGACTTGTCGTGCTGACGTCAATGCCGGTGACGCGTGCTCTGGGATGGCAGAGCGCGTACTTCGCAGCCTGAAACGTTCCACAACCGGCGACAAGGATATCCAGCTCGGCGCGGTATTCCTTGTGCGGCCACAGCAAATGAAACTCAGCACGATGCACGTGCTCGCTCTGCCACTGCTCGCGAGCCCGATCCAGATTTTCTACCGGAGGCGGAAACGGATGATTAGTGTAAAACTCGCGGATCGGATCTGAGTTCATAATGTGGCTTTGTCGGGGCGGAGATTATACATTGCCACAAAGAAGCACAAAAGTTGGTTCACATTCGGGCCTGGCTTTGTTCCTTGAGTAACTGAACGAACTGCTGTAGCTCGGCGAGGTTGAGATCCGAGACGACCCAGTAAGCCATGCCTGCGTTGGACCAACGTATCACGTTGTAACCCTGGCTCACCGACATCTTCTCATTCGTTGCTGCCTCGTTTGATGGCCAGACGAACAAGTTGATCGAGTGCCGTCCACGTTGGTACACAAGCGCCGCGACAGGTCGATTGCCGATGTAATCCAGTCTTCCGCCATTCAAGCTGAATCCCTGTTGACTCAGATCTTTCACTGGCGGCGAGAAGTCGAGCTTACCGTCAAACCACGGCTTTACAGTGTGTCGATCTGAAGATGGAACGTCAGTCAAATGATCGGCCATCAGCGAGCGTACGTGGCTTGAAACAATCTCCTGGGCCAACACGTCACCGGACGATTCGCGCGTGAGCATTGCGGCAACGATCCAAATAACAGCGACGACTGCCAGCAACGAAATTCCCGCCAACAGCCAGCGCCAACGAATTGGTTGCGAAGCGGGCGTGCTTTCTTTTCTGAGTGCAGCTCGCAAACGTCTTTCGAGATTCGCGGGAGGATCGAATCTAAGGTTACCCACAGCCGGCTGCAAATCACGAATTCCCTTGTAAGTCTGCGCGCAGGCGCGACAATCATCGAGGTGCGCTTCGATTTCCAGGCTCTTCACGAGATCCAACTCACCATCGAGATAGGCATGAATCAGGTCACGCGTTTGTTGACAGCTCAATGCTTACCTCCTTTCCCATGCGACTGGCGAGCAGCGCGTGCAGACGCGTGCGCCCGCGTTTTAGTCGAGACATGACGGTTCCGATCGGGATGTCGACGACGTTCGCGATCTCTTTGTAAGAAAGTCCTTCCATTTCACGCAGCACTACCACTTCACGAAACTCGATCGGCAGCTCCTGCAAAGCGTGTCTCACGATCTCGGAGTCGAGTCGCTGAATAAACAGCATCTCCGGATCGGGAGCTTCCATGCCCGGTTCGTCGAGCTTGTCGTCGATCGGCTCGGTCAAGCGGACGAGACGATTCCGCTGCAGCCATGTGTAACAGGTATTCCGCACGATCGTCAGCAGCCACGTTCGCGAGTCGCCGCCGTAATAACCCTTAAAGAACTTAAACGCGCGCAAGTAAGCTTCCTGAACGACGTCCTCAGCGTCAGGTTCGTTGTGGACCAGCCAGCGGGCGAGGTTGTAAGCAGCACCGAGATGCGGCAAAGCAATCTCTTCAAATCGACCTACTTTGCTTTGGTCTGACAACGAAGCTCCTCTCTAAATAAAGACTGGAGCAGGTGCTTTTTTATTCCCGCCCGAATAGTCAGTAATTGCTGGGAATAATCACACAAGGTTGTTGGTCTGTATAGCTGAACGCAATTTTTAATGACGAGGTAAAAGAAATGAACAACATGATTGATTGGCTTCTAAATCCGCCAACGGATGGTCCACGAGCTACTCTTTTGCTCCGGTTGATGGCGGGATCTGTCTTCCTGTGGGAAGGAATTCTGAAATTTGTCTACACGAATCAAGGCGTCGGACGGTTTACCAAACTCGGATTTCCCGCGCCTCATTTCACGGCGACGGCTGACGGCTGGCTCGAGATCCTCGGCGGTCTGCTGCTACTCACGGGTTTGTTGACGCGCCTAATCGCAGTGCCATTTATTATCGAGATGATTGTCGCGATGGCATCGACGAAGATCCCGTTATATCTCGGAACATCTCCGCTGCCATTGCCGCCAGTCCCACCGCAGATCGGTTTCTGGGCGGTGTTGCACGAGATCCGATCTGAATTCGCGCAACTCCTAACCTGTGCTTACCTGCTGCTGGAGGGACCGGGCCGGTGGTCCATTGACGCGCTGCTAACAAAGCGGCGCGTCAAACTCAGCTTGCTCGAGCCACGCGGCTTCGTTGTGGCGGCGAATGCAGCAGATGTTTAGAGTGATTCTGCGTCCAGATCGAAGGCGAGTTGAGGCTCTCCTCGTACGACGCGGCGCAACCAGAGTGGTTCGTCGAACATTTGCTCGAGCCCACGCACAATCGCATATTTGGGCTCATCAGCGATTCGAACGTGCAGTCCGGTCTCTTCGCGCAAATAATCATCGAGACCACCGAACTGTGCGCCCCCGCCGGTGAGGATGATGCCGCGGTCGTAGATGTCGCCTGCGACTTCGGGAGGAAGGTCCGCGAGAGTCATGCTAACTCCTGCCACAATCTTACGGACCACCTCCTGAGCGACGGGATAGATCTCGCCGGCCGTGATTTCGATGGATTGCGGCATCGCTGTCAGCACTTCGCGTCCGTTAACTGGAATCTCACGGCCTAGGTTAGCAGGAACTGTTGCTGATGCCAGCTCAAGCTTGAGGCGCTCCGCCGTGCGCGCGCCGATGAGGAGTCCGCGGTGACGGCGCACATGATTGATGATTGCAGTGTTGATACTCGAGCTTCCGATCCGCTCGGCGCGTGCGCGGATGACCTTGCCGCTCGCGATGATGGCAACGTTAGTCGTCCCACCGCCGATATCAACAACCGCAGAACCTCTACTGTCGTCAGCGCTGACGCCCGCGCCAAACGCTGCCGCGAGGCCTTCTTCGATCATGCCCACGCGCCCGACACGCGCATGTTGCGCAGCGGTAAGCAAAGCACGCCGTTCGACTGGCGTAACGTCAGAAAAAACGCCCATCAGCGCGCGGCGGCTAAAGTGCGATATGCCGCCGCGTGCTTTGTCCACGAGGTGGGCCAACATCTCCTTCGTTCGTTCGAAGTCAGCCACTACGCCGTTCTGCAATGGAGCGACTACGGCCACGCCACGCGCCTCACGTCCGTACTTCTGTTGCGCTTCACTGCCGATGCCGATCACTTCTCCGGTTAGCGTATCGACGGCAACAAGAGATGGTTCATCGACTACGACGCCCCGACCACGTACGGAAATAATTGTCGATGCCGATCCCATGTCAATTGCCATCGAATCGGACACCAGGTCGCGCAGCGCACGCATACTCAGGAATGCTGATGTCTTTTCCAGAAACGCCATCGTTCACTAGCGCTGCTGTTCGGCTTGCGGCGTGAACTCGCCCAGCGTGGCGCGGACTTGCTGTTCTTTGCCGTCACGTTTGACTGTCAGTGTTATCTCAGTTCCTGGAGGCGTGCTCGCGATCTTGTTGCGAAACGTATTCGGATCGTTGATCGCTTCGCCATTCATCGTCGTGATCACGTCACCCTCGCGTATCCCAGCACGCTCAGCTCCACCTCCCGGCTGCACTCGATACACGACCACTCCCGGCCCCTGCGTGACACCCATCTTCGCAGCTTCTTCCGACGGGATCTTCAGCGCAACGACACCGAGTTGCCCGCGTCTTACCTTGCCCGAGTTGATCAACTGCTCCACCACTGTCTTAGCCATGTTTGACGGAATCGCAAATCCCAATCCGATACTGCCGCCGGACGTCGAAAGTATCTGTGAGTTGATGCCGATCAGCTCACTGTTGGTGCTAACCAAAGCGCCACCTGAGTTACCTTGATTGATCGGCGCATCGGTTTGCAGGAAGTCTTCAAAGCTGCCATTACTCAACCCGGTTTGCCGTCCCTTTGCGCTGATGATTCCCATCGTGACGGTTTGTCCCACGCCCAAAGGATTTCCCAATGCCAACACCACGTCGCCGACGCGCATGCGATCTGAATCGCCCAACTTCAACACCGGCAGATTGCTCGCTTCGACTTTCAGGACTGCCAGATCGCTCGGCGCATCCGCGCCGACAAGTTTCGCGTCAAGCGTACGGTTGTCGTATAAGTCGACTTTGATCTGGTCGGCGCCATCGATCACGTGATGGTTTGTGACGATGTAACCATTCGCGTCGATAATCACGCCTGAGCCAAGGCCCGAACGTTGTCGCTCAACCGGCGGTTGCTGCTGTGGACTGCCAAAGAACCGGCGAAAGAATGGGTCGTCGATAAACGGATACTGCTGCGGCTCACGCACGCGCGATTGCGAATGAATCGTTACGACAGCAGGCGCCACTTTGTTGACGACGTCGGCATACGAAGCGACCGGCATGACCGCCGGATTGCTGGTGGTTGTTGAGGCCGGAGTTGTCGTGTTTGGCGTGGTCGTCAAGTGAAAGTCCCCGCCACGCTGTTCGCGATTACACGCTCCCAGACCAATCGTCAAAGCCGTAATAATGCCGGCGTACAATAGCAACTTATTTATTCTCATCTTTACCCCTTTTCCTGTGTGCTCATTGCAACTGGCGGTGTGTTTCCGCCAACTCACGGTTCAACTCTTCGATTCGGCCGACGAGTTCGAGAATGATCGCCGCGCCAGTGAAGTTGACTCCAAGATCGCGCCGCAGTCTCTGCATGCGACGTAGCTGAAACACTGCCCGCCGTGTTAACAACGGTTCATCAGCTCCACTGTCAACTGTCTCAATCAGTCCTTCTTTGGCGAGTCGGACCACGAGCGAACGCCGTGCGCCGACCGTCGCAGCAACAACATCAAACGTTAACGTTTCATCGAGATCGAAATCGGCTGCCAACATTTTTCTCACCTCAGTGTTGACTTCGTGGATCGAAGTGCGAAACACGCTTCAACTCTTCGTAGAGACGACGTTCTTCCGCGCTCACGTCCTTCGGCACCACAACCTTCAAACGTACGTACTCGTCGCCTCTGCCTCCCTTGCGCTTGTTCAAACCCTGACCGCGCAGACGTAAACGCTGGCCGCTCTTCGCACCCGGCGGAACTTTCAAATCAACTCTGCCATCGATCGTCGGCGCTTCGACACTCGCACCGAGAACAGCTTCCCACGGCGCAACCGGCAATTCCACTTCCAGATCGTCACCCTTCACCGTGAAGACCGGATGTGGCCGGACTCGAATGTGCAAATAAAGATCGCCTGGCTCACCGCCGTTATTACCACTGCCGCCTTGTCCAGCGAGGCGCACGGTCGATCCATCGCGCACGCCCGCGGGAATGTTTACTTCAATATTCTTCTGTCTTAGAACTTGTCCCGCGCCACCGCAGGTATCGCACGGTCTGTCATCTTTAACTCCGGAGCCATTGCACTTTGGGCAGATTTCCGCCACCTGCATTTGCAGCGTGCGCCGTGCGCCGCGATGCGCTTCTTCGAGCGTCATCTCGAGCTCAGCTTCAACATCCTGACCGCGGCCGCTGCGTTGAGTTCGCCCTCTCTCGCCGCCAAACAACTCTTCGAAAATGTCGAAGCCCGCGCCGCCGCCGCGACCGCCGAAGCTGCCAAACTCAAAATCGCCGAAATCGAATCCGCCGCCGGTGCGCGCGCCCGTGCCTCTCGGTGGTGCTCCCGGTTGCCAACCCGGTGGTGGCGGTTCGCCTCCAGCTTTAACGGCGCGCCAGTTCTCGCCGTACTGGTCGTAGAGTTTTCTGTTCTCAGCGTCGGAAAGTACGTCGTAAGCCCCTTGTAACTGCTTGAACTGGTCCTCGGCGGTCTTGTCGCCGGGATTCAGGTCGGGGTGAAACTTGCGCGCGAGCTTGCGATAGGCCTTTTTGATTTCGTCGTCCGAGGCGTCGCGCTTGACGCCGAGCACTTCGTAATAATCCCTGGTCTTCGTAGCCATCACGAAACAGATCCCAACAGTTTTTTACTAAGTGTACTCCCGGGGCACTTGTCTGACCACCTTGCCAAGAATTTTCCATATCTTGGTGCCTTCGTGTCTTTGTGGTTAGGTTCTTTGGTGGCTAAACTATGCGACATGTTGACTCAAGCTGAAAAGGCCGCGGCTTTCGAGCTACTTCATAAGCGCGCTGAGGCGTTCATTATTCCTAATCCGTGGGATGTCGGCACCGCGCGAATCCTGGCACACCTCGGCTTCGAGGCCCTCGCGACGACCAGCGCCGGATACGCCTTTTCGATCGGAAAGGCTGACGGCAATGTCGGTCGCGATGGTACCCTCGCGCACGCTGCGGCCATCGCCGCTGCAACGGATCTGCCCGTCAGCATCGATATGGAAAACGGCTTCGGAGATGAGCCTGAGACGGTCGCGGAAACCATCAGGCAGGCTGCTGCTACAGGCGCGGTCGGCGGTTCAATCGAAGACTCGACCAAGCGCCCCGACGATCCAATCTACGAGCGCGCGCTTGCGGTCGAGCGAATTCGAGCGGCGGCTGACGTTGTTCGTGGTCTTCCGTTTACTTTCACCTTAACGGCGCGCGCCGAAAACTACCTCGTCGGCAGGCCTGATTTGAAAGACACAATCGAGCGATTGCAGATGTATCAGGAAGCCGGGGCGAACGTGCTCTACGCGCCCGGCCTCACGACGAAAGAAGATATC
>JADMIO011306057.1_pt1 | contig 22450 bp, 20 predicted proteins | sample 8958161 | NCBI WGS metagenome assembly JADMIO01 (sample SAMN16585339, study PRJNA669376) | soil metagenome | isolation source: Crop rotation soil | place: USA: Cullars Rotation, Alabama | collected 2011 | reverse complement strand
GGCGGCCGTAACTATAACGGTCCTAAGGTAGCGAAATTCCTTGTCGGGTAAGTTCCGACCTGCACGAATGGCGTAACGAAAGTGCGACTGTCTTGCCAACTGGCACGGCGAACTTGTAGTGCCGGTGAAGATGCCGGTTGCCCGCAACTAGACGGAAAGACCCCGTGCACCTTTACTATACCTTAACTATGAACTATGGCCCTTGCTGCGCAGGATAGGTGGGAGGCTTTGATTCCAGGTTCTCGGACTTGGAGGAGCCAACGGTGAGATACCACCCTGCGAGATCTGTGGTTCTAACTTACTCCCGTAAACCGGGAGAAGGACATAGTTAGGCGGGTAGTTTGACTGGGGCGGTCGCCTCCTAAACGGTAACGGAGGCGCGCGAAGCTACGCTCAGCCTGTTTGGAAATCAGGCGTTGAATGCAAAAGTATAAGCGTGGTTGACTGCGAGACCAACAAGTCGAGCAGGTACGAAAGTAGGCTTTAGTGATCCGGTGGTTCTGCATGGAAGGGCCATCGCTCAACGGATAAAAGGTACGCCGGGGATAACAGGCTGATCGGAGCCAAGAGTTCATATCGACGCTCCGGTTTGGCACCTCGATGTCGGCTCATCGCATCCTGGAGCTGTAGAAGGTTCCAAGGGTTAGGCTGTTCGCCTATTAAAGCGGTACGTGAGCTGGGTTCAGAACGTCGCGAGACAGTTCGGTCCCTATCTGTTGTGGGCGTAGGAGATTTGAGAGGGCCTGTCCTTAGTACGAGAGGACCGGGATGGACGAACCTCTTGTGATCGAGCTGTCCTGCCAAGGGCACCGCTCGGTAGCGAAGTTCGGTTGTGATAACCGCTGAATGCATATAAGCGGGAAGCACTCCTCAAGATGAGATCTCCCAACCCAAAGGGTAATGAAGGGCCCAGGTAGACTACCTGGTTGATAGGCAGGATGTGGAAGCGGGGTGACCCGTGAAGCTTACCTGTACTAATCGCCCGTTCGGCTTGACCATAAAATTTACTCGGTGCAGTAACAGTCGTTGATCATTAGTTGATTGCTTGTGAGTCAGAAATTGGACTCGAGCAACAACGGCTTCAGAATGTAGTTAGAACCTGAATGAATCTGAAGACAGTTTCGAATCGCCACCAGAACTTGGGTGGCGCGGAACAAGAAAGACGATCGACGGCTGTGCGCCGAAGAGTCTGGTTGCCTTGTAAGAAAGCGGTGCGCGGTTTCCGCGCTCACCAATCTATTCAGTTGTGAGGTTTCGTCCTCTTGATCTTTTAAAAGATTGCAGCTTGCAGTTACTCGATGAGTAGACCTCGAGTGACTCGCTGCTCAAGACGTCGGTGATCTTACCGCGGGGGATCCACCCGTTCCCATCCCGAACACGGAAGTTAAGCCCCGCCGGGCCGATTGTACTGCACGCGAAAGTGTGTGGGAGAGTAGGTCGTCGCCGGCATAATAAAGGCCACATTCAATAAAGAATGTGGCCTTTGCCTTTTGGAGCTGGAGCGCTATGCTTGTCAGAGGAGCCCAACCATGGCAAATCTCGATTGGTCGCAATGTCCAGCGGTGGAGAGCGTTCCGGGCAAGGTGAGTGGTGCGTGGGTGTTGAAAGGCACGCGGATGCCGGTGTCCGCTATTTTCGAGAATCTGGAAGCGGGCGCGAATATCGATAACATCCTGGAATGGTATGACGGGCTTGATCGGGAACAAGTGAAAGCCGTGATCGAGTTTGCTGCGCGCAGTCTCGATAAAGCACCTGTTGGCGCATCCTAGCTATCACCCATGCGCGTCCTATTTGACCAGGCGGTGCCTGTCCCGATTCGTCCTCATCTGGTAGGACATGAAGTGCGTACCGCAGCAGAAAAAGGTTGGGACACGCTCAAGAATGGTGAACTGCTAACCGCCGCCGAGCAGGCCGGTTTCGATGTACTGCTGACGACCGACAAGAACATCCGCTATCAGCAAAACCTTTCGCAACGGAAAATTGCGATCATAGTGCTCGGCCAGCAACAATGGCCAAAACTTCGTCCGCATGTTCGGTTGGTGGTTGAAGCTGTGAATGCGGCAGTATCCGGCAGCTATATCGAAGTTGATTTTCCAGACTAGCGACGAGAGTCAGTCTGAGCGGAAAGAGGTCCTTCGCCAAGAACGCTCCGGATTTCGGCAGGAGATTCCCACGAGCAAAAAGCGCTCGCTCACGCCTCCTAAACGCCTCAAGCAGATCCCTCACAAAGTACGTTCGGGATTTTGGCTGCGGGCTCCCGCTTCGCTCACGCCCGCAAAGCGCCTCAAGTTAAACCCCGCCGGGCCGATTGTACTGCACGCGAAAGTGTGTGGGAGCCCATTCGACTTCGCTCAGGGTAAAATCAGGTCGTCGCCGGCATAATAAAGGCCACATTCAATAAAGAATGTGGCCTTTGCCTTTTTATGAATTCTTCTCATTTTGCAGGCTTCGATAATGATCAATCACTGGGCTGGAATGTTTGGCTCGAGTGAGAGAACCGAAAAATCTGTCAATCCTTGCAATGCCTGACTCCGCTTTGATCATTGATTTGGCATTTTTCACATTAATTCGGATTGCTTTTGCAGCTTCCTCTCGTTTCTTTAGGCTTTTGATGTCTATTACTTCTTCTGCTCCCATGAACGAGGCACTGCAATGCAGTGCTAGTTCCTCATTTAAGTACAATTGGTGTACGTCACAAAAATCTGCTAAGTCAAGAACAATAGTAGAGATCATGGCATGGCGTTCTTCCGCCGAGAGCTCATCATTTTTCATGACTTGCTCAACTACATCCTGCCCCTCCACCATCTTCGTATAGAGTTGTTCATATATCTGAGTTCTCTTGTCGAAAATATGAGAAGCATAAATTTCTATGCGATTCGATCTTCTGAGAAGCTCAGATATGCCTGAGCCAAGCAGCACACCCGCAAGTCCACCGATGACTCCAATCCAAGCAGCTTCCATGGAACTCCAGTTTCTGCCAGAGATGCTTCTGGCAACCGACTCTGATTCAAAACATGCAAACTATGCTGCAAGTTAATGAGAGCATAAGCTGCTCCCCTCTGCACCTAAGCATTTATGGCACCAAAGGCTTATTTGCAATGGTGCCTAATAGTGGTAAAGTACTTTTCCTTCCCCGTGGTTCGTACCTAGGCCCCGATTCCATTCACGTTAGCTGGAGCCCCGATGTCACAACAATCCGTCGTGCTTGGTTCTGTCAATTCTAACTTAGACAATCTACTTCACAGTCGCCCGCTAATTGCGATTGAGTTAATCATTCAAACTTTTGCCAGCCTTCGAGATGACGCGTCTCGGTCGCAACGACGCCGTCTGTTCTGTGAAGCTGTTCTTCGTGCGGCTGGGTGTAAGGAAATATCAAATCCAGAAACTCAGATTTTTGCAAAGCATCATTCAGATCAAGTTAAGGAGTTTGCCGCGATCTGTCTGCTTCGTTTTGTGGCTGCAACAGAAACTTGGTGCATTGATGCACCTAGCTTTAGAGCCGAAACCTTCAAACTCTTTGACTCTTCTCTATCGCGTTCGCTATACGGGCAACTAAAAATAGATGCTCGGAGACAAAGTTTTGAAAAAGAAGAAACTCTTCGCGGTTATGTTTTACGGGTCGAGCAATCTGTGCTAACAGCCATCGCAGTCCTGGAAGGCTTAGAGTCGGGTAGAGGCGACGCATTGAGCAGTGCAATCCACGATCTTAAAAAAGCGCTGGGAAGAGCAAAATTTTTAATTACACCTTTCGTAGAAGCTGAGATGGTAAGCGGTGCAAAAATCGATGAAATATGCGGTGCAGTACAAGAATATTTCAGGAGCGAGGAAAGGGAGGCTCTACATTCCTATGAAACTGCTAAGAGTTTATTAGAGCGCTTTCTATTACGAGCCGAAGCCCACGGTACGCACTATAGCCGCGAATTTCTCGGTGGTCTTGCATTAAAGCTCTTGCATTTGTGCATTGCGCAATTCGAGAAAAGTGGTGTTTCCGCACCAGCGTCGATAAGTCTTCGACCGCCAGAGAAGCGATATCCGCTTCATTCCGTTGGTATAACTTTGAATCTTGGATTTACCTTTATTAATGCGGGCCCAGGGTTCGCATTTGATGTTTCATGCAGGGTAGCCAGCATAGCAGATTGCGCCGAGGTGCTTAAATCTGAGGTGTTTCTTGGCGAAGTAGCTCCCCGACCCATTCTTGTAGAGTTCCCAATACGACTTAACAAATCGACCGAAACATTAATCGTTGAACTTCAATGGGAATGGACAAATTTTGATAGAACCTCAGAGAAACGCTCGGATATTGTTGAGCTAATTGGTCAGCCATCCGGTGTCGATTGGGATAGGCTGGCACTGGAAGATCCATATCGATTGGAACCAATTGCCAATGATCACGAATTAGTAGGGCGAACCGAGCAACTCAATCGCTTAGTCGCCCATGTTAGTGCTAGCACGGTAGGTTCGTCATGCATTTATGGGCAGAAGCGAGTCGGGAAGACTTCCATAGCCAATGCGCTCAACACAAAACTGAAATCTGATCATACGAAGCAATTTCATCTCGTCTACGCCGAAGCCGGTTCGTACGTACACCCTGATCCAAACAAAACTATCGAGCAATTGGGAACTCGCTTGTGCAGGCTGGTGCGTGCTTTAGATAGACGACTCGCCAATATAGAAATACCAAGATTTGAAAATGCATTAACGCCCCTAGTAGATTTTTTGGACGAAGTTACTGCAATTACCAACACCTCTCGAATCATATTTCTGCTGGATGAATTTGATAAAGTTCCAATGCAAATTTTTAAGCGTGGTCTCATTGGGGATGCATTTTTTGCCACCCTCCGTAGTATTTCCCACATGGCGATGGTCGGCTTTGTGTTGATTGGTGGAGAACGGATGCAATTTGTTTTCGATTGTCAAGGCGAGGCGCTTAATAAATTTCAAACGATCAGAGTGGATTATTTCGATAAGGAACGCCACTGGAATGATTTTCAGGACCTTGTACAGAGACCCGTGAAGTCTTGGCTGATGTTTTCTGACGAAGCTTTGGTACAACTTCATGCTGAAGCTGCTGGCAATCCATTTTTCACAGTGCTGATCTGTCGTTCTTTATTCAAGATCATGGTTAGTCGCCGTGACTGTCACGTAACTCGTGATGAGGTAGATGAGGCAATCGAAGTCGCTTTGGAGAATTGTTCACCAGCAAGCTTCGCGCATTTTTGGGAAGACGCAATTTTGGAGCCAGGAGACAGGCAGGAAGAAGTCTCGATGCGTCGTCGTCAAGTCTTGATTTCGATGGCTGAGGTGCTAAAGAAGAGTGGATCAGTGGGTAAACAGCAAATAATCGGCGAGGCGGGCAGATTTGGTATGGATGGGTTCGCAGTTGAACGGGAACTGCAAGAATTTGTTCATAGGCAAGTGTTAGTAGAGAAGGATGGCTTCTACAACTGCAAGATCCCATTTTTTTCGCGATGGTTGAAAGAAATAGGTTTCCTTGAAATTAGTACGACTTTTACAGATTTGGCTGCAATAGAGGCGCGAAGACGTGAAGAGGAAAAGGCCCGTGTAACGGCTGACGAAATAGTACGCCTGTGCTCTGAATGGCCGATTTATAAAGGCAGGCGCGTTGGCGCAGAACAGGTAAGGGCATGGCTAGAGCAATTTGGCGGCAGCGCAGATCAAAGGCTGATGTTCAAGATATTGCAAAACGTTAAGATATATTCCGAGGATGAACTACGTGCCAAGATGAAAGACGTGCATGGCATCGTTAGCAGAGGGTTGATAGAACGAAAAGCGATTCGCCAAATCAAACGTTCGGACATACTTGTGAGTTATTTGGATGGTCCTGGTAAAAGTGGAGCTCACATCGCACGCCTTTACTGTGACGAGAACAACATATACAAAGATAATCTTGTTGAGCCGGACCACCTTCCGCAAGCGTTAGATCGAGAAGGTATACAGGCGCTTGTATTTGTGGATGATTTTGTAGGTACGGGCGATTCTGTATCAGGATATATATCTTCATTTGCAACCACAATTGGCGAGAAGTTGAGTTCGTTGAATTTGCGAACATTCTTCGTTGCAGTTGCAGGTTTTGCCGCTGCCATACAGAAAGTTCATCTAGTAGTTAACCAATATGGATTACCCATTAAAATCCATGTTTGTGATTCTTTGGAAGATCGCCATCACTGTTTTAGCGACCGCTCGATTGTGTTTGCGTCGGAGGCTGAACGCATTACAGCAATGGATTTGGCGTACCGTAAAGGAGCAATGCTATGCAAGCAGGCCCCGCTTGGATACGGAGGCTGTCAAGCGATGGTGGTATTTAGTCACAACTGCCCAAACAATACACTTCCCATATTGTGGGATCATACCGGGCATTGGAATCCGCTTTTCAGAAGAGATTAATCGAGGCCGCGAGACTTACCAAAAACGGCAATAACCTTCCATCTTCATGTTGCCATGATCTACTGTTCCGGCTGATTGACTTCGTGTGGGCATCCTGCCTGATTTCCCATTTTGGGAATCTTGTTGGGTTGGCGGATTTTGGTTGACCCTACTTTTTGGATTCGGGATCATAATTTCTATAAGCCGAGAATGGCTGAGGAAGCCCCTTCGGACGGGATCGTCCGAGGGGGTTTTTGTTTCTGCATCCTTTTATAGAGGAGTTATGAGATGAGATTGATGCGTGGTGCGGCGGTGGAGTCTGGGGTGGTGCGGGTTTTGTTTGGGGTGGGGGAACGGCGGGCTCGGAAGGCTAAGATCAAAAGCAAAGTCGAAGGCCCCACTCTAAATCGCAAAAACCGCGATTTAGAATGGGGCACCCTTGGGAGGCCGGATCCCCTTGGTGGTTCTGACATCCTCTGCAAAACCTTTACTGGCGGGGCTCGTCCTGTCTCTCCACGATTAACATCAACACCAAAGGCAACTGCAAATTCAACAGCAGCTTCAACTGCCGCGGACAGGAGTGTCCGCGGTACACAGGCTCAGGTTACATATAAAAGATTGGGCGAGCGGGCTGAGGCGGCGTTTTTGGCTAAGGTGGCTGGGTTGGGGTTTGGGGTGGCTAAGCCTTGGGGAGATAGTGATCGGTATGACTTTATTGTGGATGCGGGTGGGCGACTGTGGCGGGTGCAGGTGAAGTCGGCGCATCGGGTGGGCGCGGATGGCGGGTATAGTCTGCGGTTGTTTGGGCATTCGGTGGGGGCTTACCGGGAAGATGAAATTGATGTGCTCATTTGTTATCTGGCGCCGGAGGATGCCTGGTATGTGTTTCCTCCGGAGGTGTTTCGCGGGAGGAGGTCGGTGAAGTTGTTTGGCGGGAGTTTGAGGAGGAGGTCTAAGTTTGAGAAGTATAGAGAAGCTTGGTGCGTTTTGGATGGCAAAGTCAACGTCAAAAGCTTTACCACAGAGTTACACAGAGGTAGCACAGAGGTTCACTGAGGAAACCTTTCGGAGAGTCTACGAAATAGGATAGTGCTCTTTCGGTTTGGGACAGATATTCCTTTCATTGCGATTGTCCACTCTGATTTGAATCGCGCGGAAGAGTGCGATGCCGCTATAGTTGCCGCCTACGGAAAATTCTGCGGAGGATTGATTCATGTGCATCGTCTGTGAGAGGGAGCTTTGGGGAGAGCATCGGGCGCTGGAGCGCGAGTTCTTGAAGCCTTGCAAGAAGTGTAAGAAGTTTTTTGGTACCAGTACCGATGGGACTTGCTATCACTGCTATGCTGTCGGCAATACGATCGACGAGTGTCCTGAGTGTGTGGGCAAACCTTGGAGTAAGGAATTTCTGGAAGCTAAGAACGAAATTGAAGGTCCGGATGAGCTGGCGGTTCCATACTAGGGCGGCTGGTTGCGCGGTTTACCAGGAGATCCGCGTGGTTCCTGCTACCAAATCGAAATGCCGATCGCGGCTTAAAAGCGGAAGAGCATGCTGCCGGCAAAGGGCGGCGATCCAAATGTCATTGGTGGGGATGGGCTTGCCGTTGCGCTTCAACTCTAGAGTGATCTCGGCATAATAGAGTGTGGTGGTCTCATTGACATCGAGAACCATGCAGTCGTTGATTAAAGCTTTTAGCCAGTTTGCGTAGGCCTTCTGGTTTCGCGACTGAGCGATGCCGTAGCGGTATTCTCCCAACACAATTACTGGAACCGCGACTTGATCGGCTTTGGCGAGAATCTCAACTGCTGCTGTATCGCCGTCGGCGACGGCAGACAAGGCGTTGGTGTCGAGAATCACTTCCAGAGTTCCTGGTCGATTTGTTCGAATGCCTCTTCAACACGCTTTTCGATTTGTCTTCTCTCTTTGCGGACGTGTTTGAGCTTACCTAGATGTTTCATCCAAGGTTTTTCTGTAGGAGTTGTTTTTAACTTTTCCTGGATTGCCTCGGTGACAAACTGCCGCAGGGGGATGCCGCGTTCTGCGGCGACCGACTTGGCGCGGCGGAACAGGAAGTCAGGCATTTCCAAGGTGGTCTTCATATACCCATATTACCATATTTATGGGAATATGGGTTATTGCACATTCCCGATTCGATATGATGCATATATGAGTAAAGTTCGAGTTGCAGCGTTTTCGGTCTCGCTGGATGGATTTGGGGCGGGGCCTCGTCAGGATTTGGAGAATCCACTGGGGGTTCGTGGTACGGAGTTGCATGGATGGTTTTTCCAAACCGAAGTCTTTCAGTCGATGCATGGCGGTAGCGGAGGAGTGCAAAGTATCGACAACGATATTGCCAAGTCATCTTTTGAAAATGTTGGCGCGTGGATTTTGGGGCGGAATATGTTTGGGCCTGTACGCGGCCCTTGGCCCGATGATTCGTGGAAGGGATGGTGGGGCGAGGAGCCTCCGTATCATGTGCCGGTGTTTGTGCTGACTCATCATGCACGTCCGCCACTGGAGATGAAGAGTGGAACTACGTTTTACTTTGTCACTGACGGGGCGGAAGCGGCACTCGCGCAGGCGCGGGAAGCGGCGGAAGGCAAGGATGTACGTATTGGTGGTGGGGTGTCGACGATCCGTCAGTATTTGCAGTTGGGGAAGATTGATGAGCTGCACGTCGCGTTTTCCTCAGTATTGTTGGGTGCGGGAGAGAATTTGTTTTCGGGAATTGATTTGCCGAAGTTGGGGATCGAGCCGTATAAAACGGTCGCCGGTGAAAATGCTACGCATGTGTTTTTGAAGAAGAAATAAAGCGGAGTTCGGTGCTCCTGTTTTCTGTCTGCAGACAAAATCCGTGTTGATTACCTTTTTCGTCTCGGTTCGTCCATGATAGCTGTGCCTTTAGGAGGGATATCCCTATGCGCTTGCCTGCAATCTTTCTGACGGTGGTTGCCTTTTGTGGCGTGGTGTCGGCGCAGTCTACGTCTTCGATGAAACTGGAACGATTTGACCCGGCTATGGCGGATAAGAGCCTGGACCCTTGTAATGATTTCTTTCAATACGCTTGCAGCAAGTGGATCAAAGCGAATCCGATTCCGGCGGACCAGGCCAGTTGGGGGACGTTTAATTCTTTGGCGCTTTGGAATATTGCAGCGGTGAGAGAGACGTTGGAGTCGGCGGCCAAGCCTTCGACTTCGCGTACGGCCGTCGAGCAGAAGGCCGGAGATTATTACGCTGCCTGCCTGGATGAAGATGCTGTGAACCGGGCGGGGCTTACGCCTTTGCAGGCGATGCTATCTCGGATTGATGGCTTGAAAGATAAATCAGAGTTGCCAGAGTTGGTGGCCTACATTCATCAGCGGATTCGGCCGGCGAATTTGAATTTTATTGAGGCGCAGTATCAGGGAATTGTGTTTGGTATTTATGCGCAGCCTGGGTTTGATGATGCCAGCATCACTTTGGGGGCGTTGGACCAGGCGGGGATGAATTTGCCTTCCCGCGAGTTTTATCTGAAGGATGATGACAAGTCGAAGGAAATTCGCGCGAAGTATGTGAAGCATGTTTCGCGGATGCTCGTGCTTGCGGGAGAATCCCCTGCTTCCGCGGATGCGGATGCCGCGGCGATCCTTTCGTTTGAGACTGCTTTGGCGAATGCGGCGATGGATATTGTTTTACGTCGTGACCCTAAGAACCAGAACAACAAGATGACTTTGGATCAGGTGCAGGCTTTAACACCTTCGTTTGATTGGAAGAAATATTTTGCGGCGATGGACACGCCTGCTTCGCGCGAGTATCTGGTGATTTCTCCTGTATTTTTTAAGGGGCTGGAGAAGTTGATTGCTTCTGAGCCGATTGAGCACTGGCGTGCGTATCTGCGCTATTCGGCAATTCACTTTGCGGCTGGGGCTTTGAGCGATGCGTTTGTGCAGGAGAATTTTGATTTCTACGGGCGGACGTTGAACGGGTCTCCGCAGATACAGCCGCGTCCGCGACGGTGTGCGATTAATGCCGATGCTGATCTGGGAGAGGCCGTGGGGCAGGCTTACGTGAAGCGGTATTTTCCTCCGGAGAGCAAAGCTCGCATGGTAGAGATGGTGAATGGCATCAAGGCTGCGCTGGATGAGGACATCGATGCGGCGGACTGGATGTCAGCATCAACCAAAAAACGGGCGCATGAAAAGCTGGCAGCGCAGATCGACAAGATCGGCTATCCAGACACTTGGCTGGATTATTCATCGGTGGAAATTAAGCGCGATGATTATCTGGGAAACATTCAACGGTCGGCGGCGTTTGAGATTCATCGTCGGCTGAGTAAGTTTGGCAAGCCTACAGACAGGAAAGAGTGGGCGATGAGTCCGCCCACTGTTAATGCGTACGAGGATGCGGCTTCAAATACCATTAATTTTCCAGCGGGGATTTTGCAGCCTCCGTTTTTTGAGGCCGGACAGATTGATGCAGTGAACTATGGCGCGATTGGGATGGTGATTGGGCACGAGATTATTCACGGGTACGACGACCAGGGGCGCAAGTTCGACGACAAGGGCAATTTGAAGGATTGGTGGACTGCGGAGGACGCGGCCAATTACGAGAAGAAGGACAAGTGTATTCAGGAGGAGTACACGCAGGATGTTCCGGAGGCTGGAGCGGGTGTTAAGCAGAATGGCGAGCTCTCGGCAGGTGAAGATACTGCCGACAACGGCGGGATTCACATCGCAATGGGTGCGTTGAAGAAGAAGTTGGAGTCGCAAGGGAAGACTTTCGACACGATGACGAAAGATGACCTTACGCAGTTGCAGACGTTCTTCCTTTCTTATGCGCACGTTTGGTGCGGAGAACTACGGCCTGAGGCGGCGCGGACTGCGGTGTTGTCGCAGGGGCATTCTCTTGGGCGTTACCGTGTGAATAATGTTTTGGGGAACCTTTCGGAGTTTTCGCGTGCGTTTTCGTGCAAGGCGGGGCAGCCTATGGTGCATGCGAATGCTTGTCGTGTTTGGTGAACGACCATCATAACTGTTTTACATATTCGATCAGCGGCATACCTCAAGTTGGGTTTGTTCGACTAGAATTAGTTCCTCCGCGCCGGAGGATCGAATGCGCCGCAATTGCCTATTGATTTTTCTTTTGTTGTTTTCTTCTCTCCTATTCTCACAGCAAGATCAACTTTCTCCCAACACACAAAAATATGTGCGGGTGAATGCCGCCAAGGTCATTCTTGAGCATGTGCGCGTAATTGATGGCACGGGAAAGCCTGCGGTGGATGATCAGAACGTTGCGATCGAGGGTGGAAAGATTACCGCGATCACTGCGGGGTCGGATGCTGCGGATTCTGCCGGCACATCCGTATTGCATTTGCGTGGCTATTCAGTAATGCCTGGGATTGTGGGAATGCACAATCATCTCTTTTATATTGCGCGTCCGAATTTTAAGGCGGATTGGAGTTGGGAACCTCCGATACTTATTCCGCAAATGAGTTTTTCAGCGCCACGGCTTTATCTCGGTTGTGGCGTTACCACTATGCGGACTACCGGGAGTGTAGAGACATATGCGGATTTGAATTTGAAGCATGATATTGATGCGGGAGAATTGCCGGGGCCGCATCTTGATGTGACGGGACCCTATCTGGAAGGGCCGGGAAGTTTCGCTGTGCAGTTGCATGAGTTGTCGGGGCCGGATGAGGCGCGGCAGATGGTGAATTACTGGGCGGATCGGGGAGTTACTTCATTCAAGGCGTATATGAATATTACGCGCGCGGAGTTGAAGGCTGCGATTGAGGAGGCACATAAGCGTGGAATCAAAGTTACTGGACATTTATGTTCGGTGACTTACCCGGAAGCGGCGGAGATGGGAATTGACGATCTGGAGCATGGATTTTTTGTGAATACCCAGCTTGATCCGGGGAAGAAGCCGGATGTGTGCAGCGAGAGTACTGGTGATTACACGCTGGAGCATATGGATCCAGCCGGGAAAGAAGCGCAAGCGTTGATTCGATTGCTGGTTGAGCGTCATGTGGCGATTACTTCTACCCTGCCTGTGTTTGAGGGAGATATTCCCGGACGTCCACCATTGCGCCAGGCAGCGTTGGATGCGATGTCGCCGGAAGCTAGAGATGCTTATCTTTATCAACGCAATCGTCCGGCGGATAAGAAGTCTTCGCGTAATGGGGAGATCCTTTATAAACGCGATCTTGCTTTGGAGCGTGCGTTTGTGGCGGCGGGTGGTTTGCTATTGGCTGGCCCTGATCCTACTGGAGACGGTGGTGTAGTGCCGGGGTTCGGTGATCAGAGGGAGATTGAGTTGCTGGTGGAGGCTGGGTTCTCTCCAGTAGAGGCGATCAAGATTGCTACTTTGAATGGGGCTACTTATTTGGGCCGACAGAATTCGATCGGGTCGATTGCTGCGGGTAAGAATGCTGATCTGGTTGTGATTCATGGCGACCCTTCTTCGCATATTGAGGACGTAGAGAAAGTGGAGATTGTTTTTAAGGATGGAGTAGGGTATGACTCAGCAAAGTTGATTGATTTGGTTAAGGGGCGGTATGGGCAGTATTAAGTTGACAATCGTGTATCGGTCTAAGTATTGCCCGGAAACATTCCTGTTGCGATGAAGTGCGTGATGATCGCCGCGAAGATTGAACCGATGGCAAACACAATCCATCGATATTGCCGCCAGAGATCACGGAAACCTGAAGCTTGCGCAAAGAGATCCACCAAATAGGCTGCGCAATAAGCAACATTCGCTACTACTGCGAGCAAGAAAATTCCCAGTGCGAAATCAATAGAGAACTGAGATTTTGAAGCGGGATATCCTGCTATGAAATGAATTATAACTACTGCAGTCAGAATTAAATTGTAGATAATGCGTCCGCGTTCCCAGTATTTGATGGCATCGGTAACGTTGGCACGCAGGGTTGGATCCACAGCTACGTAGTCTACTTATACGGTTGTTTATCGCAAAGTGTCTGTGTGTGTACAGGAAATCCCCACTCTAAATCGCACAAACCGCGATTTAGAGTGGGGCACCCTTGAGACCACTATAGAACTACCAACTTCTGCATTTTTGATCTTGCTGGACTAACTTTGATCCTGCCAGATCTGCGTCGGTGAAGCCGAAGACGAAGAACTGGTTGGGGTTGTCGAAGGTTGCGTCAGGATTGTCGTCGTCACCCTGGCTTACAGTCTTTTCGAAGTCGTTGTCGTTGGCTACCCAGAGGGTATGAATCTTGCCTTTTCCCTGTTTGATGTCATCGCCAAAGGTGATTCCTTCAATCTTGGCAGGGATTAGTTTGGGATCCATGTTGATAGGTGGTGCGGTCAGCACAGCTACTATGTCGAGGAACAGTGACTTAGCCACTGCGTGAGTCGCAGCTGTGGTGCCATCCATGTTGGTTACGTCTACTGCGTTGGCCAAGTCAATTTTGAAAAGCTGTTTTACTTTGGCTTTGCTGCCGTCGGCGCGGCCTTTGCCGTCGCGCTCGTCCAGCAGGAATTCGTGATTGTTGATCGCGAGGATTTCGCTTACTCCAGAACCGGCGGTCAGGAGATAGGCGTACTCTTTGGTTTTCCCGGAACGGATATCGATGCTTACCAAGCGGAGAAGATTTTTGGCGTCTCCACCTTGAGCAGCATCCTGAATTAGCGCCTGTTGCATAACGCCCACCAATGTTTTGCCATCCGGAGTAATCGCCAAACCTTCCATTCCTTTGTTGGCTACGCGACCGGTCGTGTTGTTGTCGATTTCAAATTGTCCCATCGCAGACAGGACTGGGGAGAACAGGTTGTCGGGAAGTTTGAAAGCGCGGGTGCGAAGTCCCAATATGCGGTTGAATTCATATACGTACGGGCCGTATTCGTCCGAGATATAGACGCTGAAACCGTCATTAGAGAGGCGGATGCCTTCTGTGTCGAAGCGGGCGTCGTTCGTATAGCCAGAATTTTTGTTGGGATCGAAGTTGTCGGAGCGGCCGGAGAAGAAGTATTGCCAAAAATTATTTTGCGGCGGCACACCTGAGCCTACGATGCCATCACCACCCTTGCCGTAGACCAGTGGAGTAAGACTCCATAATAAGGTGGTGCGGCGGAGAGTTGGCTTCAGTGTATAGGGAAGGCCAGTGGCGCTTTTATTGGCCTTCAAGTCCATGTCAATCGTATGGAAGCGCGGGATGTAGCTGGTAGTGCTGTCAATGTTGTCGTCGTACTGATCGGCGTTGGGGCCTCGATCGGGCAGGGCCAGGAAGGTGTTGCCGGATGCATGCGTGATAGCGGAGCCGATGCCTCCGAGAAGGTTGGCCGGGACGCCGCTCTCCAGCGTATTGTGCAGGCCTGAAAGGTCAGTGTAGACGCCGGCTTTGGATTGGGTCAGTTCACCAATGGCTAGAACCTGGATTTGGGCGTTCAGTTGTGTGGCGATAATTAATGAAGCAAGGCACAGCAAGAGTTTTTTCACGAACTCGTGTCCTCCTGAGATTTGAATACTGGAAATTGATCCATGATCTGGACGGAATTGGACTGGCAGGTTAATGAGGGGTGAAAGTTCGGTAAAGTTTTGTCGGGGATTGGTTACTAGGAGATGAATGGAGCGATAGTCGCACTATATCGCTCCCTGCCATCTTTTAATTGTGGAAGGAAATCGCCGCAAACAAGCCGTGATTTTCATTGGCCGATCCTGCGGTGATGTAGAGAGTATTTTGATCACCAAGGCCATCAGTACGGAAGATTAATGCCCACAATCCGGGATTGGAAATTATGCTGCCGCTTTTGTCTTTTAGTAGGCCCAGGAAATCTCCAGTCGTCTGGTCGAATGCATCAATCGTTCCATCACCGAAGTTGGCAACCAGGATGGCGTTGCTGAAAGGTCCGAAATTTGAACTTGCCTTTGTAATTCCCCAAGGCGCGTTGAGCGGACCGTTGGATGTGAAACGGCGGACGAAATTTCCTTCCTGATCGAATATGTCGACGATGCCATTTCCCGCGCCTAGAACGGGATCGTGTTTCTCAGCGTCCTGCGGGGCGTAGGTTACAAATACCTGATCCCCGATTTGCTGGATGTTGAAAGGTGCGTATCCGTCTGGGAGATTGGGATCGGTGAAAGTTCCGGGCGTGGCCAATGGTTCGAATCGAATGCTGTAGGTTGTGATTGATCCGTCGTGAAAATCGGCCAGCGCTAAGTACTCGCGGCAGCAAGCTGGGGTCAGGATGGCTAGGCCCTTGTAGACTGCGCCTGTCGCCGAGTTGTCGACTGCCATGGTTGCCAATGTTGGCCGGTTGCCATTGATTTCAGCCCAAGTCGAAATCGTGCCGTCCTCGGTGGCAAATAAAAACTGCGAGGGTGTGCCGGATACCTGGAAATCTTCTGACACAGGGTTGAAGACTATGCTTGTGGGCGTTGAGGGGGCGTTTTTGTTTTGTGGCGTGGGTACGCCGACCGACAAGGGAATCCGCGCCACGCCTGATGGGTCGAAGATCTTAGCGTGACCTGAGTTGTTGTCTGCGATCCAGAAAGGTTCGTTTGGGCTGAAGGTTATGCCCCAAGGATTGGTAAATCCCGGAGCTATGTGCGCAGTGGTGCCAGCAATGTCAGATACAAGATTAGTCTGCTGAAATCCGTTGGTAGATGTTGAGGGCTGCGTGGCTGTGTAGCCTCCGCAGCCGAGGGTCACAATTGTTAGACAGAACCACGCGAATAGAATAGCGATCTTGCTTTTCAACTTTCATTTCTCCTCACGAGAAATGATTGTTGGCCGTCCGTTTTCGATGCAGGCTATGTGTGAGTATGAGTAGAATTCGTGCGGTGTCTTGTCTACCTTCCTCCGCTTACGTTCAGGATTGATCCGGTGCAATACGATGCTTCGTCGGAGAGCAGCCACAGAATGGCTTTGGCTATTTCTTCCGGCTCGCCTCCTCTTTTCATGGGAACAGTTTCTTTTAGACGGTCGACTCTTTTGGGATCGCCGCCCCCGGCATGGAATTCTGTGTAGATCAGGCCTGGCCTGACTCCGTTTACCCGGATGCCTTCTGTGGCTACTTCTTTGGCTAGGCCTATAGTCATAGTGTCGATCGCACCTTTGGCGGCGGCGTAGTCGACGTATTCTCCGGGGCCGCCTAATTGAGCGGCCAGAGAGGAGACGTTTACGATGGATCCGCCTTGGCCTCCGTGTTTGGTGGACATGCGCTTTACTGCTTCGCGGGCGCAGAGGAAACTGGCGGTGATGTTGGTGGCGAAGACCCGTTGCAGGCGTACAGAGTCCATTTTTTCCACGCGAGTTTGAGGTTCGGTGTAACCGGCGTTGTTGACCAGGGCGGTTAGCGTGCCCAGGGTTTTGTCTACTGTTTCGAACAGCCGGAGTACGTCGAGTTGCTGACTTATGTCCGCCTGTACGGATATAGCTTTTCCGCCTTCAGAGTTTATTTGGTTCAGGATTTTTTCGGCGGCTTCGGTGTTTTGGCGGTAGTTGATGCAAACGGCGTATCCGCGTTTGGCGGCTTCGAGGGCGGTGGCGGCGCCGATGCCCCGGCTGGCTCCGGTGATCAGTAGAACCTGTTTCATCTGAGAAGTATAAAGAAGATATAAAGGGCGACGAACGCAAGGTCCCTCGACTTCACGCAAAAAAACGCGCTTCGCTCGGGATGACAGGTTTTTGCTCTGGAATTGGTGCAGATTTCAAAGATCTAATGATTTGTGCGGCTTATGAGCAGATAAAAATGGCTGATACTGGCTATAACCTATTTCGATTTGTACTTTAGGTTTACCCCGTTTACTCTATCGGTTCTCAAAAATCGGGCCGTTGCATCGGCTCTCACCCAAGGAGATACATGTCCACCGAACTTCGTGATTTTTTGTCATTGTCGTATGGCGAACTGGAAGAGCTGAATTTGGCGGCGAAAGAGCAACGCAAGAAGCGCGTTGATCCCGAGACCATCCGTGAAGAGCGGTTGAAGTATTTGACCGACGAGAAGCGGATTAAGGCCGTCACTGTATTTTTCAGCGACCTTGAAGGCCGCCTGCACATGCTCGACTACGACAAGAAGTTCTTGTTGAAGAGCTGGGACAACCTGACTTTTGACGGATCGTCGATCCGTGGATTTACCGCGCAGCGTGAGAGCGATCTGCGCTTGGGAATTGACTGGGGTGCGTTCTACTGGGCCCCGGCGGATTTCTTTGGACCTGGTAAGGTTCTTGTGTTTGGCGATGTCATCGAGAAGCAGGGCGGAGCTTACGCGGCGGACATCCGCGGCATCCTGAAGGAATTTGCCAATAAGCAGTTTGAAAAAGAAGGCTACACGCTTAATGCAGCCAATGAGATTGAGGGATTCCTTTTCAACGGCACCGATGCCGAGCGGAAGTTCCACGAGACGGGAAAGTTTGAATATGTAAATACCGGCGGTTATTACCACTCGCTACCAGGCGATCCGCTGCGTAAGTTCATCGATACGACGGCTGAAGTACAGCGCGCGATGGGTTTCCAGAACGAAAAGGATCATCCGGAAGTTGCCCCTTCGCAGTTTGAAATCAACTATGGATACGGCGAAGTGGTTGCTGCTGCGGACCAGATTCAGATTTATAAGCTGATTTGCCGCCAGGTTGCTACCAATCTTGGGATGAGTGCTTCGTTCCTGCCTAAGCCGGTTGTGGGTGTGAACGGGTCCGGTATGCACACCAACGTTTCCATCAGCAAGGGCGGAAAGAATCTGTTCTGGGATCCGAAGGGTGAAGAGAAACTCAGCAAGCTGGGCTGGTCGTTCGTTGACCGCATTCTTACTCACGGCAATGACATTTGTCTGCTGCTCAATGCCAGCGTGAATGCTTATCGCCGGCTTGATCCGCACTTTGAAGCTCCGAACCAGATTAAGGCTTCGGCGGTGGATCGTGGATCGATGGTGCGTATTCCGATCGGCAACGATAAGAGTATGCGCGTTGAAGTTCGGTCGGTGGGGCCGGATGCGAATCCGTACATGGTTCTGTATTCGATCTTCAAGACTGGAATCGATGGCGATACTTCGAAGATCAAGAACCTGCGTCAGGCGGAACGGTATTTGCCGGACAACATCTACACTGCGCTCGAGAACTTCAAAGGCGCGAAGTGGACTACGACTCTGCTTGGAGAAGATGTGAAGGGTCGTTATGCGGACCTGAAGGAAGCCTCGGCCGACCGCTGTGCGCGCCAGTTGGGAACGGTTGTGAAGGGACCGGAGGTTCAGTTCCATCACGAGGTTTACAACCAGTACCTGTGGAACCAGTTCTAGTCGTCGGTTGCGTAAAAGGCCACGCGAAAGCGTGGCCTTTTTATTTGCTAAGATTGGGTAAAAAGTGCGGTTGTTGTTCCATGAAATCTAGCGATCAGCGGCACAAAGTCGTAGTCAAGAATAAATCCGAGTTTCTACGTCGGCTGATGCTTGAACTCTCTGGGAACTCGTCCATCTCTTTAGAGGGAAACCTTTCTTACTGCAAGTTTAGTGACGTTATCCTGTTGTCACGCGATGAGACAGGCCTCCTTAAACGAAATGCGACTCTTCCGAAACAGGACTTTGCAGTTCTCAAGCTAACTTCCGAAACAGTTGGAGAAGTTTTCAGGCAAATAATGACGGCCGGTTTAAAAAAGGCAATCATCCATGTGCAGATTGAACGAAGCGGCCTGTTGGAACTGGCTGCATATGACAATTTCAGTCCTGATTGTGTGCTTACGGGGAGCGGGGTTAGCCTGAGCCTCCTCGATGAACTGAAGAACTTGGGCGTGATTCTTAGTTTTCAAGAAACAGGCTAACGGTTTTACATAAGGTCTAGCTTTTTTCACTGTCCGCCAGCGAAAGTGTGATCTTTTGTTTTGGTGGATCATTGGACTGACAATGGTTTGGTGCCGAAAACGCCTGTAGCGCATCCGAAGAAGTAGTTCACTGTCCTGACTTGCAATCCGTGTTGCTGCAAACATTCCCTGAAATATTGGCAAGAGCCAAAGTCCTGGGTGTAGATTCCAAGCATTTGGTAGTTGAGAGGGTTACCAAGAAATAAGCGACCTATCCATGGAATGATTCGGTTTAGATAAAACATGTATGGCCATCGGAGGATGCGCGCGGGGGGTACCGCAACTTCAACGAAAGAAAAATGGCCGCCGGGACGGAGGAGTCGGGCTACTATTCTCGCTAGTTGCATTTGCTGGTCGCGGTCGAATGTTTTGAGGCCGAAGGAAGAGATGACTGCATCAGCGGAGCCGGGTTCGAAGTCCCAAGTGAGGACGTCCTCAATTTTTGTTTCGACATGAAAGGGCCAAGCCTTACGCGCGAGCCGGACCATCTCCGGCGAGATATCTACGGCGGTGACGTGCAAATTGTTTGAGGCGTGATACGAAAGGGAGCGGCAGAGTTCGTTCATGCCGCTCATTAAGTCCACCACATGTGATATTTTGCCCACGGGTATGTTTTGGATCAGCTGATGGCGCCAGCGCAGAGTGAATCCAAAGGAGGAAATTAAATTAACGAGTCCGTAGGTGGCGGCCATCTCATCGAAGAGAGCGCGAATGGCTGCGGGATTGTAGCGGTCTTGAATTTGCACTCGACCGTAAGCTAAATGACTGAGAAGGAAAATGGAAGATTAGCTTTGCGAGAGATTAAACCCTGAATGAGCGGAAGAAGATGTGCTGGACGGGGAATTTTCTTTCGCCCCTACGGGGTTCTATCATTTGCGTGGTTTACCCAACGGCTTACGCCGTAGGCTGCAATCTTTCGCCGCTCCGCGGCTGGCCTTTGATGAGCTTTAAACTTGTATGTAGAAAGCCTTGGATGTAGGCAATTTTAATCTGGGCCTTGGATATGGACCCACTCGAACTTTACTTCGTGCTCCTAGCTTGGTGGAGATACTGCATCTGCTAAGGTGTTCAATTTTTCTGGCTTGGCGCTTAGCGGACGCTTTCCGGTGACGCCTTCTTTCACCATTTTGTAGATGGTCCGCCAGTTCTGGCCGATCACTTTGACCCAGGCAAATTTTCCCATCATGGGGAAGTAGATTCCACGGAAGCACATGCGGGCCAGAAAAATATTGATGCGGTATCCCAGGGGCTGATCGTCGAGTGAATCGACGGCTTGGGCTATTGCTTCCGGACTGTAGGCGTGGTTCCATCCGTAGCGGACTTCGGCGTGGGCTTCTTCGATGGACATCTTTAATGGCGTGTGTGCCATGGCGAAGGGGATAAATTCTTTCCAATGCTTGACGCGCGTGAGGCGGCCTGCGGCTTCGAGACGCTTATATAAAGGAGTGGCGGGAAGCGGTGTCAGTAGACCGAAGATAGGAAGCCCTGGAGGCCAGGTTCTTACCTGTTGCAGCGTGCGTTCGGCTACTCCGACGGTGTCGTTGTCCATGCCGAAGATGAATGAGGTGATGGCGTAGACATTGCGTTTTGCAAGGCGATCCAAGACTGCTGCGTATTCGCCGGGTTTGTTGAATCCTTTATTTACATCTTTGAGGTTGACGGGATCTACCGACTCCATACCGATGAAGACCCACTTGCCTCCGGACTGAGCGATCAGGTCTACCAGTTCTTCGTCGCGCAGTAAGTTAGCACTGATCTGTGCTACCCAGTGGACCTGGGCTTTGGCGGCGATGATGTCTTTCAATAACGACTTGGTGCGCTTTACGTTGATAGCGAAGTTGTCGTCGATGAAGAAGACTGCAATTTGGCCTTTCTCTTTGCGCGCGCGGGCCTTCAACATCAGGAGTTCGTTTACGACGCTTTCGTTGGTGCGGAAGCGGATAGAGTCGCCGAAAAACCCTGTGACGGTGCAGAACTCGCAGCCGTAGGGGCAGCCTCGTCCGGATTCTACTGGGACGATGCGGAATGTTCCCCAGCCTTCGCCTACTCGATCCAACAATGGCTTGACTATTTTAGGCAGAAGGTTGAATTGGTCGAGATCGATGGTATTCCATGGAATTGTGGGGTAATTCTTCAGTGAGGGCTTTTTGTCTTTTCCATCCGCGTCGACAGGTGCGTAGATGTCTTTAAGCTGGCCTTTGACTGCGTCTTGCACGATCTGCGGCCAGGTTTCGTCGGCTTCGCCTAAAGCTACGGAGTCGCAGTGACGCGGGCCGCCATCGCGGCCCAAGGCTTCGTCGGCTTCTTCGGTGACGTGCGGACCGCCCATAACAACCGGAACTCCGACCGCGCGGATAGCGTCGGCCATGCGGTAGGCTTTGGCGATCATTCTAGTCATGGCACCGATGCCGACCAGTCCGATGTTTTGATCTTTCACGTATTGCGCGATGCCAGCTTCATCCATGGGTTGGGCATTGCCGTCGATCAGCAGAACTTCATGCTCAGGCGGGGTCAGTGACTGGAGCAGGAACATCCAGAGATGAGGCATGAAGTTGCGGGTTACACCGTTGTCAGGATTGTAGAGCAGAATTCTCATTAGGCCCCATTCTTTGGATCGGTCACACGAAACGTGTTACCGCAGGGAGGGCGTCATGGAATTGACGAGAGCGGCGCCTGGCCATGCGTTGCTGCTAATGGTCTTAAAAAGGACGTCGAATTGTAGCATTGGTGAGTTATAAAAATGCGGAATTTAGAGGAGCCCTATGACCTTTTGAGTACAACAAAGGGATGAGATGGAACGACAACGGATGAGCCTCTAAAGTATGGTGGCAGCCTAGGTAGCTGCCACCACACGACTTAGTTGCTGTTACACGGGATCGGGATTGCGTCCGTACGGGTTGCCACGTTGGTGCCAGTAGGGATACGCGGCCGTCACTTTGCTGGCGGCATCCAGTTTGGCTACCTGCTCGGGCGCAAGGTTCCAGCCTACTGCGCCCAGGTTTTGGCGGAGTTGTTCCTCGTTGCGGGCTCCGACAATGACGTTAGCAACCGTTGGACGTTGCAGCAGCCAGTTCAGCGCAATTTGGGGAACCGTCTTTCCGGTTTCTTTTGCTACTTCATCGATTGCGTCGATTACTTTGTAGAGATATTCATCATCGACCGGCGGGCCTTTGTCGGATGTGACTGGCAAACGGCTTACTGCTGGCTTCGGTTGGCCGCTTTCCAGCACAGTGGGATCCGAAGCTTGGAATTCACGTGACTTGAAGTCGCGG
>JADMIO010888928.1_pt1 | contig 22450 bp, 16 predicted proteins | sample 8958161 | NCBI WGS metagenome assembly JADMIO01 (sample SAMN16585339, study PRJNA669376) | soil metagenome | isolation source: Crop rotation soil | place: USA: Cullars Rotation, Alabama | collected 2011 | reverse complement strand
GTCCTAAGGTAGCGAAATTCCTTGTCGGGTAAGTTCCGACCTGCACGAATGGCGTAACGATGGCCACACTGTCTCCTCCTGAGACTCAGCGAAGTTGAAGTGTTTGTGATGATGCAATCTACCCGCGGCTAGACGGAAAGACCCCGTGCACCTTTACTGTAGCTTTGCATTGGACTGTGATGGGATCTGTGTAGGATAGGTGGGAGGCTTTGAAGTGGGGGCGCTAGCTCTCATGGAGCCGACGTTGAAATACCACCCTGATGTCATTGCGGTTCTAACCTTGGCCCCTGAAGCGGGGTTGGGGACAGTGCATGGTAGGCAGTTTGACTGGGGCGGTCTCCTCCCAAAGCGTAACGGAGGAGCTCGAAGGTACGCTAGGTACGGTCGGACATCGTGCTGATAGTGCAATGGCACAAGCGTGCTTGACTGCGAGACTGACAAGTCGAGCAGGTGCGAAAGCAGGACATAGTGATCCGGTGGTTCTGAATGGAAGGGCCATCGCTCAACGGATAAAAGGTACGCCGGGGATAACAGGCTGATTCCTCCCAAGAGTTCATATCGACGGGGGAGTTTGGCACCTCGATGTCGGCTCATCACATCCTGGGGCTGTAGCCGGTCCCAAGGGTATGGCTGTTCGCCATTTAAAGTGGTACGTGAGCTGGGTTTAAAACGTCGTGAGACAGTTTGGTCCCTATCTGCCGTGGGCGTTGGACGTTTGAGGGGGGCTGCTCCTAGTACGAGAGGACCGGAGTGGACGCACCTCTGGTGTACCGGTTATGACGCCAGTCGTATTGCCGGGTAGCTAAGTGCGGAAGAGATAAGCGCTGAAAGCATCTAAGCGCGAAACTTGCCTCGAGATGAGACGTCCCGTGATGTAAGTCACCTGAAGGGTCGCGGTAGACCACCGCGTTGATAGGTCGGGTGTGGAAGCGCAGCAATGCGTTAAGCTAACCGATACTAATTGCCCGTGCGACTTGATCCTATAACCTTGAGTGGGCGATGCGCGAGCGTCGCGGTGAAGGGTGAAGGCGTGAATGAGTGAAGGCTAAAACCCACACCTTCGCGCTAACCCCTCACACAACTCAAAGGCTGTGAGTGCCTTGTGTTGCCGATCTACACCCAGTGGTACTTCTTCCGCATTTCAGAGGACAGAAGACAGAGGACAGACAAGCGCTCTCCTCGGTCACCAGTCTTCTTTCTTCTGGAAAGTTTTGCTTGGCGGCCATAGCGAGTTGGACCCACGCCTTCCCATCCCGAACAGGACGGTGAAACGACTCTGCGCCGATGATAGTGCGGATTGCCCGCGCGAAAGTAGGTCACCGCCAGGCGCCCAAAAAACAAACCCCCCAGGGTCAACCCCTGGGGGGTTTGTTTTGGTGCTTCCGTGGCGGTGAGCTACTTAAGCCTGTGAACACACGCCATCGCACCCCACCCCGATCACGCGCGGCCTTGCGCTCCCACATGCCGGCCTAGAGCAGGCCATCGCCCGCCGAAAGTCCACACGTTGCGCCGAAAGACTATTTCACCGTCGACGATATTTGTCTAAGGGACCAGCGCGTCTACCAAGCGTGCCTACCTGCAATACCGCGCAGCGAGGAAGTGGGCTCGTTCTTTGCATTGCAGCGCTCCAACTTACTAGCTCAAGGAGATCGCCATGGAATCCGATGCCGAAGCGCTCGAAACACTGCGTGATATCGTCAACCGCACCAAGGTCGCGATGCTGACAACCCAGGGCACCGATGGCCTGCTGCGCAGCCGGCCCCTGCAAACACTGCAGGCCGACGAACAGGGCCGCCTGTGGTTTTTCGTCTCGGCAAGCTCGCCGAAAATAGACGAGCTGCAGCGTGAACACGGAAACGTCTGCCTGGCTTATGCAGACACGGCAAAGCAGGACTATGTCTCGATCTCCGGCCGCGGCGATATCGTGCGGGATCGTGCGCGCATGAAGGAACTGTGGTCGCCCTGGGTAAAGGTATGGTTTCCCGAAGGCCTCGAGGATCCGGATCTGGCGCTGCTCTGCGTGCAGATGGAGAAGGCGGAATATTGGGATTCACCGGGCAGCGCCGTTCGCCGTCTCTATGCACTGGTCAAGGCGCGCGCCACCGGGGACAAGGATGCCATAGGCGAGAATCGCAAGCTGCGCGCGACCTGATGCTCATGGGGTCGCGGCGTCTTGTAGTTCTTGCAGTGGATTGCATTTCTTACCGCCGCCGAAAAAGGCATGGGGGCGGAATGGGCGGAATGTTCCCGGGAAAATGAAAAAATTCTCAGCGAGACCCTGCACGCGAAGACGAACGCTGCGGCGCCTGCGGCCTCTAATTTGAACGCGTCATTCAATCAACTCTTTTAAGGAAATCAGATGAACAAAGACCAAGTGAAAGGCACCGCGAAGGACGTCGCCGGCAAAACGCAGGAAAAATTCGGTGAGATGACCGGCAGCAAGAAGGATCAAGCCAAGGGTGCGGCCAAGCAAGTTGAAGGCAAGGTCCAAAAAGGCTTCGGCGACGCCAAAGACACAGCCGATAAAGCAAAACACTGAACTGGGACTGCTGTTCACGCAGCGGTTCCATGGTTCCGTGCAGGCTCGTAGCAGTCAATCCCGAGCCCACCCCAGCGGTGGGCTCGTTGTTTTTGTTGCCGCTGGCGGCGCCCCGGCCGATTGATTTTCGCTCCCTTCACGAGCGGTCGCCGGGTCCCGCTTTCCCCCTGAAATCCATAGGCCTATACTCAAGCCCGTCAAAGGCGCTGTCCGGGTCAAGACGAAGCGAATAAGGGTGACCACCGGCAGTGCCTTCGCCACGGGGGGCGCTCGCGTGACAGGTTCGCGCGGAGCGGAATGTGCGCGAAAATCTCAAGGCACCCGTCCCCCGGGATGCAACTTGGGAGAATCGAGTCATGCGGACATGCCTGCTGTTCACCGCAATTGTGCTGGCCTTGTTGCGTCCAAGCGCATTCGGGGCGACGCAGGCGATCGTTTCCTCCTGTCCACCGGGCAAAGAGCCGCAGACGCAGACCTTGACCGGTTTGCTGACCGTGCATGTGATCTGCGATCGCGTGATATTCGAGATCCCGTTGGGCGGGCTCAATCGCGACATACTGGTCAATACCGAGTTCGCAGCGCTGTCGACGGGAACGGATTTCGTGGCGCCAGGCTCCGTCGTGGACAACCGGGTGGTCAGGCTCATCCGGCTGGGCAATAAAATATTTCTCGAGGACGTGCGCTACGAGATACTGGCGCGCGAACAGCCCAACCTCCAGCGCGGCGTCGAAGCCGCCTCCCTGCGCACCGTAATCCGCGTGTTCGACATCATCGGCGAAGGGCCCGCCGGCGAGCCCCAGATCGATGTGACCAGTGTCTTCACCAGCGAAGTGCCGGCCGGCTTCGCACTCGATCTGATGCGACACTTCCACATGCGCGCGGTCGATCCGAAACGCTCCTATGTCCAGACCGTGACTGCCTTTCCGGGCAGCATCGACGTGCGCTTTTATCAGACCTGGACCGCGGACCCGATGGAACTGCGCCAGGCAAGCGACACGGAATCTCGTCCGGCCACGCTTGGCTTCATATTCCACTCCAGCATCCTGGCGCTGCCGCCCGTGCCCATGCGCGGCCGCTATGCGGATGAGCGGGTCGGTTACTTTACCGTGCCTTTTGACGATTACGGCACGGGAGAGCGCGGCAGCGTGCGACGTGCCTACATCCAGCGCTACCGCCTCGAGAAAAAGGATCCTTCGGCGGAAGTCTCCGAACCGGTGAAGCCGATCATTTTCTATCTGAGCCGGGAAGTGCCCGACCAGTGGCGCCCGTACATCAAGCTCGGCATCGAGGATTGGCAACAAGTCTTCGAGGCGGCCGGGTTTCGCAACGCCATCCTGGCGCGGGACGCACCGACGCCCCAGGAAAATCCCAATTGGGATCCCGAAGACGTGCGCTATAACGTCGTGCGCTGGACGCCGAGCGGCCGCCAGAACGCCATGGGACCGGCGGTGATCGACCCGCGCAGCGGCGAAGTCATTTCCTCGCACGCCATCTTCTGGCATGACGTGTTGCGCCTCGCCGAGACCTGGTACTTCACCCAGGTCGGGCCGCTGGATCCGCGCGGTCAGAAATTGCCGCTGCCGGAAGACATAACCGGCGAGATGCTGCGCTACATCGTCAAACACGAAATCGGCCACGCGCTCGGCCTACGCCATAACTTCAAGGGGCACTCGGCCTATTCGACCGCGCAACTGCGCAGCCCGGACTGGACGCAGAAATGGGGAAACTCCGCTTCGATCATGGATTACTCGAGGCTCAACTATGTTGCCCAGCCTGGCGACAACGCGTATCTGCTGCCCAAGTTTGGCCCTTACGACTTTTTTGCGATCGAATGGGGCTACAAGCAGCTCACGCAGATCGCGGTCGTCGATGGCAAGCGCGTGCGGCGACCCATGGACAGCGACTCGGAATGGAGCCAGCTCGACCAGCTGGCTGCGAAACAGATCACCAATCCGATGCTGCGCTTCGGCGGTGAGGATGATGCGGCGGCCGTGGATCCGCAGGTCAATACGCACGTGCTGGGCAGCGATCCGATCGAGGCGGCCGAGCTGGGTTTGAGGAACATCGAGCGCGTGATGCCACTGCTGATTCCCGGGACGACCCAGCTCGGCGGAAGCTATGCGCGCATGAGCGAAATGTACGAGGCGCTGATCACGCAGCGCCATCGAGAACTCATGGCCGTGGCCAAACTGGTGGGCGGTGTGGAGGAGACGCGCTATCAGGCCGGGCGCGGTTCGGTGCCGCCGTTCCAGCCGGTGACGGCGCAACGCCAGCGCGCCGCGATCAAGTTTCTGGTGGACCGGGCGTTCGCCACACCCACCGCACTGCTCGACCCCGATATCCTGCTGCGCATGGGACCGTACGGCGGTGCCAGTGCGCTGCAGGGATCGAACGTGCAGTTGTTGCGCAAACTCATCGATGGCGGAGTCATCGAGCGCATGGCGCAGGCGCGGGAACTGGATCCCGCGATCAAGGGCTATTCCGGCATCGATATGCTGTACGACCTCAACGACGGATTGTTCCGCGAGCTCGAGGCGCGTGCCCCTGTGATCGACATGTTCCGCCGTAATCTGCAGCGCAATTATGTGCTGCTGCTGCTGGTGGCGGCCGGTGTGGAGAACGATCCCCAGGCGCCGTCGAAATCGATCGACCGCAATATCGACGCCGCTGAGCCTGGCGTGACGGTGCGCCAGACAGAGGCGACGCGAGCCGCGTCCTCGCCCCTTTCCGAGGTGGCGCAACTGTACGGAAAGGATGGCTACCCCAGCGAATTTCGCGCCGCGTTGCGGCTCGCGGCAGTAGACCTCGGCTCCAAAATCGAAGGCGCCATCGCGCGCACCAAACACCCGGCGACCCTGGCCCTGCTGCGAGAACTCAAAGCGAAACTCGAGCGCATGCCCTAGGGCCGCGCCTGTTGAACAGCACCGCGCGAGCCGATCGAGTTGGGCGCAAGCTGTGGGTGTGGGCTGCGCGTCGATCGCGAGCGTGCACAGCCACCGGCATCAGGTGCATAGTGCGTGCTGCACAATGCTATCGATCCAGTCCATGACCGACCCGTCAACCGATTGCTCTAGCCTGCTCGACTGCATTGCGCAGGCTTTGCCCGCTTTGCGCCAGGCGCTGATCGAGCAGGCCCGCGCCGATCTCGAGCGCGTGGAACTTGCCGCGGGCGAGATTCTATTGCGCAAGGGCGAGCAGGCGCAGTCGCTTTATATCGTAGCCGCCGGTCGGCTGCGGGCATCGACGATACAGGAGGACGGCCGCGAGCTGGTTTTGTCGGAATTCGGCCGCGGCGAGATGGCGGGGGAAATGGGAATGCTGGCCGGCGGCGGCCTCTACAGCGCGACCGTATCCGCGGCTGAAGCGGCAGTGCTCGTGCGGGTGCCGCGCGCAGTCTTTGAGAGAATCGCCCGCTCCGTGCCCCAGGCCATCCGGGAGATGGCGGGCGGCATTCGCCGGCGCCTCGCGCGCGACCAGTTGGCCATCGGCCTGCCAAAGTTGTTCGGGCCGCTGGATGAAACCATGCTTGAGTTTGTCGAAGCGCGCGTCGAGTGGGTCAGGCTGCACGCCGGGGCTACGCTGTTCAGCGCGGGTGACAGGGGCGATGAACTTTATTTCGTGCTCGGCGGGCGACTGCGTGCGGTGGCTCCCGACGGGCGTGTATTGAGCGAGATGACGCGCGGCGAGAGCATCGGCGAAATCGCGCTGCTCACGGGAGAGCGAAGGACGGCGAGCGTGACGGCGGTGCGCGACAGCGATCTCGTGCGCGTTTCCCGGCGAGCGTTCGACGACATCGTCGAGAAATATCCTGGCGTCATGCAGACCATCGCCCGCATCGTGATCCAGCGCCTGCGCGCGCGGGAAGGTCCGGTTGCATCGGCGCGAGCAGGCAAATGTATCGCGGTGCTCGCCGCCGGCGAAGGCAAGGACGTACGGCCATTCGCCGAGCGACTGGTGAGCGCGCTGGCTCGCATCGGTGGCACCTTGCATTTGTCGGCGCCGCGCCTGGATACCCTGCTCAACCGGCGCGATATCGCGCTGGCGGAGGAGGAAGACGCAGCCGGCATCCGGTTGACGGCCTGGCTCGATGAGCAGGAATCCCGCCACCAGTTTCTGATCTACGAAACCGACGGGACCGCTTCGCTCTGGACGCGGCGCTGCCTGCGTCAGGCAGATGAAATTCTGCTGGTGGCGGATGCGGCTTCGGATGTCGCGCCGGGCGAGATCGAAAAAGCGTTGCTTGGTCCCGCTGAGGGCATTTCCAAAGCACGGCAAAGCCTGGTGCTGTTGCATCCGGACGGCAGCCGCCTGCCTTCGGGAACGTCGCGCTGGTTCGTCCATCGCAATGTGCAGCGCAACTTCCATGTGCGCCTGGACCGCACCGATGATTTCGAGCGCTTGGCGCGCTGCCTGGGCGACGCGGCCATCGGTCTCGTGTTGGGCGGTGGCGGTGCGCGCGGTCTCGCGCATATCGGCGTGGTGCGTGCGCTGCGCGAAGCGGGCGTGCCGATCGACATGATCGGGGGCACCAGCATGGGTGCCGTCATGGCCTCGCTGGTGGCGATGGACCAGGACTGGCAACAGATGATCGAGACCAACCGCGAAGCATGGCTGCGCCGCAAACCGCATAAGGAATATTCTTTGCCGTTCATTTCCCTCATTCGCAGCCGGCGCCTCGATAGCATGGCCAGAACAATATGGGGCGAGATCGACATCGAAGACCTGTGGATCAACTACTTCTGCATTTCCTGCAATCTGTCGACCACCGCCACCATGGTTCACGAGCGGGGACCGTTATGGAAAGCGATCCGGGCGAGCGCCTCGCTGCCGGGCGTGTTCGTGCCGGTGCTGAGCGATGGCCATATCCTGGTGGACGGCGGACTGGTCAACAACCTGCCGGGTGACGTGATGCGTGCCCGTGACTGCCGCACGCTGATCGTGGTCGACGTCGGGTCGGAGCACGAATTCATTTTCAGGCTGGCGGAATTTCCCTCGCCCTGGCAATTCCTGCGCAGTCGCGTGATGCCGTTCGGCGCGCGCATCGAAGTGCCGCATATCTTCGACGTGCTTCTGCGCACCACCGACGTCAGCAGCAGCCAGAAGACGCGCGATGTGAAAAACAACGCCGATGTCTGCCTGCGCCCGCCGATCGACGCCTACGGCGTACTCCAGTTCGAGGCGCTTGATGAAATCGCCGAGGTGGGTTACCGCTACGCGAAGACGAAACTGCATGAGTTGCGCGCTCAGAAATCCCTGGCCGGCCTGTTCCCTGCAAGCCAGGGGGATGCCGCGAAGTGAGTTGCCGAACCGTCCGGGCGGCGATCGTGTGAATAGTTCACATGCCGCACGGGTAAAAGGTACGCGACCGGCTGGGTTCGAATGGGTATTCTGGCCTCAACACATCTGCAGCTACGAGGAGGAAAACCATGAACCGCAACCTGAAACTCGTCTCCATCGTCATCCTGTTCCTGCTTGGCGCTTCCGCGAACGCAGCGCGCGTGGAATCCGAAGATGTGCAGAACTACGGTGCCAATGCCAACAGGACGCGTGCCGTAGTTACCGCGGAAGCCACTACCGAGAGCGGCCGTTGCGATTTTGGCGAACCCGCTGCGATTCAGAGCGGCGCTCTAACGGCGCACGAGGTCTTGGGCCGGGCGGTGTGCAATCAGAGCTAGTCCTGGCGCGCGCTTGCACCTGGCACCCGCAGCGGTTGGCGCGCGGAACTGTCAGCCGACTCCCTGACCGCGCCATCGGCAGCGTTTTCCCTTCGCTCTGACCGCTTGCCGGCTTGGTAATATTTTTCAGGCCGACGTGCCGGTCCTTGTCAGGACCGCTTGTTGGGAGCAGACTTTTCGCTGCAGACCCAATCCAACAGGGATCATCATGACCGCATCATCGGGCGAGCACGCTCCGTTGTGGAGTCTCTCGGAGAAGCACCTGAAGGCGCTCGCGCAGCAGGGCAGCGTCAAGGCTTATCCCAAGAATACCGTCATCGTCAACGAAGGCGATCGCAGCGATACGCTGTTCATCATCCTGTCCGGCAAGGTCAAGGCTTACCTCGCGGACGAGGAGGGCAAGGAGGTGCTGCTCAGTACTCAGGGGCCGGGCGAGTATTTCGGCGAGATGATCCTGGACCAGGGCCCGCGCTCGGCTTCCATCATGACCCTGGAACCGTCCAGGTTTGCGGTCGTGACGACCGAGCAGTTCAAGAAATTCCTGATCGACAATCCGGAGGCGGGCCCGGAACTGGTGGTCAGTCTCATCCACCGCGTGCGCGAACTGACCAAGACGGTGGGCAACCTGGCGCTTCTCGATGTCTACGGGCGGGTGGCGCGCCTGCTGCTCGATATGGCAACGGAAGAGGGGGGCGAAATGGTCATCGGCGAGAAACTGACCCAGCAGGAGATGGCCAATCGCGTCGGGTGCTCGCGTGAAATGATCAGCCGCATCCTCAAGGATCTGCGCATCGGCGGCTATCTGCGCGTCGATGGGGAACGGACCGTCATTGCCAAGCAGCCGCCGCGTGCGTGGTAGGGGCCCGGAACACCAATTGCGAAATCAAAAAGGCCCGTTGCAGCGCAACGGGCCTCTCCGGCATGCTTTAAAAAAATCAGAACTTGAAGCCCACGCCCACACCGTAAACCCAGGGATCGAGCTTCAATTCGCCGCCGCCCGTTCCGCTCAAGTCGGTTTTCAGCCAGACCTTCTTGACGTCGAAGTTCAACAGGACGTTCTCGGCCAACGGAATATCGACACCGACCTGGGCCACTGGACCGAACCTGTCGCGATCGACGTCGGCTCCGTTCAGTCGCACCTCGTAGAAGCGGGTGTAGTTGCCGCCCGCGCCGATGTAAGGCCGAAAATTGGCGTCGGGCAGAAAGTGATACTGCAAGGTCAGGTTGACCGGCATCAGCTTCACGCTGCCTGCGTCAGCGCCGCCGGCAGTCACGTAGTGCTTGGAGGTGCCGATGCCGAAATCGAGCGCCCAATGGTCCGAGAGAATGCCCGTCCAACCCACTTCGCCGCCGGTGTTGCCGTCGACGTCCACGCCGTTCACACCGCTCACGTCGGGTTCTACCTGTATCGCCCTCAGGCGTAGGATGGATTCACCGGGCGCCATCGCGAACGCGGTGGACACCGAAGCGGCCAGCGCACTCGCGGCAAAGATAATACCGAGCGTATTCTTCAATTTCATCTCCTGTTCAGAGGTTGATAAACGATTCATCGCGGCACGACCTGACCCCCGACCGGGACGAAATCGCTGTGTTTCGCCCTTGAAACAAAAGTTCGCTCCGCTGCCTACCACAAGGCAGACACCGGCGAGAAGCCGAAAGTTCTAGGAGGTGCAAAGCATAATGCGTCGCTTCAGGGAGACACCGCGATGCCCGGCGTGACGATCAAACCGTCCCCTCATCGAACGTGCGCAGCATTGCGGGCGCTCCCGTTGCAAGCCTTACTGCGCCGTCAATAGCAGGCGGTACGCTACCGGAGGGGGCCGCGCGCTCTGCTGCATGCAACACCTGGAGATAGAGCCGCGCCGTCTCTGCGGAAACCGGCGCGGAGAGACCCCTGGCGAGGGCCTCGCGGCAGCGCAGATAGGTGGCGAGCGCGCTGGCGGTTTCTCCGCGATTCAGTTGGCAACTCATCACGCGGCGATATAACAACTCATTGAGCGGATCGAGTTCAAGCGCGCGCAGGCAGATGTCGATGGCATCGGCAAATCGCGCCTGCTGCTCGAGATGCAGCGAGAGCGCCGTGACAAGGCGCTCGAACTTGCTCCTCAGGCGCAGGCGCGGCGCGAGCATCCACGCTTCCTCCGACTCGCGCGCGAGAAAAGGCCCGGCATAAAGCCCCAGGGCCGCGCGTAGTTGCGCTTCCGGATCGCGCGACTTGGCCGCGTCATTCATGCCCTCGATCCCGCCATTGACCAGGCGTTCGAACTCCCATATGTCGACTGAGCAGAGCTGCTCGTTGAGCGTGATCTTGCCGTCATGCTGGAGCACGGCGTGGCGCGACTGAAGAAAGTGCCGCAGCCGGTGCACGGTGATATTCAGGTTTCTCCCCGCGAGGTCGCCTTCGGAATCCGGCCACAGGCACTCGCACAGCCGGCTGGCGGCAACATCCCGTCCGCCGAGCGCGATCAGCGCCTGCAACAGGCCGAGCGGCCGGTGTCTCGCCTTGCCTTTGGAGCGCGCGGCGCGACGGTCGAGCGTGATACTGAATCGGCCGAGCGTGAAGATCCTGATCGTGGGAGGCGCGCTCTGCCGGAGTTCCTCAGCGATTCCACCCTGACCGGCACCGGCGCTCACAACCATTGCCCCCTTCTGCGAAGCAGGCAGCGGGTCGGAAGTTATGTATCGCGCGTTTCTCATGTTGCTCACCGGAAGTGGCGGAGCCGTCCGCCGGCCGGACACACACGACGGCACGTTGCATTCGGCTCCTGGATGAGAAGTCTGGTAGCTCCCAGCGCGCCGGGCCATATGCCGAAGGTCATAGCCGCGGCGTATGCAATGTGAATAGTCGACAGGACTCCACGGCAACGTGCACGCGCTTTCCCTCATTCGAGCCCCTACGCTGGGCCCTGGCATGAGGTCGGCTGCAAGAGGCGGCCGGTCAAGCGCGCAACGAATTGCAAAAGCAGGGAGAGCCATCATGAAGCACTTGTTTGCATCACTGATTTGCGTGAGCCTGGCAGCCAGCGTCGTTGCGCTGTCGCGCGACAAGGCTGAGTTCGTCGCGCTGCAGGATGGGATCGCCAATAGCCAATGCTCGAGCAAATGCCAGGGAGATTTTCCGACATCGAGTGAGCGCAACTACGCCGCCGCGGTCCAGGTACGCGATTGGGTCTGACCGTTGCGATTTTTCCGGACGCAAGACGAACGCCGGATGACACCTTCAAGCGATAGGATTATTCTGTCGGCATAGATTGGGGACGCTACAGGGAGGGAGCATGAAAGCGGCAGCCCTGTTGTTCTTGCTGGCGGCGGGCCTCCTCGAGGGGTGTGCCACGCAGAAGCTGAGCGGCGACCAATTGGCGCGCGTCGCCAAGGACTGGTCGCTAAGCATCCGCGCGAGCCAGGTGATCCCGGTCTATCCGTTGACCGAAGACCTTCAGCCGGGGGATGTCTTCCTGGTGCAGACGCCGATCGAGGATCAGGTCAAGGTCTACCTCGACAAGGGCTTCCTGCCGCTCGAGAACCTCGTCGCGCGGCTTTCTCCGCTGGGTTACGCCCGTTTCTATCGCGGCTGGCCGCACGTTGCGGATGGAGACGGGGCCCCGCCGCGTTACTGGCAATTCCCCAAACCCGACTCGCCCGACTCGGATTACGCCGGTGCGCCCATTGCGGCCTTTCCCACGTACAACTTTTCGGTGAGCCGCAGCGGCGGGCTGAACGTGGCGATCCCCGTGCAAAGCGTGCCGGTCGGGCTGAATCTGCTGGACAGCGCTTCGGCCAACGGCACCATCACGTTGAAGGACGCGTTCACCTATGCGCTACCCACACGCACGATGTACGACGCCATTCAACAGTGGTGCCGCGACAACGTCGATTATCTCAGGCAATACGAACCTGCCGCCACTTCGGAAGGCAAGCAGCCCGCCGAGAAGTTCTATCTGCGCGTCATCAATCGCGTCTATCTGGTCAGGACCTTCGATATATCCCTGTTCAGCAACAAGAGCTTCGGACTCGGTGGTTCGGCCGGCGTGCCGCAGCCGGTTCAACTGCTCAACCTGGGCAATGCGACCGAAGCCGCGAAACAATTCGCCGCGGTGAACGAAATCCTCTCGAAAGCGTCCTCGCCTGCGGCGAAAGACGCAGCCGCGCCCCCTATCGCGAGCGAAGAGGCAGCACCTCAACCTCTCGCCGTCGGCGGCACGGTCAAGCTGGCAATGGCCACCAGCCGATCGGTGTCGCTGGTCGAGACATTCCGCCGGCCCCTGGTGATCGGTTATCTCGCCTCCGACTTCCCGATCGGCGTCGGCGGCAAGTGTGCCGCTCCGGTTCCCACCCTCGGCGTGCTCGAAGGGCATGCCGCTCCCGCCGGCAAGACGATCGAATACATGGGATGCGACGAGAACTGCCAGAGGATTCGCCCCTGGATCAAGCAGGGGACGAATCAGAAAAAGCTGGAAGCCTGGCTCGAGAAAAATGGCGGGGCGATTGCGATCGCCGATCTGCTGACGGGCGGCTATGCGCCGCTACGGCAGCGCGTGGTCACCGACCTCATCGAAGGCTCACAGTAAAGGAGTGAATCCATGGCGCTTCAGCCGCCTTCTCCCCAGGCCAATGTGCCGCGAAGCGATGTGTCCAATGTGGTCGATGCGATGCTGCTCGACAGCCAGGTCAAGTGGATCGGGATTGTGTATGAGGCGACGGTGGGTGGGGTGGATCGGTTTACGGTGACGCCTTACATCGTTGATCCTACGAAGGGCGCGATTGTCTGAAGATGCATCAAAAAGCAGGACCTGACGGCCTGACCCTCTCGAGTGCTCTGGCATTTACGGAGCACCTTGGCCGCGGCGCGAGACCTTGTCGTTGCCCGGAAGCGAGTCAAAAAAGCATCCCTTGCAGCCGCGGCGCAAAGTGTCCGGCAAGGCGTGATATAGCGATGAGCCGAGATGCCCGGGCGCTTGGTCACCGGACGCAATTGTCAACCACGATGGCACCAGCGATTGGAGCAATGCGGACGTAACGGCAAACGGTACCTCTCTAATTTACAAATTCCAAAAGTTAGTCTCCTGGGCCGAGTGGATGCACGACCGCTCCTTGTTGCGACACGTAGATGATGCCAAATTCGAAGACGATCTTCCAGATTGGAAGATAGCGGGATTGCGAATGCAGCAAAGGATGGACGACCAATTGAGCTAGTTTCGCTTTACCACATGCACAATTTTTAAGCGCAATCTGTACTGCTTCTTTGTCGTCCAAATAGTGAATCCGACTTTGGTAAACGCCAATTTCCTCGAAATCACCGTTATATGCATTCACGAGAATCGCTCCTCTGGCATCTTTTTGCGAGGTCTCCACAAGCGTGACCAAGTAATAGCCCATATCCTTCTCGTTGACCAAAAATGCCTCCGCTACGCTGACTTTTTGGAGCTCTGCATATTTTTTGTCAAAAGCGTATGTAGAGAACCATTTTCTTGCAGCTTCTTTTGCATTATCTCCCGATATCAGAGATCCACTGTTCAAAAGGGACTTGGGCGCCTTGGCAATTCCCTTCTGGAGCGGCGGTTCAACGACTGCGACATATTCTCCGTCCCACTGGCTATTCGAAAATTTTCCCGATGTTCGCCAATAAACGCCATACCAAGTGGCGCTATCGACAGTGGAGCGGATTCCACCTCTATTGATATCGGTACCGCAAGCAGGAGCCGGATCGCTGATATCAACCGATTTCAACACTGTCGATGTATTGGTAGTTGGATCGAGATCAGTAGTGAAGCCTTCCACCACCACCCAGTGCTGAAAACTTCCATAGAGCGACGCCCCGGTCGGATCTGCGAGTGCGGCAACGGGAAATCGCAATTTTGTCATCCAATATCCGATCGTATGCATAAGCACGGCAGCGCTGGGATCGTGCAGGACTCCCCAATTGACATTGGGATCTCCGCCAAACTGCATCAAAGTTCGCTGCAGGCCGTCGGGGTCGGTCTTCCACCCGAGTCCTAACTCACTATTGTTTGCCTGGATCCTTTGCCAGACATCAGGTTGTAGATGAGGGTGTTCGGCGAACGGATATCCTTCAAGAATCATTTGCCCAACAGCGGCTCCGCACCAATCTGGATCCTGCTGACAGTACGATGGAATCGAGTTGGAGTCATGAAGATATATTGAATGATCGGCCCATGAACTTCTTTGACCAAAAGAAACAAGGCAGAATGCAACGAACGTTACAGCAATCGGAAACGAAGAGAATTCCTTTTTCATAGGTCCCCCACTATCCAGGTCACCCGCAAAATTTTTCCCACTCAATTAGCAGGAAGGACATGTGGTTCTATCTGATGTCTTTCTATAGGTGCCATTGAGGCATAGCAGTGCGGTGCAGCTACCACCTGGACCCGGAATTACTATTGTGTCTGCAACAACGCGTACCGGCTCCCTATCTCCTGATGTCGCCGATGCTCTGGCAGTTTCAATACTTGCGTCTCCAAAGGCAGCAAACAGGTTCTTTTTCGGTTTCGGGCACTCATAGAAAATTCTGACATAGTTGGCATACCCCGGCGTAGTGGAAGGAATTGGGAAGTTAGTGTCTACGCCCGAAATCTGACCAGAGGGATTCTTTATGCACCCGGAATGCCTATACGCCGAACTGTTCTCGAGCCGATTTACAAAAACGGATTGGACTGTCGATAACACGGAAACAGAAAACATTGTTCCCCTATCGGCCGCGATACCGGTTGATCCAAGCGAGATAAATGTACCAGCAACTATTCCTGTAAGCAGAGCGCGTGTTGTCATTTGGAAATATCCTTTCGTTGTCTTAGAAATCAAGCGAAAATCGTCCATAGAGAAATCGTTCGGGAGCAAACCGGGGATTGCTGGGATCAGACTCCTGAAAAGTAAATGTCTGGTTTGTTAAGTTGCTTACACCCAAGACTATTCGACCGTGGCGCCGTGGTATTCGATATTCGGCACTGAAATTCAATATCCAGAATTCATCGTGGACTGGAAAGCTATTTATCGGAGAAAGCAAAGTGCCTTCTTGATGAACATAATTTGCAACGAACCGAAACGAAATGCCGTTACCTATGAAACAATTGAGGGCGATGGGTGCATCCCAGGTTTTTAAATTGAGAAATCCCTCAGCCCCGACAAAGTCCTCCGGACGTTGGACTTGGTCATATCTGACATCAGCGCTGATTGCGGCGGTCCATCCGGCCCATACTCGCTTGGTGAAAGTCTCGGGAACAAGCCAGTACATATATGCAAGATTCGAGTGTTCCTTCCACCTGAACCACTCAATGTCGGAAGTTGAAAAAACTGGAACGTCTAGTTTTCTGGACGAAAATTCAACTCCTCCATAGAGGCCGGTGCTAAACCGATGATCTAAACCGACTCCTGCGCGTCGGGAAATCGTGCCGTTGGAATCATCGAAAAATTGATCGAAGCCCGCGACTTGGGTAGGTTCAATCGTTTGGTTTCCCAACAACTGACGCTTGATTGTTTGGAATGCGGCGGCTCTAAGGGTCGTGCTATCGGATATCCCCCAAACCGCACCCAGTTTAGGACTCACGCGGTGGACGCTCGTGTCATCTCTGTCCATCAGGTCCACACTGGCTCCTATTTGGATGTGTAAACGAGGAATCGGCTCGTTCCAACCTCCATACAAGTAGTAGTTCTCGTGGTCCAGATTTTCTGAGAAACCGCCAAGCAAGAAGCGATCGCTGCTGTGGAATTTGCCGACTCCACTTACAATTGAAATTGCGCCATATCGGCCAGCATATTGCAGCTCTCCTGTCGTTCCGGTGCTTGCGAGTGTTTGCGTCTGAGGAAATCCATCGAAAAAATTGTCGATATCGCGAGCTTGGTTTATTAACGAGAACACCAAGTCGGAATGCGGTCCCAACTTGTGATAGGCGCCCAGTCGTACATTGTCGGTGTTCTCAACTACACCAACGGGAAATGCTGCCGCGGGATCAAATGCAAAAAAGGTCTCTGTTCGCTCAAAAGTCAAATGGCGCATTTCCGCTTGCAAGCTTGTTTCGGAAGAAATTCTGATTTGACCAAATACGTCGTAAATATCCTCTTTCTGTGGACCCAAACCCGGAAAGCCATCGGTTTCATAATGTAAAGTTCCGATATCCCAAAAAGTACTATCGTGCAAACCAGAAACAGTGATTTGCCCGCCTAAAGTTTTACGTTCTCCCGCTACTACTTCTGAGTACAAGGAGAGATTATTTCGGTAGTAGAGCGGCAAATTGTCTATCGACTCGATTCTGTTAGGCCTCACTTCGGGTAAGGTTCCTGATCGGGTCGAATTCGCACGATCATCGGCTAGTTCAATTCCGCGAGGCGTGACGCCAAGAGGTTGCCTAAGCTGTGACTGCAATAATTCACTAACTCGCGCAATTTCGTGCCTAGGCCGAACGGCGTAGATTTCTGAAAGAAGTTCGTGAGTTGAGAAGTTGCTAGGATCCGAAGTGTTCGCCATGGCCGCCTCGGTGAGCCCGAGTTGAGTGAAGCCCAGCTCTTGATAAATTCTTGCGGCGCTTGTGCTTCTGGCCGCCAGATCTTCATCCAAAGACAGCTTGGATCGGAAGATAGCTTGATCGTAATTCCGTTCTATTGACTGTCTGACATCTCCGAGTGCCTCGTTAGGTCTATTCTGGGCCCTCTTCAGAAATGCATCGTAGAACCATGGAGTCGGATCTTTAGGATCAAGCTGTTTGGCCAATCCAAACTCGGTCGAAGCAAGTTGGTCGCGATCCTTGGTGTTCTCCTCGTAATAAGCTTTCCCGACATAGCTTCGAAGTAGAGAATTGGTAGGGTCAAGCGCAACCGCGAGCTCAATCTGCTCCCGTCCTTCGATGAGATTGCCCTTGCGTATGATGGTCAGTCCCAAACCCAACCTTGATAAGGGATCGGTCGAGTCCAGTTCGATGGCGCGCTCAAAGTCCTCACGCGCCTCTTGCACTTTGATCTGCGCCAAATGAACAAAGCCAAGAATCATGTGCGCGCGACTTTCGGATTGGTTAGCCTCGAGCGCTCGCTTCGCGGTCTTTTCCGCTTCTCGTGTCCAGCCAAGCGACAGTTGCAACTCTGCAACGCGGGCAAGCGCTAGCGCGTTCGATGGAGTCAGCTCCGCAGCGCGCTTGGCGCTGGCGAGCGCCGCTTCGAGTTTGAAGTCGGCCTGTTGAGCGTAGGAAAGAGCCAGCCAGGCCGAGGCGGAGTCGGGCGTCGCGTCGACCGCCTCCTTTGCCAAACGCAGAGCATCCACCTTGTCGTTCCTGACCAGACTGATGATGGATGAGAGCGCCTTCGCATCGCTGCTGACCGGCGCAACCGCGAGAGCGTCGGCGATGTTGATCTGCGCTTGATCCACGCTGCCGGCGCGCAGCAGCCGCTCTGCGCGCGCAATCAGGCAGGACGCGCGGCGATCCTGGGTCACATCGCTGCAATCTTCCACCGGAGTCGCGTCGGCCGGCGTGATCGGCGGATAGTAGAGCGTCCATTGCACGGCGTCCGCCGGCTTGATTAGCAGTTTGATGGCGGGCGGCTCGGTGCGGCCGACTGTCAGGGTCTGGCCGCTGACGACGGACTGCGCGGGGAAAGCGCTGGTGCCGGCGCTGCTGGCCAGTACCTTGCCTTCGAATACCGAGAGGTCGGTCGCCTCGCAGCGCATCGCCACCAGGAACTCGGTGCCTTCCACGGCCGCGCTCAGGTGCGGCGTCCTGACCTTGAACTTGCGCGGGAAGCGGGTGATGAAATACCCGGCGCCGCAGGCGTGCGCGCTCGCTGCGACAGGCAGCACTTCTTGCTGCGTGAACTCGACCAGGGTTTCCTCGGCGCTCTGGCCGAATATCGCGGAGGTGTTCTGGTCCACGCGGACCAGGGTTTCAGGTTGCACGAACAGGGCGGCGCGGCTTTGCGTGCCGGTGCGCAATTGATCACCGGCGCAGACCGGCGCATCGAGCCGGGTCACGCGCGTCCAGTTGCTGCTGCCGGCGCGGAGTAATTCGACCGTGCCCTGGATCGAAACCACGCGGGCAATAGGAGAGCGGCAGGCTGCTGGCTGGCCGTCTGCGGCGTGGGCGGGTATCCCGCTCGTGGTTATGAGGACTACAAAGAGCAGCAGGGGGGACAAAAGTCCCCGGGAACTCCCCTGCAGCGCGATCCTGCCGAGCCTTTCCATCCTTAACCCCTCCAATGCCAACGGGTTAAATCCGAAGCTCCGTGATCGACTGCTGGAAAAAAGATAGTCCTTTACGGCAAGAAGTGCAAATGCCGGCTGGGCCGGCTATGACGGACGGATAGGCGGAGAGCCGCGCAAACTCGCCCGGCGTGAATATTCAAGCCGCCTGCCGGCAATAGTCACGGGCCTCCCGAGCCTCACGCGACTAGTCTCTACTCGTGAGCAGCGTGCTCATCATTACTTGAGGAGATTGCCATGAACGCGAAGCTGATTCTTGCAGTGCTGTTGACGTTTGCCGCCGTTCCCGCCTCGTTCGCGGAGCACTATGGCCGCGGAAACCACAACTCCCCGTTCGCTTCCAAGCCTTCGGTCAGCACGAACGCTTCGGTCGCGCAGCCGGGACGGGCGAGCGCTTACGGGGATGTGGCGAAAGTCGAGAAGAACGAAGTCAAAGCCAGGCTGGCAACCGCGGCAGCCATTCCCGGACGGGCTTGAAGCCGCACGCAGGCGAAAACGCCCGGTGCCCTGCACCGGGTGTTTTTTTGCGTGCGTCCTGAAGCGCTAGTCGAGCACGAGGACGTTGCCCGGAGGCGGTCCGCCGTTCTGCAGTTGTTCGACATAGATGCCGGCCGGGCCGTCCGCCGGGTAGCGTGCCCGGATCGTCCGGAAAGCAGCGAGCGCGGCCTCCTTGTCGCCCGCATGCAAGCTGCGCAACGCCGCACCGAACCGGGCAGCCAGATCCAGTTCGGCAGAGTTCGCCAGCGTCTGCTCGTTCATGAGTTCGAAGATCCGTTCCGGCGTCTTTCTGCCGCGCAACAGGAACGAGCCGAGATCGCGCATGACGAAGCCCCCGATACCTTCGATCAGCGATTGCGAAACCAGGATGCGGGTATCGAGCTGTTTGTTCAGCTGCTCGATGCGGCTGGCAGTATTGACCGGATCTCCCACCGCGCGATATTCGTAGTGCGCCCGCGCCCCGACGGTGGCGAGCGTGACCTTGCCCCAGTTGGCGCCGAAGCGTGTGACCAGCCGGTTGCCCGCTACCCGCCGGTTGAACTCGTCGGCCGCCGCGCGCATCTCCAGCAGCGCGCTGCATGCGCCCCGGCGCGTCTCGCTGCCGCGGTCCGGCCAAATGGCGAGCATCGCATCGCCGACCACGTCGGACACGAATCCGCCGTGCTCGATGACCGGCTTGAACAGGGCATCGAAATACTCGTTGAGAAAATCCGTGAGCGCTTCGGATTCCATGCTTTCGGCGAGCGTGGTGAACCGCGCGGCGTCGGTCGCCACGCACACGCATTCGACTGATTTCCGGGTGGCAGCGATACGCCCCGCGTTGCGCTCCATCTCATCGGCAATCTCGGCGGGAACGAAATAGCGAAACGCAGCGCGCACCTTGTCGCGCTGCCGGCGGGCCTGCGCGTAATTCCGTACGGTGGCGTAGGCGATGCCCGTCGGCGTACTCACCAGCAGCGGCGCTACGATCGGCAGCCACAGGTGTCCGCTGGAGAAGAAGTGTAGCGCTGCGAACAGGTAGCCTGCGCCGAGCGCCAGGATAACCGTGAGCGCGAGCCTGAGATTCAGCAGCAGGCACAGCAGTGTGGCGGCCAAACCGGCGACAAACACGATGAGCGAAGAGCCCCATGCCGGCGCGGGGCGGATCGAGGAATTTTCCAGCAGATTCAGGAACGCGGTCGCGGCGATTTCCACGCCGCTCAGGTCCACGCCGTCCGCGCCGGAGAACACCGTGCTGAAGTGCTCGATCTGCTCCGGTTGCGACTCGGCGTAGCCGATGAACACGACTTTGTTTCGAAAAGTTTGCCGGTCGCTTTCCGGCATGGGATCGCCGAGCGCCAATACGCGCTCAAAGCCGATCGCGGGAAACCGGCCGGCACGGCCAACGAAGTTGAGCATGCGGGACGCTTCCCCGCCGTACGCGGCAAGCAGGGCATCGACCAGCACGTCCTGGCCGGCAGGCTGGACGCCGGATGCGGTCCGCAGTTTCTGCAGGCGTTCGGCCAAGGTAGGGTTGCGCGCGAATATCTGGCGCAGCAACAAGCTGGTCGCCTGCAGCGGCCCGTTTTCGGTGAGCTCAACGGCGCTCGCAGGAAGCAGGTCGGCCGCGTCCGTGGATTCGCGCGCCAGCAGCGCGCGTAAAGCCGGATAGGCTTCGAGCGCATGCGCTTGCAGCGCCACCAGCGCGAGGCCGGGCGTCACGTAGCCTTCCTCCCGGAATACCTGTTGCCGGTCGATGCGCCTGCCGGCGAAAGGCACCAGTTCGAAAGGCCCCGCGCCTATGGCAGCGCGCTCTACCGTCGGGCTCAAGGTGAGGACCTCGTCCTGCTCGATCTTTTGCGCCAGCACCACATTGCCCGCCGCATGCATCGCGCCCGCCAGCATGGCATCCTGCTCTTCGTTGACGTCCCCGCGCAAACCTACCTGCGGCGCGCGCTGGCGAAACAACACGTCGAACACGATGATGCTTGCGCCGGCGCGATGCAGCTTGTCGACCAGCAGCGCATGCAGGCAACGGGGCCAGCGCGCCGGAATCGGGGACAGGCTCTCATGCCCGTGCGGTTGCGTGCCGACGCGCAGGTCGACGCAGCGTTGATATTTCTCGGGGTCGTGCGGCAGATAAAGCGCGCTGGCCGCTGCGCGGCTCATTGTGACCAGCACGACGTTTTTCGGCGGCTCGAGCGGCCCGCGCAGCCTGAACAGCCATTGCAGACCGACTTCCTGCTCCAGGTCGCGCATCTGCGGCACCCACAGCAGCGCGCTGCACACGGCGCCGACCGAAACTCCCGCGGCGAACTTGCTCGCCAGGTTTTTCGGGTTCATCGCCGCACTCCCAGGCAGAAATGCTGGCGGGATGTCATATGCTGCGCGACTGGTCGGCCATCAACCGTTTGGCGATCAGGTGCACGATAAAAAGCGCGAACTGGGGATTCAGCAGGTACAGGCGCTTGACCTGATCGGCGGTCAGCTTGAAGACGTCGACTTCGGTGGCGCACACGGCCGAGGTGGTGCGCTTGTGATCGGGCGCGAAAATGCCGATCTCGCCGAACATGCTGCCGTGCGTGAGTTCGGAGCCGATCTCGGGCAGGCGGATGGTGCCGCGCTGCAGGTAGAAAAGCTCGCGTCCCGGATCGCCCTGCCTGAACAGCACCGACTCCGGCACCAGGTGCTGGTGGGTCATGTGCTCCAGCAACCAGTCGAGGTCCAGGCGGCCGCCTTCGGCTTCCCTGATGTGGCGGAAATTGACGCTCTTCAGGCGCGATGCCAGCAGCACGGCTTCACTGCGGTTGTGCACCTTCAGCGCCTTGAAGACTGCCGTCATGTGCAGCTTGACGACGCCCTCGGTGATGCCGAGCTGCTTGGCGATCGCCTGGTTGGTCTTGCCTTCGCTCGCGAGCGCAAGCACGTCGATCTGTCGTGGGGTGAGGCCGAATTCGGCCCAGGGTGCGACCGCATCTGCCTCAGGCCCCGTCTGGTTTTCCGGGATGTCCTGATAAGGCGTTTTCCGAGCGGCACCGTCGGCACCGCCGAGAATCATGCGCAGCATGCCGAGGGTCACCGTGTCGGATAGCGTCTTCGGCAGATAGCCGAGCGCGCCTGCTGCCATGAGCGCTTCGGCAAAGCCGCTATCGAGGGCGGTGCCTATCGCGACGATGGCGCAGCCGGGGCGGTGCTGCGCGGCGGCGGCCACTTCCGCTACCGCGTCAGGGATCGTGTCGACATCGACAAGCAATACATGGGGTGACCCGTCGCGCGCATGCGAACGCGCGGACGGAACGATCTCGATTGCGTGGGCGGGGTCCAGCTTTTTCAGCAGACCGCAAAGGGCATCCGTCGCCCGGCCCTGAGGTGCAGCAAGCAAGATCTTCATCGAGCCCCCGAACTTGGCTTCCGCTCCGATGTGTTACCACTTTCCGGAGTGCGGGGCAATACAAATTCAGCAGAGGCAGAGATGAGAGGAAAGAGATGAGAGGAAAGAGATGAGAGGAAAGGGGTCCGGCCTTCGCTCGGATACCGGTCTGTCGACCATAAAAGCGGAAA
>JADMIO011246920.1_pt1 | contig 22454 bp, 20 predicted proteins | sample 8958161 | NCBI WGS metagenome assembly JADMIO01 (sample SAMN16585339, study PRJNA669376) | soil metagenome | isolation source: Crop rotation soil | place: USA: Cullars Rotation, Alabama | collected 2011 | reverse complement strand
CGCGACAACTTGTCCACGTGGAATTCTAAGCTTAGGATCCCAATGTGCTGGAAAGCCCGACTCGAGCGTGTCACGATTGAATTCTCCGGTAAGGCCGCTGAGTGGGAGACCAATCCGATTCAGCGCGCCATCCTCATCGGCCTGCTCTCGAAAGCGCAGGGTACCGAGATCAACTACGTCAACGCCCCCGCCGTGGCCGGCAACCTGGGCCTACGCGTCGAGGAGATTAAGACCGCCGAGTCCGAAGATTATGCGGAACTCATCACGGTGCGCGCCGACAGCTACAACGTTGCCGGCACGTTCTTCGGCTCGCTCAACAACCCGCGCATCGTCCGCATCAATGACATGCCGGTCGAAGCGATTCCGGCCGGCGTTCTGTTCATCATGACCAACGCCGACCGTCCCGGCATCGTCGGCTGGATCGGCACGATCATGGGCAAACACGGCGTCAACATCGCCAGCATGAGCCTTGGCCGCGACAAGCAGGGCGGTCGCGCGCTGACCGTCATCAATCTCGACAGCGCGCCAGGTGACGCCGTCTTGGCCGAAATCAGGGCTGATAAAGACATTTACGACGTTAAAGTCGCCAAACTGTAAGAAAATTAGGCCATTCTGTGCCTTGCCGGCCCGGGAATGGTCTCCCGAGCGTGCCGGAGGTCGTTCCCAGACTAGGAACGGCCTTCCAACCGTTTCGACAGTCGTTGCCGGGCCGGGAACGAGCATCTAAGCTTTCGGGAGGTCATTGCCAAACCGAGAATGACTTCCCAAGCGTTCCGAAAGCCGTTCCGGGGCTGGAAATGAGCGGCTTAACGTTTGGGAGGTGGTTCCCTGGCCGGGAACGACCTCCCAAACGTTCCGGGCCTCGTTCCCAGCCGGGCTGCTTTAGCCTTTCGTCCCACGGACTCATCGTGTACAAGAGCCCGCATGAAACTGGCCGCTGACAAGAAAATTGCCGGCATTCTGTGCCCGGTATTCTCCATCCGCACGGAAAATGACCTCGGCATCGGCGATACCGACGGCGTGCGGCAGATGATCGATTGGTGCCACCGGCACGACATTTCGATGCTGCAAGTCTTGCCGATCAACGAAACCAGCGACGACAATTCCCCATACAACGCCATCAGTTCGCTCGCGCTCGATCCGACCACCATCGCGATCTCGCCGGAACACTTGCCGGAATTGTCCGAGAAAAAGTTCAAGGAACTCGCGCCGGCCAGTCTGCTTGCTGAGTTGCGGACCGGGGCGGTGAAGTACGTCAAAGTCAAAGAACTCAAACGCAACCTGCTGCGCGCAGCGTTCGATTCGTTTGTCGCCAAATTCTGGAACAAGAAATCCGAGCGCGGCGATGCGTTCCGGCAGTTCCTGCAGGACAATGGCGAGTGGATTTCTGACTACGCGTTTTTTCGCGTCTTGATGGAGGACTACCACAACTGGCCGACGTGGGACGAATGGCCGCAAGACCGGCAGAATCCGCAGCGGGCCTGGACGTGGTTCCTTTCGTTGCCGGCGGACAAGCGCGAAGAATATGCGAACCGGATCTTGTTCAACGCGTACGTCCAGTGGATCGCGTTCGATCAGTGGGGCCAGATCAAGGAGCACGCGACGAAGCAGCATGTTTTCCTGATGGGGGACATCCCGTTCGGCGTGAACCGGTATTCCTCCGATGTCTGGGGCAACCGCGCGATTTTCGACCTTGAGTGGAGCGGGGGGTGCCCGCCGGAGAAGGTTTTCAAAGTCGATCCGTTCACCGAAAAGTGGGGCCAGAACTGGGGCATTCCGCTCTACAACTGGGCCGTGTCCCGGCAACGCAATCACGATTGGTGGCGCATCCGTTGCGGCAACATCCATAAAGTGTTTCACTTTTTCCGTATCGATCACGTTTTGGGATTTTTCCGCATCTACAGTTTTCCGTGGCAGCCGCGTGAGAACGCGAAGTTTCTGCCGTTGACCGAAGCCGAAGCGAAGAAGCATACCGGCGGACGCTTGCCGCATTTCCAGCCGTTCGCGGATGACACGAAGGAGGGCGCGGAGTTCAACCAGAAGCAGGGCGAGGAATTGCTCGCAATGGTCGTCAAGGCAGCCGGGGATACGGCGGTTGTCGCTGAAGACCTGGGTGTGGTGCCGCCCTACGTGCCGGGGTCGTTGGAGAAGTTGAAGATACCGGGTTACAAGATCCCCCACTTCATTCGTGGCGAGGACGGCTATTTTGTCGACGGCAGGACTTACCCGCGATTGTCACTCGCGACGCCGGCCACGCACGATCACGACCCGATCGCCAAGATGTGGCGCGAACTCTGGGAGAATGCGGACAAGGGCAATGATGGCGCGAAGTGGGATTTGAAGTGCTGGATGAAATACTGCGGCCGCGATGGCCACGAAGCGCCGCGGGAGTTCAACGATCACACGCACGAGATGATTTTGCGCGGCGTGCTGCACGCCCGGTCGCAGTTGGCGATCTTCATGATCACCGACGTGTTCGGTACCGAGGATCGCTTCAACGTCCCCGGCGCGGTGAGCGAAGGGAACTGGAGTTACCGGCTGGGAAAACCGGTGGCGGAACTGGAGCGCGATCCGCATCTCCTGCACAAGACACAACTGTTTTCGCGACTTATCCGCGAGACGCACCGGCAGCCGTAACGGTTCGGCGCGGGACGTACAACGCGGTCACCATGCTCATGACGGTCTGACCGGTCTGGTTGATGGCGAGTTCCCGGACGCGGACAATGCCGCGATCGGGCTTGGAGCGGGATTCGCGGACTTCAATCACTTCGCCCTCCAAGTGTAACGTGTCGCCGGCAAACACCGGCCGCGGCCAGCGTACTTCGTCGAGGCCAAGACCGATCAGCCCGCCGGCCACTTCGATTCCGCTTTCGGTACGGAGCCGCATCGCGAGCGCGGCGGTGTACCAGCCACTGGCGATCAGGTGCCCGAAAATGGATTGTTTCGCGGCTTGGGGATCGATGTGAAACGATTGCGGATCGAACTGCCGGGCAAATGCGACCATGTCAGCTTCAACGACGATGTGGTCCTGCGAGCGGAACCGGTCACCGACGCGGAAGTCTTCGAAGTAATGCATCTGCTAAAGCGCCGCGAGGACTTCCGCGGCGTGACCTTTCGGCTTCACCTTCGGGAAGATCTTTTTGATCCGGCCGGTCTCGTCGATGATGAAGGTCGTCCGGACCACGCCCATGTACTTCCGGCCGTACATCGATTTTTCCTGCCACACGCCGTAGGCCTCACAAATCTTGTGATCTTCGTCCGGGACGAGCTCGAAGGGCAGGGAGTATTTCGCCGCGAACTTCTCATGCGATTTCATCGAATCGGGGCTGACGCCCATGATGATGATTTTATTGCGATGGAACTTCGGATGGGTGTCGCGAAATTCGCAGGCTTGGGCGGTGCAGCCGGTCGTGTCATCTTTCGGATAGAAATAGAGCACGATGGTGCGGCCTTTGAGCGCGGTGAGCCGTGGAAATGGTGGTGCTTTGTCGCCTTCGTTGATCATGGTTTGACTCCAATGCGCGGGCAGAGTGCCAGAACCTCGCAGTGGGCGCAATCCGGTTTGCGCGCGTAACAGCGCCGCCGGCCATGCCAGATGAGCAGGTGCGAGAGATCGATCCAATCGTCGTGCGAAACAATTTCCATCAACGCTCTTTCGATCTTCTCCGGCGTGGTTTGCCGGGTAAGCCCGAGCCGCCGCGAGAGCCGCGCAACGTGGGTGTCGACCACAATGCCTTCGGCTTTGCCGTATGCGACGCCGAGAACGACGCTCGAAGTTTTGCGGCCGCAGCCGTCGAGTTGAATGAGTTCCGCCATCGTGTCCGGGACGCGGCCGGCATGCTTCTCGACGATGGCCCGGCAACAATTGCGGATGGATTTGGCCTTGTTGCGGAAGAAGCCGGTCGACTTGATGTACTCCTCCAACTCACCGGGCGGCGCCGCGGCAAAGTCAGCGGCAGTCTTGTATTTGGCGAATAATGCCGGCGTGACCAGGTTCACGCGCATGTCGGTGCATTGCGCGCTGAGGATGGTGGCGACAAGAAGCTGGAGCGGATTTTGGTGCTGCAACTCGCATTTGACGTCGGGATATGTGGCGCGCAGTCGGGCGATGATATTCGTCGTCCGGTCAGCAAGTTTGCGCTTGGCAGCATTCACGGAGCGCAGTATATCACAAGGCGTTAGCCGAATTTTTAACCCAAGGAAATCGAACCATGGCCCATATCGTTGCTGAACCGTGCGTCGGCTGTAAATTCACCGACTGCGTCGAAGTGTGTCCCGTGAATTGCTTCTATGAGATCGGGGATCGTCTCTACATTCATCCCGACGAATGCATCGATTGCACGGCGTGCGTGCCGGTTTGCCCGGTGGAAGCGATTTTCGCGGAAGGCGATTTGCCGGAAAAGTGGAAGAGCTTCGTGGACGAAAATAAGAACGGTTGCGCCAGCGCCGCAAACATCACCGCGAAGAAGGACGCACTCGGCAAGGGCAAGCCGGAGTGTTCCGGTATCGGCAAGAAGTAACGCCGGTAACTAGATTTGGGAAGGAGACGGGCTGGAGTTCAGCCCGTCTTTTTCTTTTTGCTCAAATACTGTGGTTCGTACCGGTAGTACGTCTCCAGAATCATCGCCCCGAGCGCGGTCGAGTAGGTCGGCGCCGAGGCGAACGCCGCTTCGCCGCTGCTTTGGGGTGGAGGTGGCCAACTGCCGTCGTTGGCTTGCGCTTCGATCATCGAATGAGCGATCTGCTTGTTCCAGCTTTCCCAGTAGTCGGCACCGCCTTGATACAGCGCTAAGGTCGTGTAATACCAGTTGTAGAGTACAAACGACCCACGGGTGTCCTCCCATGAAACTTTCTGCCGCTTCAGCAAGTCGAGGGCACCCTTGAGCCTTGAATCGCCGGCCTGACCGAGAAATTGCAGACAGAACGTTGCGATGGCAGTCGTACCGGGTGCGTCACCGGGACCTGAGTAACCAAAGCCGTCCTTACCGCGCATGCGCCAGAGGTATTCGCCGGCTTTCGTGAATGTATCCGAAGGCACCGTGATCCCAGCATGCATCGCCGCCTGCAATGCCATGATCGTCCAGCCGGTCACGGACGTATCTGCATCCGCAGATGTGGGCGTGTAGCGCCAGCCGCCGGCATGGAGTGGGCTTGATTTGACTACGCCTTGCGCGGCAATGAGAACTTGCGCTGCGCGTTCCGCCGGTTCACGCAACACGGGTGACTGCGTCAGCGCATAACCTTCACAAAGCGCGAGCGTGACGATGGCTTGTGCGTACATGTTCCGCCCGGGAACGGTGCCGGTCGCATCGACTGAACGAACCAGAAACTCCAAGCCACGTCCGACCGCAACACCGAACTCCTTTGAGTCCGCAGTTTCACCGTGGGCGAGGAAGGCCAGCAGTGCCAGGCCGGACGTGGCGTGAGAGCTTCGCGGACATCTCCAAGAACCGTCGCTTTCCTGATGATCACGCAGCCAACGCAACGCAGCGAGGACGGCACCCTCGGACTCCGGTGTTGGTCGAGAGGTCTCTCCTGATTGTCCAACTCGGATCTCAAAGCGGCCGCTATAAAACCCGTTGCCAACACCACGGGGCAATCCTCCTGCGCCACTAGTATTGAAGTTCGGCGTCGCAGTGGAGGGAATCTGAGCGACTTTTGCTATGGACATGTCGCTAACGAATCGACCCCCAACATCTTCGATGCCGAACACGGGGACGGCGAGGCTGGTCGCGGGTGGAGTAGCGGAAGGTGGTTTGGGACCGGTTTGAAGAAGAGTCGTAAACTGAGGCGGTTGTTGTGAACCGTTACCACCGCCGCTTTGCCCCGGCGGGGCTCCGACCGAGGTCGGCTCGGCATCAACGATTCCACCGACAAACGGGTCTGACTTGGGCGGCAGCCTAATCGCGGCCGCGAGCTTGATTGTGCCCAAAACTGTGATCAACGCTGCGTGCAGCAGAATGGCAACGGTCAGGCACCGGACGATGTTGGTTTGAGTGGAGAACCACGCCAAGAACTGAGAAGTGCGTGTCATGCTTCTTACGACACAGCGCCGGCGGGAATGTTCCGGCTATTTTGTGGAGGTGCTTTGTCCCGGGACGCTAGGCGGATTGACGGGGGTGCGGCCTTTTTCCATTTCCTGGTAGATGGGGAGGTACCGGTAATAGACTTCCAGCATCAGGCAGCAAAGTGTCGTGCTGAATACTGGACCGAGGTTGTCTGGTTTATTGCCGGGCGCGTCCCAATGCCCGTCCGAGGCCTGTTTTTTAACCAGCGTGTCGCGAATTTCTTTGTTCCAATGCGCCCAGTAGGCGCCCCCTCCCTGGAACATAGCTTGGGTCGCGTAATACCAGCCATACAGGGAATTTCCGGGATGATCCCAATCCACTTTTTGTTCTTTGTAATAATCCAGTGCCTTTTTGATGCGCTTGTCACTGGAATGACCGAGGAACTGCTGGCACAAAATGCCAACCGCAGTCGTCGCGGCGCCTTTACCAGGGCCAGCATAACCAAACCCGCCACTCTCGGCATACATGTTCCAGAGATATTTCGACGCCATTTCGTACGCTTCATCCGGTACGGAGACCCCAGCCAGTTTCGCGGACTTCAGCCCCATGATGAGCCAGCCACTCACCGAGACGTCAGCGTCGGTTGAATTTGGCGAGTAGCGCCAACCGCCCATGTCCGCTTCGTTGGTCTTCTTGACCTTCTGAGCCTGGAGAATGGCGCTGATGGCGCGATCTAATGGTTCGCGGGCCAGCGGTGACTGTGTCATGCCGTACGCTTCGGAGAGCGCCAAGGTCACTGCGCCTTGGGCGTACATGTTTTTCGATTTCACCATGCCTTCGGGACCGACGATGCTGGTGATGTACGTGAGACCGCGGCTGATCGTGGGGCCGAATTCCTCCGAGTCCGGTGTCTCACCGTGTCCGAGGAAACACAAGACAGCCAACGCCGTCATCGCATCGGGATGGGCCGGTCCCCAGGAGCCGTTCGATTCTTGATGTTCCTTCAACCAGCGTAACGCCGCCAGCACAGCTTTCTCGGTTTCACCAGTGCCGCCACCGTCGCGAATCTTTTGGGCGCGCATGGGGCCGACACGTTGGCCAAATCCGCCACCGCCCGGGCCGCGGACGCCGGCAGTGCCAAGTTTGCCTTCACCGAAGCCAGTCGTCGGCGCGGCAATGCTGCCGATGCCGCTGCCTTGCAATCTAGCGACCGCGTTGGCTGAGTCGCTGACCACGCCAATAACTTCTTGGACTTGGCTATCAGCAACACTGTTGTCGACGGAGGTAATGCTGGCCTTGTACTCGGTGGGAGTCGTGCCGGCGGCAGTTGGGACGCCGCCGGGGCCTTTGCCGGGAGTGCCGCCACCGCCACCGAGCGTGGGGCCGGTATATGTGAAATCGCGCAACGCTGCATCGGGGTCGACGTCATCTTCCTTGGCTGGGGGCGGAACAGCACCGGAGAATTGCGCGATGATCTTCGGGATCGCACCGGCGATCTTAATCGAGCCCAGGACGAAAAGAATGAGGACGTGAAACAGCACCGCGATGACGAAGTACCGCATCAACGCGGTCAGACTCATTAACCACGCGACGAACTTGCCGGTGACGATCTTCATGCCGTTAGTGGGCGCTCGTCGTTTGACTGGGCGGAGCAGTTCCAGCCGGAGGTAACGCCTTTTTTTCCATCTCTTGGTAGATCGGCAAGTAGCGATAGTAAACTTCGAGCATCAGGCAACACAAAGTCGTGCTGTAGACCGGGCCGCCATACGAGTCGGTCTTATCGTCGCCCGGAGCATCCCAGTGCCCGTCGGAAGCCTGGTTCTTGACTAACGTATCGCGAATCTCGCTGTTCCAATGTGTCCAGTACGCACCTCCACCTTGGAACATCGCTTGAGTGATGTAATACCACGCGTAAAGCGCAGTACCGTGCCCCTTGATGGGGTTTTTCCAATCCACCTTCTGTTCTTTATAAAAATCCAGCGACTTCTTTAGCCGGCGGTCTTCATTATGTCCGAGAAATTGTTGGCAAAGGATGCCGACGGCAGTCGTGGCTTGGCCGCGTCCCGGACCAGAATAACCAAAGCCACCGTTTTCGGCGTACATGTTCCATAGATATTTCGAGGCCATTGTAAACGCCTCGTCGGGAACGCTGATACCGGCCAGCTTTGCCGACTTAATACCCATGATCAGCCAACCGCTGACGGAGACGTCGGCATCGGTCGAGTTCGGCGAGTAGCGCCACCCACCCATGTCATCTTCCTTCGTTTTCTTGACTTTCTGAGCTTGGAGCACCGCACCAACGGCACGATCCAATGGATCTTTGACCAAGGGCGATTGCGTCATGCCGTACGCTTCCGACAGCGCCAGTGTCACGGCGCCTTGTGCGTACATATTCTTGCTCTTCACCATGCCTTCCGAGCCGACCACGGTAACGAGATAACTCAACCCTCTGGACACCGTTGGTCCAAATTCTTCCGAGTCTGGCGTTTCGCCGTGACCCAGAAAACACAAAGTCGCGAGTGCCGACATCGCTTCACGATGGCCCGTTCCCCATGAGCCATCGGAATTCTGATGCTCCTTCAACCAACGCAATGCGGCCAGCACGGCGCGTTCAGTTTCTTGAGTGCCTTTGTGCTTGGAAATCGCTTGTGCCCGCATCGGTCCGATGCGCTGTCCGAACCCACCGCCGCCCGGGCCACGCACGCCGGCGGTGCCAATTTTCCCTTCGCCGAAACCGGACGTTGGCGCGGTCAGTCCTCCCAAACCGCTACCTTGCAACCGGGCCACCGCGGTCGCTGACTCGCTTACGACCCCAATCACCTCAGCTACTTCGCTGTCCGCCGCGTTCTTTTCAACGGAGCTGATGCTGGCCTTGTATTCGGTCGGAGTCGTCCCGGCTGCGGTAGGGACGCCGCCGGGACCTTTGCCGGGGGTGCCACCGCCGCCGCCGAGCGTGGGGCCGTTGTATTCAAATTCACGCATCGCGGCGAAGGGATCGACATCGTCTTCCTTCAGCGGGGGTGGGGCGGCGCCGGAGAACTGCGCGATGATCTTCGGAATCGCTCCGGCAATTTTGATCGAGCCGAGCACGAAGAGGATGAGCACGTGGAACAACACGGCGATGACGAAGTAACGCATCAGCGTCGTCTGTGCCATCAACCACGCCAAGAACTTGCTCGTGATGACCTTCATGTCACTCCGGCTTGGTCGGACACACCTTGCGGATTTTCGCTTTGGCGTCGTCGACAAACTTGCCGGTCGGGAAGCGCTTCAGGTAGCTCTGGAACATCGCACACGCTTGCGCGGGATTGCCGAGCGCCTCGTGACACTCGCCACTTCGATAGGCAGCCTCCTCCGACATTGGACTGGGCGGAGCAAAAAGAAGGCGGGCGTAGTATGACAAGGCCGCGATCTTGTTTGTCTTCGTCTGCATGGCATCTGGTGACACCGTATTGAACAAAATGTTCCCGGCTTTAAATGCTGCCTTGAAGCCCATCGGTCCTTTATCGGTCGCGTGTTGCTGAAAGAGTGGGAGCGCCTCGTTAATCTTGCCCTTGGCTTCGTAAACTTCGCCGAGCCCGATGTCGGCGATGCCCTTGATGAGGGGTGCGTTTTGTTTGTCGCTCAAGGCTTTCAGATACGCTTCTTGCGCCGCGTCGTATTCCTTAAGCCCATATAACGCTTGGCCGAGTCCCGTATTGGCGACTGTTTGAACTTTGGCGTCATCGCCAGCACTCGCGAGCGCCTTTTCGTAATTCTCCTTCGCCTGCGCAAACTTTTCCGTCTTCAATGAAATTTCACCGATGCTCACGAGCGCTGGAGGCGGCAACTTGTCCTTGTCGGGGTCGGCCAAAAGGCGAACGACCAACGCATTTGCGCGCGCGTCATCCGCGAGATCAATCATCCCGACGACCGCTGCGTGCCGGATGGCGGCGTTCGCGGCGTATTGTTGCGCGAGTTGCTCGAGCTTGGCCATCCCGTCGGCAGCCAGTTTGTTCTTCTTGTAGACGCTCTGGACTTGATTCACGAGCGCGCGCGCCGCGACAGGGTCGTTGGCAAATTTTTGGATAAACTGTTCGAGGTCGGCGACCACCAGCTTCGGATCGTTACGCTGCTCGAGAATCCCGCTGATGCGCAGCATCGCGTAGATCGCGCCATTGCGCGCCTCGTCGGTCAATGTCTCCGTTGCGAGCGCGCGATTGATAATTTCCCGGTAGGCAGGAATGGCTTCGTCAAAGCGTTTCTCGGTTTCCAACTCAACGGCGATGGCCGAGAGCGCGTCGCCAACTTTCGGGTGGCTTGGATATTTCTTCACGAAGGCGCGCAACGCCTCGACGAACTCCGCCATCTTGGCCGGCTTCATCGACGCATACGTGCTAGCGATTTCAAGTGCAGCGAAAGGCGATAGATCGTGATCAGGAAATTTCTCGACGAGAGCTTTATAGGCCGCCACTGCTTGCTCAGGGCGCTCCGCGGAGATGTTGTTACGACCGATTTGATACATCGCTTCGGCGACCTTCGGGCCGGTTGGCCATTTCTTAATGTATTCTTCGAACGTCGCGATGGCTTTATCGTAACTCGTTTTGTCGTACGTGCCGTGGAAACTGTACATGTAGCCAAGTCGGAACGTAGCCTCCGCGACGTTCTCGGCTTGTGGATATTTCGTCCGAACTTCGTCGTACGCCTTGATACCGGATTCGATGTTGGAGCGGGCGACGTTCGTGTCGCCGGAATGATTGGCGAGCTCGTAATGCGTCAGGCCGAGGAAGAAGAGAGCATCCGGCCGAATCTTGGACTCAGGACGCTTCTGGGAGAACGCGGAAAACGCATCGCGAGCCTTCTCGAAATACTTCGTCGCTTGCTGATCCGGATCCGGTTGCTTGACCTCGCCGGCAAGCTCGAAGTTGCATTGGGCGATGCGGAATTCGATGAGTTCGGCAGTTTGTTGGTTCTTCGTCGAACCGACCGCCTTCTCGTAAGCAGCCAACGCTTCCTTGTAACGGAGTTGCCGGAATTGCGCCTCGGCTTGCATCATCTGCACGCTATCGGTGCCGCCGGCATTCGGGAATTTTTTGCGGAACTGCTCCGACAATTCGTCGGCTCGTTTGGCCTGACCACGTTGGGTCAGCGTTTGAATCAGGCCGAACCAGATCTGTTCCTCCGCGCGGTCGCCGGGATACCGGTCGAGCAAATATTGGTAGACCACGCTGGCTTCCTCCGGCATGTCCAAGGCTTGATAACAGTTCGCCACGCGGAACAACGCCAGCACGCGCAAGTCCGGCCGCTCCTTGATTTGCGCCATCAGCCGCTTCAACGCATCGGACCGGCGCTGCCACCCCTCGATGCCAAGCCGGCCGCGCACCGCGTTGAGTTGCTCAAGCTCGCGTTGCAAGGCTTCCTGCAGCGCCGCTTTCGAACGCACGCCCTTGTAGTAGGTGATCGCGTCCCGGTACGCTTTCTTCGACTCTTCGGTCTTGTTATCACGCGCCAGAGTTTCTGCGCTGCCGAAAACGGCTTCGGCCGCGAGGTACAACGCTTCCGTCGCACGCGGGTTATTTCGTTGCCGGGTGATTTGCCGGTAAATTTGGTTCGCGCTCACGAAATCCTTTTCCTCCGTATAGATCTGGCCGAGGAGAAAGAGCGCGTTGAGCTGAACCTCCGGATTATCCATGAACTTGGCTTGGACGATGCGGATAATCTGTTTCGCCTTGCCGGCTTCATTGCCCTTAAAGACCGCCCACGCTTCGCCGAGCATGGCTTGGGAGAGCAGGTCGTGCTGCGGATAGCTTTGCTGGAATTTGCGGTAGAGCTCGACCGCCTTCGGCACGTTGTTAAGTTCCCGATACGCCTCGGCTTGCTTCAGGATCGCTTCCGCCACGAGCACGTTGTTGGAGAAAGTTGTGACCAGGCGCTGCAGGACATTAATCGCTTCCTGATGCCGGCCGAGATTGGCCAGACACCAGCCTTGGTAAAAGATCGAATCCGGCATGGCCAAGCTGAACTGGTAGTTGCGCTCAAATGCTTGAAACGCCTCGAGCGCTTTGACCCATTCGCCGTCTGTGTAGAACGCCTGCGCCTCCTTGAACGCGGTCGCGGGCGGTTTCGATGGAGTCGGTGAACCTTTCGGCGCTTGAGCAAAGCCGGCAATGCCAGCCAATAATGTAATTCCCAAAACAAGACGCAGGGAAGTGATCATGGTACCGGGGCCGCTGCGGGCTTATCTGGGAGCGGCCGGAAGGCGACGTTGGTAAGATTGGCTTGCGCGCACGAATCGAGCGCAGCAATTACGGCCTGATATTTGGTATCCGGGTCAGCTTCAATGACGATCGTGGCTTCCTGAGCAATCGACCCCATCGTCTGCATCATTCCCGCCAAGCTCTCGCTGTCTATCGGGGCGCTGCCATTCACCGAAATTTCATTCGTACTGCGGACGTGGATGGTCAAATCCAACGGTACCTTCGCCGGATTGCCGGGCGCACCGGCTTTGGCCACCAAGGGCAAGCGCGAGTCCAATCGTTTTTCCTTCGCGCTGAAGGTGGAGAACGACATGTAGAAAATCAGCAGAATCAGAATCGTGTCGATCATCGGGATGATCTCGACGCGACCGCGTTTCACTTGCCGGCGGGATAGTTTCACCGCGCCTCCTCGGTCGTAAAGGTGACATCCGGCATTTTGGCTTTGGCGCAGGCTTTCATGAACGCGCTCAAATCTTCGTACGTCATGTTCCGGTCGCCGCGCAGAACAATCACCGCCCGCGCATACCGAGCGTCTTTTTCGCGTATGTCGGTAAGTTTGGCGGCCAACTGACCAAGGGGAATCTCCTCCTTGTTAATCGTGATCTTGTCTTTGCTGAACATGTTGAGCACGATTTTAGCCGGGCCGCCTTCCTTGGAATCCAAACCGGCCTTGGAGCGGGGAAGTTTGAGGTTCGCTTCTTTTTCCGCTTCGGCGAACCGCGAGAATGTCATGTAAAAGATGAGGAGAATGACGATCGTATCGATCATCGGAATGATCTCGACGCGACCGCGTTTGATCTTGCGCCGCTTCAGCTTCATGGCTGACGCTTATCCCTCGTGTGACTGTTTGATGAGCACCATCACTTCTGACAAACCTTTTTCCAAGTCCATCAGAATCTGTTCTTTTCGGCCCGTAAGATAATTGTACGCAACGAGCGCCGGGAGCGCAATGGCCAGACCAGTTGCGGTATTGATGAGCGCTTCGGAAATACCGCCAGCGAGCGCTGAGGGATCACTCATACCCAAGGCGGACACGATGCTGAACGACCGGATCATGCCGATGGTTGTACCGAGCAGACCCGCGAGCGGACACATCGTCACCATCGAATCCAACATCGGCAGCAGTTTTTCCAAACCGATCAATTCTTTTGTCACTTCACCTTGCACAAGCTGTTCGACGTGCTCGGGGTGATAACCGTCGCGCGCCGCCGTCAACGCAACGCGGAAGACACGTCCCGCGACGCCCGGGTCGTGCTCGATCGAGGTCAATGCTTCCGAGATCGTGCTCGCTTGCTTGATTTTTTCGAGCATCCCTTGGGTGTCACCAGCCGCTTTTCGGTAGTAGATGAACCGCTCCGGAATGATGGTGAACGTGAAGATCGAGCAGCCGACGAGCATGAAAAACACGAACGGCGGAGTCTTGGCGACTTCCCACACCATCTCCAGCGCGCTTTTCCCTTTGTGAGCAGCCGGCGCTCCCTCGCCAGCAGGGGCGGCCCCCTCTTGGGCGACTACGGCGGTCGTTATTCCGGCCACAGCAGTGGCGAAACACAAGGTTAGGGCAATGCGGCGGATACGGCGTGATATCGGATGCATAACACTCTCCATAAAAAGGGAACCGTCACCCACCGAGGCTCCCGCGACGGGCTTGCTTATATCGATTGGCTGCAAACATGGCAACCATAGTTTTGTTTTACGCTACGATTTACTGCTTTGCCGCGGCATCCTTCTCCGCCATCGCCGCGCGACGGCTAAGTTTGATCTTGCCGCGATCGTCGATGCCAAGAACTTTGACATCAACCTCGTCACCCATTTTCAAAACGTCTTCGACTTTGTTGATACGCCGGTCGGCGATTTCGCTGATGTGGAGCAAGCCGTCTTTCTCCGGCAAGATTTCAACGAATGCGCCGAATTCTTTGATCCCAACGACCTTGCCCCGGTATATCTTTCCAACCTCGGCCTCGGCTGTGATCGCGTTGATCTGCGCGATCGCCATGTCGGCACCCTCCGCGCTGGACGAGAAGATGCGAATCGTGCCGTCGTCTTCGATGTCGATCTGGCAGCCCGTGGCTTCGACGATGCCTTTGATGACCTTGCCTTGCGAGCCGATGACTGCACCGATCTTCTCAGGGTTGATCTTCACGGTCGTGATCCGCGGAGCGTATTTCGACATTTCCTTGCGGGGTTCGCTGATGGCTTGCGACATCACATCAAGAATCTTCATCCGTGCGTCGCGAGCCTGCTCGAAGGCTTGTTTCGTTAATTTGTGGGAGAGCCCGGTCAGTTTAAGGTCGGTCTGAAAGCCGGTGATGCCGTTCTTCGTCCCGGCAACCTTGAAATCCATGTCGCCGTAGTGATCTTCCGAACCAAGAATGTCGGTAATCGTTTGTGCGTTACCGGCGTCGTCGGAGATCAAACCGATCGAGATACCGGCGACGGGATTCTTCAACGGCACGCCAGCATCGAGTAGCGACAACGTCGCGCCGCAAACCGAGGCCATCGAGGTCGAGCCGTTTGACTCCATGATTTCCGAGGTCACGCGGATCGCGTAGGGGAAATCGTTCACATCGGGAATCATGGGTTCGATGGAGCGTTCTGCCAGAGCGCCGTGCCCGATCTCGCGACGGCCTGGGGAACCAGTCCGACCGGTTTCGCCGACGCTGAATGGCGGGAAATTATAATGCAGGAAGAACCGTTTCTCGGTCGGCCCGCCCATCCAACCGTCCATTTCCTGCGCATCAGATGCCGCGGCAAGAGTGGTCAACACCAAGGCCTGGGTTTCCCCACGAGAGAATAAGCCGGTACCATGCGGACGGGGCAGCACGCCGACTTCGGCATGCAGGGGCCGTAAATCCAATGCCCCGCGGCCGTCGGAGCGTTTGCCCTTCTTCAGGACGGCGGTGCGGATCGCATCGCTCTGAATCTTGTAAAACGACTCATTGATCTCAAAGTCGGTCACGTCGGCAAACTTCGCTTTCAGCGCCTCGACCATCTTGTTCTTTACGACATCAATCGCGGCCTGACGTTCCAATTTTTTTACAATAAAAATTGCGTCATTGATCCCACCGGTCACAGCCTTCGCTTCCGCAAGCACTTCCGGGCGGACCAGCTTCAACGCGACGGCACGTTTTGGCTTGCCGACTTTCTGGGCCAATTCGCGGATACCGGCTACGATTTTCTTCACTTCGGCGTGCGCAAACTCGATCGCCGCCATCATGTCGGCTTCGGAAATTTCTTCCGCCATACCTTCGATCATGACCAAGTCGTTTTCGCTGCCGACGTAGATGAGATCGAGGTCGGTTTCTTTGATTTGGGGATGCGTCGGGTTCGCGATGAACTTCCCGTCCACCCGTGCCACGCGCACGGCTCCGACCGGGCCGCCCCACGGAATGTCCGAAACTGAAAGGGCTGCGGACGCGCCGTTGATCGCGAGCATGTCGGGGTCGTTTTCGCCGTCGGCGGAAAGGACAATGGCAATGAGTTGAGTGTCGTTGTAGAAACCTTCGGGGAACAACGGCCGGCACGGCCGGTCGATCATCCGGCAAGTGAGGATTTCTTTTTCTGTCGGCCGGCCTTCGCGTTTGAAGTAGCCACCGGGCAACTTACCGGCAGAGGCGGCCTTCTCCCTGTAATCTACAGTGAGTGGGAAAAAGTCGAGGTCTTCCTTCGGCGCCGAAGCGACGGCGGTGACGAGGACGACAGTTTCGCCGAGTTGGACGACGACGGCGCCGTCGGCTTGTTTGGCGAGTTTACCGGATTCGATGCTGAGTTGGCCGGCCCCAACGGGGACACTAATACGATGATGCATTTTCTTCCTTATCCTGACCGGGGAAGGGGTAGAACTAATGGATGGAATGAAATCGACGCCCCGCTCACGCGAGCCGCCGATTTCAATCCATCAATCCACCAAACCCGTCCCGGTCGACTGGTTACTTTCTGAGGTTTAACTTCTTGATGAGTTCTTGGTAGCGCTGAACGTCGGTGCTGCTTAGATAATCGAGCAAGCGACGGCGTTGGCCGACCATTTTCAGCAGCCCCCGGCGGGAACTATGGTCTTTGACGTGGCCTTTCAAGTGCTCGGTGAGCTCGTTGATGCGAGCGGTGAGCAACGCGATCTGGACGTCGGCGGAGCCGGTGTCCTTCGGGTGGAGCTGAAATTGCTTGGTGACTTCGGTCTTTTTCTCAACAGCGATCATGTGTCTTTCGTTTGCCTTTCTGGGAACAAGGCGAGAGTTTAAGGAGGAATTCCGGAACTGTAAAGAGCTTTTTCCGCTCACCGCGGGCGGAACTCAAAGTTGATCTCTTTCGTTTCCCGCTCCGTTAAAATGACTTGCTGCGTACCGACTCCATACGTCTCATGCCAAGCGATTAGCGAATACTGTCCGGGCGGTATGCCGGTAATGATATAAGTGCCGTCTTCCTGCGTGACTCGAAAAAACGGATGCGGCAACACACCCACATACGCCGACATCCACGGGTGGTAGTCATCGGTGACCCGATACATCACCGTCGGTATGACGAGCGTCCACGGAAGTGGGTCCCGGGTAGGTTCAATGGTCAGTTGATGCTTGCGCCCATCAGGACGTGTTAATTGAAGGGAGTACCGGTTTCGATCCGAGTTATTGAATTCTACCAACTGACCGCTTTGCATCCCCAGCACATGCGGCTCAAAACGGCAGCCCGCCAAGTCAACGGCAGCCGGCAACGGTGGCATCGCATACGCATTCGTCGGCATCCCATCGAGATAAACGAACACATTGCGCAACGTGCCATTCGCATTCACGAGCACGTCCTCGGTAAGCAACGTCTGTTCAATGCAATCCTGACTGGGTTGGAATTTCGCCCGAGGAGGTGGGGTGCCAAAAAACGCCGCCTGTCCGATAATTGTCGCGCCTCGCGTATCGACGAGCGCGGCTGCCTGAGTTGTGACCCGCGTCGCCACTCGCGAAGAACCAGGCGTCGTCCTCGGGATTTGTGAAGCCCGGTCTGGCACAGCCGGCGCGCTTGCTTTTACCAATCGCGCCTGAATCGATGCCGGTAGGTTTACTTGCCGGATGGGCGTTGCAACCGCGGCAGAAGGCATGGTGTTGCGCTTTTTAACAACCGGCTTGCTCTGAACTACCGGATGCGGCAATGGCGCGGGCGGCAACAGTTTCGACTCGGCGCGCATGAACTGGAGCCAAATCGTGATCGCGATCAGAGTGATGATGATGGCGCAGTAACTCAGAATTCGTTCTGAGGGTTTCATTGCGGCGTGTATTTGAAATCGATTTCGCGGACGTCCAATCCGCCCAAACGAATTCGTTGCATGGCGGTCCCGTACTTCTCGTGCCACGCGGTAAGTTCGTAGTCGCCGGCCGGCAACCCGCCAATCGTAAACGAGCCGTCCACCCCGGTAACACTGAAAAAGGGGTGCTCGAGCACGCCAACGTAGGCCGTCATCCACGGATGCACGTCGCATTTAAACTTCACCATCACGTCCGGGTTGGTGAAGGTCTTCTTCAAATCGGCGCTCCCAGCCGGCTGGCCTTTATTGAACTCTTCATTGGTGTTCGGCAACGCGTGAATATTGTGGAGCGTGTCATCACTATTCTTGATCACCAACGGCTGCCCGGCTTGCATGCCGAAAACATGCGGCTCATATGCACATCCCTTTTGGTCGATGAAGACCGGAATTTTTGGCCGCTCGTAAGTGCCCGTAATACCGGCGGAGATGTAGACGAAGACGTTCTTCAGCATCCCGCTATTCACCACGACTTCTTCGGAAAGTGCCGGTTTGTCCGCGTGCATCGCCGCACATTGCGGGTCGGCATCGAGCTTCAATTTCTTGGCTTTCGGCGCATCGCCCTCGAGGAGCGCACGACCTCGAATCGTCGCGCCTCCGGCAAATACCTTCGTCAATGTCGTGCTACGCTCTGAGACTTTGACTGTGGCCGGTGGGGATGTGGGCTCATCGGGTCTGACCGGCTCAGCGCTTTCGTTTGGGGTTGTAACGATGGTCTGTTTATTTGCCGGCGTGATCGGCTGTGGCGATTGTTCCGTCACAGCTGGTGTTACCGCCGGCGGTCGACGAGCTGGCGGATAATTTGTTGTGACGATGGGTGCATGGAGTGGCGACGGCGGAAGCGTGCGCGATTCGGCGCGCGTGAATTTTATCCAGATAGCGATGGCGACCAACGTGATCACCACCGCGCAAAAACTTAGGATGCGTTCCGAAGTCTTCATCTCCTGGGAAACGAGTGTGCGCCGTTTTCACCGGCAAGGCAATCGTGAATTGACCTGCTGCGCCGGCAAGCCTATAGGTTGGCAGTGCGAGTTGTTGTCGCAATTTTATTATTGGTCGCAAGCGTATCCGCTTCGGAAATCACCGACGCCATTCGCGACCTCGGCGCCGGCAAATTTGCGGAGCGGGAAGCCGGGGTGCAGCGGCTCTTAAAAATTGCCGAGACTGATTCAGCCAGTGTGCTTCAGCAGTGCGCCAACGTTTTTCCCCAGACGGACGATCCGGAGGTGAAATCGCGGTTGCGCGGCGTGATGCAAAAAGTCGTGGATCAATATGTTTACCGGGCCCCGCGCGGGTTTCTTGGCATCCAAATCGGAAACGCTGGCCAAGCCGGTGGGCTCAACGTACAAGGTAACGTCGTCGTTCGTCAGGGTGGGGCGCTCGTGATCAACGGTGGCTTCGTAAATATGGGCGCCGTGAACATCGAAGGCGACGGCAAGATGATCGTCAATAATGTGACGATCACGACGAACTCCGGTGTTTGGGTCAGCAGCTTGGTACCGGGCGCACCCGCCGAGCGCGCCGGCATGCAACCCAATGACTTCATCACCTCGGTTGACGGTCGGGAGTTACGCGGACAGGATTTCATCAGATACGTGCAATCGAAACGGCCCGGCACGAGCGTGAAACTCAGTGTCGCGCGTGGCGAGCAGACCAACCAAATGGAGGTGGCGCTCGGTGAATTGCCGGCGGAGCAGCGCGACAAGATCGTCACCGATGAAGGTAGTCGGGAGTTCTTTCGGAACTGGCTGCGCGATCAAACCGGCGCGGCGGTTTCAAACTCCGTCGCGCCCGCCAAGAAGTGACGTTTGACAAACTTTCCTCCGCCCGCTAGCATGCCGCAGCCGTGAGGTATTGGAACGGGGACGTAGCTCAGTTGGCTAGAGCGCCGCAATGGCATTGCGGAGGTCGAGGGTTCAACTCCCTTCGTCTCCACCAATTCTCTCGTAGAATCCACGGATGATTCAGTGGTTCAATCACTTGAGTGCGACTTCCCGTAGCTGAAAATTTGTTGTTTTTTTGTAACGAACGAGTTACCAGTAACCAGCGAACGCTACTTGTAGTCGCGACACCGTGATGTGTCGTGGAAAGGTATAGGAAAATGCGAATTCTGAAACAATCGGGCCAAAGTTTGGTCGAGTATGTCGTCCTGTTGGCACTGGTAACAATCGTCGCTGTCAGCATTGTAGCCGGGATTGGTCAACGTTCGACCAACCGCATGGCTGCAGCCAGTGACGCGATGTCCGAAGCTTCCGTGGCTACTTCCACGGGGGGCAAAGGCAAAGGTGGCGGCAATGGCGCGGTTGATGGCGCAGACCGAGACAAAGGCAAGGGGAACGACAAACCCCAGAAGAGTCTCTTCGATTAATCACTGTCCTCCGGTAAAAGCCTTGCTTTTCCGGTAAAAATCACTAGCTTCTGCGTCTCCCTCGGCGGAAACTCCCCGAGGGAGACGTTTTTTATGAGCCAAAAAATTCGCAATATCGCCATTATCGCCCACGTCGACCACGGCAAAACTACGCTGGTGGACAAACTTCTCCGTGAAGGCGGCGTCTACCGCGCCGGCCAAGCCATGGAGGAACGCGCCATGGATTCCATGGATCTCGAAAAAGAGAAGGGCATCACCATCCGCGCCAAGAACGCCTCCGTCCACTGGAAGGACTATCTCATCAACATCGTCGACACCCCCGGCCACGCCGACTTTGGCGGTGAAGTCGAACGCATCCTCGGCATGGTTGACGGCGTCCTGCTTCTCGTCGACGCCTTCGACGGCCCGCAAGCCCAGACCCGGTTCGTTCTCAAAAAAGCTCTCGCGCATGGCCTGAAACCGATCGTCGTCATCAACAAGGTCGATCGCGAGAAGGCCGACCCCCATGCGGTCCACGACAAAGTTCTCGAACTCCTGTTGGAACTCAACGCCACCGAAGAACAATTCAACGCCCCGTTCATCTATGCCAGCGCCCGCGACGGCTTCGCCATGCGCCAAATGGGCGACGAACGCAACGGCATGACGCCGCTCTTCGAAACCATCATCGAACGCATCCCAGCCCCGCAAGCCGACCTCAACGCGCCCTTCCAAATGCTCGTCAGCAATCTCGATTGGAGCGACTACGTCGGCCGGATTGCCATCGGCAAAGTTACCGGCGGCCATTGCAAGATCGGCGACTCCATTGTCTGCATCCACAAAAACGGCAAACGCGAACGCGCCGTCGTCACCAAGATCTTCGAATTCAGCGGCCTGAAGTCCGGCGAAGTCATCGCCGCCGAAGCCGGCAACATCGTCGGCATCTCCGGCGTCGAAGAACTCCAGATCGGTGAGACGCTTTGCGATAGCGAAGAGCGGCAACCCGTCCCGTGGACCGAACTCGACCCGCCCACGATCCAAATGCAATTCGCCGTCAACGACGGCCCCCTCGCCGGCAAGGAAGGCAAATTCGTCACCGCCCGCCACCTCGGCGAACGGCTCCACAAAGAGACCCGTACCAACATCAGCCTCACCGTTGCCGACACTGAAGCCGCCAACATCTTCCTCGTCAGCGCCCGTGGCGAAATGCAAATCGCCGTCCTCGTCGAGCAGATGCGCCGGGAAGGCTACGAAGTTCTCGTCTCGCGCCCCGAAGTGATTCTCCAGGAAAAAGACGGCAAACGCCAAGAGCCCTACGAATCCCTCTGGATCGAAGTCCCGAACGAATGTCTCGGCGACATCCTCCAATCGCTGGCCACCCGCAAAGCCCAAATCACCAACATGACCCACCACCCCCACGGCGTTGGCGTCGAAGCCACCATTCCCACGCGCGGCCTCATCGGTTTCGAGACCGACATGGTCAACCTCACCAGCGGCCGCGGCGTCATGAGTCACATGTTCAAAGAGTACGGGCCGTTCATGGGCGAAATTCTCACCCGCGTCACCGGCACACTTGTCGCCATGGAAACCGGCATCGCCACCGCCTGGGCGCTCAACAACATCCAGGAACGCGGCCGCCTCTTCGTCGGTCCCCAGGAAGAAGTCTACACCGGCATGATCATCGGCGAGAATCCCCGCAACGAAGACATGCCCGTCAATCCGACCAAGACCAAACATCTCACCAACATGCGTTCGCAAGGTGATGGCAAAGGCATTCAACTAGAACCGCCGCTCAAAATGAGTCTCGAGCGGTCGCTCGAATACATTGCCGGCGACGAATACGTCGAAGCCACGCCGAAAAATCTGCGCCTCCGCAAAAAGATCCTCGACGCCACGCAGCGCAAACGCGCCGCCCAACGCGTCGCGGAACCTGTCGCGTAATCTCGGCAAGCCCGACGTCCAAGTCGCGACCGGTCGGGGCGGGGGACACCCCGCCTACCGGCGCTCTTCCGGTTTCTCGGCTGCGATGCAAAACCGGAGCGCCTGCTCCCAATCCACTTCGCGCACCGGCGTATCGTGCCCGCCGCCGGCGATCTCCACAAACCGGTAGCGCTTCTGCGCCAGTTCCAATTCGCGCACCAACGCCCGGGTCGACTCGTGAATGCCGCGGTCGCCGGTCGCACTCACGAGCCAGACCGGCATCGTGAGCCGGCTTCCGCCCGCGCCGTTGCGAATGGCAGGGCAGAGCAGGATCAAACCGGCGTACGTCTGCGGCGCGCGAACCGCCTCCGTCAACACCGCCCGTCCGCCCGCCGACGCCCCCGCCAACACCACCGTCTCCGGCTTGTACTTCTCCTTCAACGCCGCCACCAATCCCGGGAAGTCATCATCGCGCGGACAAACGTAAACCCAGCCCCACCCGTCCAGCAACGCGCGCAACCGGCCAAACGTCCGGCTCGCCCACTGCACATCCATCCCTTGCTCCTCGCCCCCGCCCGCGCCGTGCTGGTAAATCAACACCTGCGCCGGCTTCTTCGGCTTGCTCGGCTCCTGCACCACATACACATGCTCCTCGCCGAACC
>JADMIO011126987.1_pt1 | contig 22454 bp, 22 predicted proteins | sample 8958161 | NCBI WGS metagenome assembly JADMIO01 (sample SAMN16585339, study PRJNA669376) | soil metagenome | isolation source: Crop rotation soil | place: USA: Cullars Rotation, Alabama | collected 2011 | reverse complement strand
GAATAAAGGATCTTACAAAAATATTGGTGGTTGCAGGAGCGGCCAGTTCTTTCCGTATGGCAGCCAGTCTTTCCGGCGCTAACGATCTTGCCATTATTTCTTCTGTAAGAATATCTGCAGGAAAATCATAGTTATCCGGGTAAGGAGCTGCCAGCGGAAATTCGTCATCACCAGGCAGAGGAGTCCGCTTACTGAACAGTACTACCAGTTCATCAAATATTTTTATATTCCTTTCAGGATTTGTATAAGTAAAACGATCCAGCGCAATATATTTTTCGCTGCCGGATAGTAAGGCTGCTATGCCGCAACCAAAAGAATCTCCCGGCCCGAGTTCTGCTACAGCGGCCGGTATGCCTTTTTGATATTTATTTAAAAGTATAAGATGGCGCAACCATACTGTGTAGCAATACCTGCTTTCTGTTGTGCCCCCGGTTTGCGCAGGTACATGCAATCTTTTCAGCGGAATAGCAGCTTTGATCAGCCCTTTTATGATATGGATGAATTTTTCTGCTGCCATTGGTTTTTAAGCCAAATTAGATAATTATCGTCGTTGATGATAACACCAATGATGGCGAAATGAAGATCAAGCAGGCGGGAGACCTTATTTTACAAATATTGAATAACCAATTGCACCATTATTAGAAGGGTTTGGTAAAGATGTGGCAATACCATTTTTCCAGACCTTCGCTATATTTTTCGTTCCGTCGAATTCATTACCTGCAACATACACATCGGTACCATATACAAATACCGATTCGGCATATGACTTAATAGCGCTTAATGTGGTACCAACACCATTTTTCCAAAGCCTGGCAACATAATGCCCTCCGATAACTTCAAATCCTGCAACATACACGTCTGTGCCCGAAACAAAAACTGATTTTGCATAAGCATAATCAGCACCACTACTTAATGATGTGGCAACGCCGTTCTTCCAGATTGTTGCAACATTACTTGTTCCATTATACACATAACCGGCAGCATACACATCGGTACCTGAAACAAAAACTGAATAAGCTTCAGCATCTGAAGCACCAGTAGATAGATCAGTACCAACCCCATTCTTCCAGAGCTTTGCAACCTTCGAAGTCGGAGGTACATCTTCATCATAACCGACTATATAAACATCGGAGCCTGCAACAACAATCGAATGACATGTAGAGATACCTGTTGATAAAGTAGTCATGACCCCATTCTTCCAGAATCTTGCTTTTGAACCTTCTTCCCCGGCAACATAAACATCGGTTCCTGCAACAAAAATTGAATGAGCTTCGGCGAAAGTAGGACCGGTCAGATCGGTCTCCGCTCCATTCTTCCATATTTTGGCGGCGCCAAAATCAGTTCCTGCCACATAAACATCCGAACCTGAAACATGCACTGAGTAAGCCCGGGCGTTAAGTGTACTGGCCGTTAAGGAAATTGCTACACCATTTTTCCAGACAGTTGCAACGGAATTATTACTGGCGTTGTTTTCAAACCCTGCTACATAAACATCTCCTGTAGCTGTTGTTGTAAAACTCAGATCGGCCCCGTAAGCAGTGCCTACGCTATTGATAGCATACGCTCTCACATGATAAATTGTATTTGCTGTAAGCCCGGTGATGGCGCTGGTGAATATCCCGGTTCCTGTTCCATCGGTTGTATGATTGCCGCTTGCGACCGGGTTTGCAGTTGTACTCCAGCATACACCACGGGCGGTAATGGCGGCACTGCCATCGGCGGTTACATTGCCACCGCCTGCTGCAGTTGTTGTGGTAATACCTGTTGTTGTTGTAGTTGACACAGTAGGTAATGCGGTTGAACTGTTTGTGGTGGTGAAGCTTACCTGCTCACCATAACTTGTTCCCCTGCTGTTGGTAGCATAAGCCCTTAAATAATAAGTGGTGTTTGGTGTAAGACCTGTTATGGTGCTTGCGAAAATTCCACTGCCCGATCCGTCTGTTGTGTGGTTACCGGAGATAGTCGGGTTGGGTGAAGTGCTCCAGCAAACACCACTTGCAGTTATTGCAAACCCGCCTATAGATGAAATATTGCCACCGGTTGATGCAGTAGTAGCTGTTACAGAAGTAGCCGCTACACTGCTTATAGTTGGTAAGAGTGATACCGGATCCGGGTCGTTTTTTTGGCAGTTGAAAGAGATAAAGGCCAATAAAAGGATAAAGCATATGTATTTCATACAGGTATAATTTGCTAAGCAAACATAGGATTATATTCTTGTCCTTTCTGCTGCCTTGTCAAAAACCAATGATCGGGCGCATTATTGCCATGGATCATAACATGTAACGAACGACGAAGAGATTTACTTTTTCATTACCAGGTAAACACCTGCGATCATTAAAATTACTCCGGCAGCACGTGTTAAACTAATGGTACGTACAACAACATTGAACAAACCAAAATGATCTATGGTAACGGCACAAAGAATTTGCCCGGTTACAATAAATCCGATGGCAGTTCCAACACCTATCCTGGGAACCAATACTGTTATTGCTACAACATAAGAAGCCATGATGATCCCTCCAAGATAGCCATACCAGGGCGCTGTTGTTAATTGCTGTTGCGTTGGCAGCGATGTTCTTGAGAACAGGTTGAAAAGTATGAGCGCTGTTACACCAACTGTAAAAACCATTAGGCCTGTTAGCAACGGGTTGCCAATACTTTTATTAAAAGCTGTATTGGTAGCGGCCTGTATGGGGATCAATGCACCGATGATCAATGCAAGTGCAAGAAAGATAAGATCGTTCCTCATGCTGTTGTTTTTGGTAACCAAATATAGATGATATGAAGCGAATCTTTGCCTTGATTCGTGTCTCACGAATTGAAACTAAAAATAGTCTGTGTCTTACGAACTATTGAGACAAGATTGGAGCAAAGATCAACAGCAGCGGAAGAATAGAAGAAACTGTAAAGAATTATTTAATTTGTGGAAATATTTTTAAATGGATAGTTGCAACGCAAGGATTTTGCAAGACGGACGAAAATAGGTTATCACAGAATTGGGAAATGAAGGATGAGTTTTAAAATAAAAACATAACGGAATGAAAATAGAAGATGCCTAAAAAGAAAGTTTATATATCATCTACCTTCAAAGACCTGAAGGATTATCGTTCCTTGATAAAAGGGATTTTTGATAACCAGTTAGCAGAGCAGTTTGAGCTTTGCAAAATTATGGAACGTATGTGGGATGATGGCTCACAAACGCCCTTTGTGGATGAATGTATAAGAGAAGTTAAACTGACAGATATTTATATTATCATTTTAGGTAACAAAGTAGGTTCTTTTCCACCTAAAGAAACCAGGACTTACACAGAGATAGAATTAGACACAGCCTTGGCAGAAAATAAAAAAATCTTCTTTTTCAGATACGAAAATTTTGATCCATCTGAAATAGACAATAAAGAAAAACATAGCGGGCTTTTAGCAAAGTTTGAAGGAAAACCCAGCCATAGCTTTTCGAACGAGACAAAGCTTAAAGCAGATATTTTAGAATGTCTTTTACCTCAAATTTTTACTCAAACAAATACAAAACCTGCAACCCTGCTTAGCCCCAACAGTGCTGCCGACCCAACTGTTTTTATCGGGCGGGAAGAAGAACTTAAAGAAATAAGAAAACGCCTTGATAAAGGAGGTAGCCTGATGCTTATCAATGCAGAAGGAGGTATTGGCAAAACTACCCTTGCTGCCAGGTACTGGAACGAAAGCCTGAATCATTACAAACACAATGCCTGGTTATTTTGTGAGAATGGCATTGTGAATGCCCTGAAAGAATTAGCCCCCAAACTTAATGTGGATCTGGCGGGCATGGATGAAGTTCAACAGGTAGATGCACTAAAACTTGCCATCTCTGCTATACACGATGATTTTTTGTTGGTATTAGATAATGCAAACGACGATAAAGAAATAAATGTCTTCCGCCAGGAATTTGAAGGATTTCATTGGCATGTACTTATTACCAGTCGCTGCCAGGGCGTCCTCGAAAAAGAACAAGAGCTACCTATTAATCACCTGCCTCCGCCTTTGGCAAAAGGAGCTGTTTGAGCGGTATTATAAAGAAGATGGGTCTGATTTTGATAAATTGCTGGATAGGCTTTTGAAGGCCATCCGTTACCATACGCTGTTGGTGGAAATATTCGCTAAAAACATGAAAGAAAGTGCTGAGTTGAATATAAAAATGGCAGATTTCTTAGAAAAATTAGAAACACAAGGCCTGCATTTAGGCAAACATAGTTTTGAAATAAAAACCAATTACAACATTGCCATTAAGGAAAATGCAACTTATACCGACCAGATACTTGATGCCCTATACGACTTTGGAAAACTTGATGAAGACCAGCGGTTTTTATTACTGAACCTCTCTTTTTTACCCGCCGAGCCTTATACATTAGAGTTTATTAATTCGCTGTTGGCAACCGAAACTAGCCGAACAGATTTAAAGTTACGCAATACTTTAAAAAGCCTGGTTAAAAAAGGTTGGATAGGCCAGACTGAAGGTAACTACCGCTTAAGCCCTGTAGTGCAGGATTTAATGTTGCATAAAAACAAAAAAAACCTTGGGGTTGACTCAAAAGATTTATTGGACAGGTTGGACTATATTTTAGATGCTGATGCTTATAACCTGTTGAATAGTAGCCTAACTGACGCTGATCCTTATGCCAAATTGATTATACAATTGAGTAAAAGCTTAGACGATCACCCAAGCCGGAGCATTGGGGCCCTGAACTTTAATTCGGGTATTTATTACAGGAACATCGGAAATGTTACAGATTTTAAAAACTGTTTTGAAAATTATCAAAAGATTTGTCAAAAATTATTAATAAATGAACCAGAAAATCTTGATTACAAATATGGATTAGCTATTTCATTCAACTACATAGGTAATTTTTTTCTTGAAACGGGGATTGGAAAAATGCCCTAACAAACTATCAAGAGCAAAATGCAACACTTAAAGAGATTTATGAAAGCAACCCTGAAAATTTTGAATACAAAAACGGCTTGGGTATTTCTTTTACCAAACTGGGAGATGTTTACTATCAAGCAGGCGATTGGGAAAATGCCTTGTTGAATTATCAGGAACGAAATAAAATTGCTAAAGAGATTTGTGAAAAGATCCCTGAAAACCTTTCTTACAAATATGGATTATCAGTTTCGTATGAAAGATTGGGAAGGAATTACGAGCAAAAAGGTGATTGGAAAAACGCCCTGTATAATTATCAAGAAAATTTTAGAATTATAAAAGAGATTTATGAAAGCAGCCCCGAAAAGCTTGAATACAAGAATAGTATTGCAATTTCTTATCAAAGATTAGCTGGAGTTTTTATAAATGAAAAAAGTGTAGAAGATGGAGTAAAGAATTTCTTACTTGCCATAAATATTTTTAAAGAAATCGTTACTGCCACCCAAGGTAAAATAATATATTATGTTTATAATTTTTCCTGGAACTGCGACCGAGTAAGCAATATTATAAAAGATCATTCCTTGTTTCAATTATTAGATAAGGCAAAAGTGAAGGCTTTGCGGCAAGAAGGTTACCAAGCTATTAAACCTTTGGCAGAGCAAGGGCTTTTGCAAGAAAAGGAAAAAAAACTATTCACAAAATTGTCAGACGAAAGCTGGTATATTTTTTAAAAAATTATGCAAACTATTCGCACAACAGTATCGTCAATCAAAATTATCATGGTTCTTGAGATACGAACAATTGTCTAAAGTATATTTCATTTACTTCTTCTTCGCCACCTTCTTAACAGCTACTTTTTTCTTTGCAGGTGCTTTCTTTTTATCAAAAGCTTTAGGGTCTTGCGCCAATATCATTGCCTTTACTTCATCTAAGCTTACAGTAGCCAATGCTTCAGCAGTATATTTTCCTTTTGGTAAGCGCAGGCGTTTTTTAGCATACACAACTTCCGGGCCCCAGCGGCCATTCTCTACAGCTATCTTTTCTTCGGGCCATTGTTGTATAAAGCGGTTGGCTTCTTTTTCTATTTTCTTTACAATGAGTTCGTTAATACTTGCCTGGCTAAGGTTTTCAAAGTCATAGCGTGCAGGCACATTGATGAACATATCATTCCACTTAATGAAGGGACCAAAACGGCCTTTGCCTTTTGTAACAGGCTTTTCATCATAAAAACCAACAGGCGCATCTTCAAATTGTTTTGCCTTGATGATCTCGATGGCCCTTGCCAGGTCAACAGTTGAGGGTTCTTCACCTCTAGGAATAGAGATAAATTGCTCACCAAATTTTATATAAGGGCCAAAGCGGCCAATGTTCACAGATATTTCCTGTCCTTCATGTTCTCCCAAAGGTGCACCAAGCTTAAAGAGTTCCATGGCTTCTTCCATGCTGATGGTTTCAATACTCTGCGATGGTTTAAGTTTGGCAAATTTTGGTTTTTCATCGCCTTCGCTAACACCGATCTGCACCATCGGGCCATAACGGCCCATACGGGCTATCACAGGTTTGCCGGTTTCGCTATCGGTGCCTAATGCTCTTTCACCAACAGCACGTTCTGCATTCTCTAATGTATGTTCAACACCTTCGTGGAAGGGCGTATAAAAATCACTCACCATTTTATTCCACTTCATTTTGCCATCGGCAATTTCATCAAACTCTTTTTCTATCTCGGCAGTAAAAGAGTAGTTCATCACTTTATCAAAATGCTGGGTCAAAAAATCGGTAACAACCAGGCCAAGGTCAGTTGGGAAGAGTTTTGATTTTTCTGCACCGGTATTTTCCTGTTCGGTTATTTTCCTGATCTCGTCATTCTTCAAACGCAGCACCCGGAAATCACGCTTTACACCTTCCTTATCTTTTTTCTCAACATAATTTCTTTTGATAATGGTAGAGATAGTAGGGGCGTAGGTACTCGGACGACCGATGCCCAGTTCCTCCAGTTTCTTTACCAGCGAGGCTTCTGTGTAGCGGGCTGCATGTTTGGTGAAACGTTCAGTAGCTGTCATTCTTTCGAATGCAAGCACCTGTCCAACAGTTAAGTTGGGTAGGCGGCTGTCATCGCCATCGTTTTCTTCTTCGTCATCGGTGCTTTCTAAATATACTTTTAAGAAGCCATCGAATTTCAAAACCTCACCGGTTGCGGTGAGTTCTTCGTTATTGGTACTGATATTTATTTTAGCGGTTGTCTTCTCCAGTTCTGCATCACTCATCTGCGAAGCGATGGTACGTTTCCAGATCAGTTCATACAAACGTTGCAGATCCGGATCACCTACATTCTTTACTTCCATGTAAGTAGGACGAATGGCTTCATGCGCTTCCTGTGCACCTTCGTTCTTGTTCTTGTATTTGCGAACCTGTATATAGTTATCGCCAAAGCTGCTTCCTATCTCTGCTTTAATAGCATCCATGGCCGTGTCACTTAAGTTGACACTATCAGTACGCATATAAGTTATCTTACCGCTTTCGTAAAGTTTTTGAGCAAGCAGCATAGTCTTGCTTACACCATAACCCAGTTTGCGGCTTGCTTCCTGTTGTAATGTAGAAGTGGTGAAAGGCGCTGCCGGTGTACGTTTACCCGGACGAACCTGTATGTCTTTTACTGTGTAAGCAGCACCGATACAACTCTGTAAAAACTTTTCCGCATCAGCTTCATTATTATATTTATTGCCTTCAGCTTTGAATGAAACAGTTCTGTTATTAAGATCAGTAGCAGCCAATGTTGCTTCCAGTTTAAAACTGCTTACAGGAGTGAACTGGTTTATCTCTCTTTCTTTTTCAACAATTAATTTTACAGCCACACTTTGTACACGGCCGGCGCTTAGTCCACCGCTCATGCCGATCTTGCGCCAAAGCACAGGGCTCAGTTCAAAACCTACGATACGATCCACCACACGGCGAGCCTGTTGTGCATCTACCAGGTTCATATCTATTACCCGTGGATTTTGCACTGCTTTCTGAATGGCTGGTTTGGTGATCTCATGAAAGACGATACGCTTGGTTGTCAGCGGATTTAATCCCAGCACTTCAGCCAAATGCCAGCTGATACTTTCTCCTTCACGGTCCTCATCCGATGCCAGCCAAACCTCTTCACTTTTCTTCGCAAGACTCTTCAGATCACTAACCACTTTTGCTTTTTCGGGTGGTACTATATAAGTGGGATTGAAATTATTGTTGATATCTATCCCCATATCATTCTTCTGCAGGTCACGGATATGGCCAAAGCAACTTTTCACTTCAAAGTCTTTTCCAAGAATTGCTTCAATGGTCTTTGCTTTTGCCGGACTCTCCACTATTAACAGATTTTTCGCCATTTTTAGTTTTTATATTTCTTTTGAAACAGGCTGTGGTAACGGATCCTAGCATCGTTGTGTCACTCACTTGTACTGTTGTGCTTAACTGAAAACTGCCATTTAAAATATGGCAGTTAGAACTGCAATATTAGTTTAAAATTGAAAAATCAAAATAAATCTTATTAACGCCGGTTGATTTTTAACCGTTTTCTAAGAATTTTATAACTGCATTTTTTATGCCAGCATCGTGGTAAATTTTGCGGTGCCCCAGTCCCTTTGTAAGAACGAATTTTATGTTTGGGTGGTTGTCTTGTTGTACTTTTTCTGCATCTGCCCAGGGAGTTATGTCATCATCTTCATCATGTATCCATAGTACCTTAGCTTTAATATTATGCATAGCCCGGCGTATAGAGAACCAGGCAACATTTTTCCCTGTTAAATTAACAATAATCTTTTCAAACTCATTTCTTACGTTTTCGTTTTTCAATTTCAGCATTTTAAAAGCACCATCAACTGCTGATGTTGTTTCAGTGGCAGGTGCAATAAATACGATCCTGGTATTGGCATCATGCTTTACCTGTTCCAACGCAAGACTTAAAGAAATGCCGCCGAAAGAATGAGCAATGAAGTTCTCTATCGGCCCGAATTTCTCCATTACTTCTTTGATCATTTCACTGTACTCAATAGCATTGGTGGTATCGCCTTCGCTGTCGCCATGCGCCGGAGCATCAAAAGCCAGTACTTCAAAACCTTTTTCAATAAGCAGCAGGGCATGATCTTCAAATTTGTGTGCTGCTGAACCAAAACCATGTAAGATGAGGGCTTTTTTAGGTTGAGGATGGTTCCAACGGTAGCCATTCATCTTTTTACCGTTAAGGTGAAAGTGTATGGTTTCGGCATTTTTAATGGGTGCCTTACGTACAGATTTCATAAAAGGGGTACCAAAGATCACAAATGCCTTTTCTGCGGCTTTTCTTTTGGAGATCGCAGTTATTAATTTAAATTTTGTTTGAATGTAACCAATTGCTAACCTTTGTGAGAGTTTCATATTGCAAAGTTAAGCCTATGAGGATAGTAATTATCGGTTCGGGAAATGTAGCATCGGTCTTAGGCCGTTTGTGTAAGCAGAAAGGGCATGAAATTGTGCAGGTAGTGAGCCGCAATGCAAGCCATGCTAAAGCTTTAGCTGATGAGCTGGATTGTGCCTCTGCCGACTACAATGAAAAACTGGATGACAGTGCCGGTATTTATATAATAGCAGTAGCCGATTCGGCCTTACAGGAACTGAATAGCCGTATTCATCTTGGTAACAAACTGATCGTACACACTGCGGGCTCGGTTACAAAAGATGTATTGAAAGGTATTTCCAATAATTATGGTGTTTTGTATCCTTTGCAAAGCCTGCGCAAGGAAATGGATTACCAAACCGATATTCCTTTTTTAATTGATGGCAATACAGCCGATACCATTACCCTGGTTGAAGATTTTGCAGGAACATTATCATCCAATGTGACCAAAACAACCGATGATGACAGGCTGAAACTGCATGTGGCAGCTGTTATGGTAAGCAATTTCACCAATCATTTATATGCACTGGCCGAAGATTTCTGTAAAAAGGAACATGTAGATTTTAGTTTGCTTACGCCGTTGATCAAAGAAACTGCAGACCGTACTCAAAGATTTTCGCCTGCTGCAGTGCAGACCGGCCCGGCGGTACGTAATGATATTTTTACCATCGATAAGCACCTGCGTATTTTAACGGATCATCCGCAGCTTAAGTATATGTACATCAAGCTTACTGACAGTATTATGAAAGGCTAGATTTTATTGAATAGGGAATACGATGTCTGTCTGTATTTTGTAAGGGTCTACCGGTTTTCCATTTTTATCGATCGGGTCGGTAATATAGATCTCGTAGGAAGGTCCTGCTGCTGTCTTTTTATTTTCTTTCATCCATTCTTTCACGGCATCATAACCCTGGGGCAACATTTCAAAAGGCCCGAAGAAATGTACAATTAAAGCTTTGCCGCCATTCATCTGGCGAATTTGTACACCCTTAACAGCTTTTGATCCTGCTTTATTTACCGGTATGCCTGCTTCAAAAAAGAAAGGAGCCTTTTGCTTTTTATACCATGCCATGGGGGCACCGGTTGTTTTGAGGTTATTCTTCTTTACATATTCAGCGAGTTTTGTTCCGTAGATCTTGCCCAGTTTTAAACTGATGCGGTCAAATGTTGCAGCACTGTCGCTGCTGTATATCACCGTCATTTTTGGTGCAACGGTATCCACAATATTGATGATGGGAGGGCGCTGGAAATCAGTTTTAGCCTCTTTTTTAACCTCGGTTTTGATACGGCCCTTCTCTGGTTTAACCGGTTCTTCCTTTTTTTTATCTCCTCCACAGGATGCAAGCAAAATACCGGTAAAAAGGATTGCAGTATTGATGAAGATCTTTGTATTTACAGGCATATCGTTCGTCTTGTGGTTAAAAGCGAAAAGTAGTAAAACCTTTTTACTTTTCAAACTTAAAAAGCATTACCGCCAAGTTATATTTTCCTTAATTGGTAATTTAAAGTAGGTTTGCAACCCGAAATTTGCAGAATTATGTACGAGATAACATTTAAGTTTGAACAGAAGGGCCTTGAACCGATCACTTTATCGGGCATAGAATCCGACCAGTCTATTTTAGAAGTTGCTTTAAAGAATGATATAGAGCTTCATCATAATTGTGGTGGTGTTTGCGCATGCAGCACCTGTCATATTTATGTAGACCAGGGCGATGAGTTTTTAGAAGAACTCAGCGACAAAGAAGAAGATTTTATTGACCGTGCTGTAAGTCCAAGGTTAAATTCACGCCTGGGCTGCCAATGTGTTTTGCAGGATGGAGATGGTAAAATTTCTGTTACTTTGCCCGACCAGACACAATTTTTGGGAGAATAACCTGATTAACCGATTTGATGATTTGGAGATTTCATGATGTTATCACCGAATTTGTTCATCATCAAATTATCAAATTACCAAATCATCAAATTAATATTATGACTTTTGAACCCCCCATACACTGGAACGATTATGAAGATATTGCCATGAAGCTGTATGAACGCTTTGGTGATGATTTTGGCGAAAGCAAGATCTACCGTATACGTTTTACCGATCTGTTGAAATGGGTATTGGAAATTCCACGCTTTGAGGGCAAGGCTGAAGAAAGTAATGAAGGGCACCTGGAAATGATACAGAGCAGTTGGGTGTATGAGTGGAGGGATAACCAGAAATAACACGTTAATCGGTTAATCCGTTAATTTGTTAATTGGTGAGCAACCCCGGCTAACAATAACAACTTTTCAAAAATACTACTCCCCACGGATTAACAGATTAACCAATAAACGTATTAACGTTATGCTCGAAAAATTTAAATCCATTAAAACATTTGTATTTGATGTTGACGGTGTACTTACCGAGGGAAGTTTATTGATATTGAATGACGGGCAGATGGCGAGACTGATGAATATTAAAGATGGGTATGCATTGCAGCTTGCAATAAAAAAAGGGTATCGTGTTGTGATCATTTCCGGCGGAACTTCTGATGCGGTAAAAGAAAGATTGGAGAGACTTGGTGTGAAAGATTGTTTTTTAAAAGTTGATAACAAGAAGGAAAAGCTGGTGGAATATGTTGCACGACACCAGCTGAAATGGGACGAGGTTTTGTTCATGGGTGATGATATCCCCGATTATATTCCTATGCAGTTGACCGGTTTGCCTTGCTGTCCGGCCGATGCAGTTGCAGAAATAAAACAAATATCGCATTACATTTCTCCCGTTGCAGGCGGTAAAGGCTGTGCCAGGGATGTGATTGAAAAAGTATTGAAACTGAACGGGCATTGGGATCTTGATACCACTATCGCATCAAAGTAAATCGATATTTCAGATTTCAATGCGTATTTTCGTCCTCACAAAATTTCCATGAAATTAATTAGAGCCTTTTTAAGACTGATACGATGGCCTAACCTGGTTATGATTGCGGTAACACAGTTGCTGTTTAAGTTTACTTTTTTGCATCCTTTTTATCCAAGAAGTGAAGATGGAGCATATACTTCTTTTTCGGGTATACATTTCTTATTGCTGATGATATCATCATTATTGATCGCAGCAGCCGGTAACATTATCAATGATTATTTTGATCGTAACATTGATGAAATAAATAAGCCGGAAAAAAAGATCATTGATACGCTGATCAAAAGACGCTGGGCTATCATTATGCATATCGTTTTTTCATTAACAGCTATTGTAATTGGTTTTTATATTGATTCTCAAACGCCGGTCTTCTGGCTGGGTATTTCTAATACGATCTGCGTTTTGTTGTTGTTTGCTTACAGCATTAGTTTAAAAAAGAAATTACTCGTTGGGAATATTTTAATTTCATTACTTACTGCATGGGTGATCCTGGTTTGTTTTCTTTGCTATTACCGGAGTTTAGGTTGTTCACATTGTGAACCTGGCGAATGGCAGGATCGTTTGCATCGCCTGATGCGGATCAGTGTTTTATATGCCGGTTTTGCTTTTGTTATTTCATTGATAAGAGAAGTGGTGAAGGATATGGAAGATATGGAAGGTGATAAGAAATACGGCTGCAAGACAATTCCTATCAGTTGGGGGATACCGGCCAGCAAGGTTTTTGTGGCAGTATGGCTGGTTGTTTTGATCGGTATGATCAGTATTGTACAAATTTATGTTTGGCAGTTGGGATGGTATTGGAGTGCTGCATATAGTATCGTACTCATCCTTGGGCCGTTGATTTGGATATTGCGTAAACTTTACCAGGCACAGGTTCCTAAAGATTACCACCAGCTAAGCACAATTATTAAACTGGTAATGCTGGCAGGTTTGCTATCAATGGCCTTCTTTAAAATTTATTCTTAGTCTTCATGCAAAAGATCATTTTAGCTTCGCAATCTCCCCGGCGTAAACAGTTACTGGAATGGGCCGAAGTTCCTTTTGAAATTATAGTTAAAGAGACCGATGAATCTTATCCCAATGATCTATCCATTGATGAGATCGCCATACATATTGCAAGGAATAAAGCTTTGGCTGTAAGACCAACTGTACTTGTTTCTGTTCCTGTTCTGGCAGCTGATACTATCGTTGTTTTGGAAAAACAAATTATCGGCAAGCCAAAAGACAGGGAAGATGCAGTGAATATCCTCACACAACTATCAGGTAAAAAACACCAGGTCATTACCGGTGTTGTTATTCTGCATCATGAAAAAGAAATTGCATTTGCTGAAGTAACCGAAGTGCATTTTCACGAGCTGAGCTTGGAGCAGGTAGAATTTTATGTGGACAATTATAAACCCTATGATAAAGCCGGTGCCTATGCTATCCAGGAATGGATCGGTGTGGTAGGCATCAAAAGTATTAACGGCGATTTCTACAATGTAATGGGGCTGCCGGTTAGCAGGGTAGTACAGGCTTTGCATAGTTTGTAATCTTCAATTTTCTGTGTATTTTGTTTGTAGTAAACCGTCACCCCTATGACCGAAAGACTACTGCAGTACATCTGGCAATTTCAATATTTTAATTACAGCGATCTGTTTACTGAAGAAGGTGAGTCCTTGCAGATCATTCATCCCGGCACCTTTAATACCAACCAGGGGCCCGATTTTAGTGATGCTAAAATAAAGATCAACAATACGACCTGGGCAGGCAGTATCGAATTGCATATCAAAACGTCCGATTGGAAGAATCACAAGCATAGTGACGATAAAAATTATAAGAATGTGATCCTGCATGTTGTATGGCTGCAGGATGTACATTTAGATCTTCCTTGTTCTACTTTAGTATTGCAGGATAAAGTGCCCAAACTATTGCTTACAAAGTATGATGAGCTGATTAATGCAGATCGTTTCATTCCCTGCGAAAAGCACATTCAGCAGATAAACAGTCTTAGCTGGCAAAGCTGGAAAGAACGGTTGCTGGTTGAAAGGCTGGAAAAAAGAACACAGGCGATCTTTGATCATCAGCAAAAAAACAAAAATCATTGGGAAGAAACATTCTGGTGGCTGTTGGCCAAAAATTTTGGCGTAAAGCTGAACAGTACAGCTTTTGAAAAAGTTGCTCAATCTGTGTCTGTAAATATATTGGCTAAACATAAGGGGCAGATCCACCAGGTGGAAGCATTGTTATTTGGCCAGTCTGGTTTTCTTGAAGGAACTTTCACAGAAGATTATCCAATACTATTACAGAAGGAATACCAATTCTTAAAAAAGAAATACAATCTACAAAAGGTGGAAGCTTCTATGATATTTTTAAGAATGCGCCCATCTAATTTTCCTACCATAAGATTGGCACAACTGGCCATGCTGGTTCACAATAGCCTGCACCTTTTCTCCAAAATAAAAGAAAGCAGCAATATAAAAGACATAAAGCAATTGCTGCAGGTAACTGCCAATGACTATTGGCATTATCATTATGTTTTTGATGAAAGCACTGCTTTTAAAAAGAAAAAGCTGGGAGAAGAAATGATCGATAATATCCTCATCAATACAGTCATTCCTGTTTTATTTGCTTATGGCCATTACCACGGAGAAAATGTGTACAAGGATAAAGCCCTGCAATGGTTTGAAGATATTAAAGCTGAAAAAAACAGCATCACCAAACGTTTTGCATCCTTGAATATAGAAAACAAAACAGCTTTCGACTCACAGGCTTTAATTCAGTTAAAGAATGAATATTGCGACAAAAAACGTTGCCTGGATTGCAGCATCGGAAATAAATTGGTAAGAAATAATTGATGCCGTCCCTTACCATTTATATTCAATATTAACATCCAGGTCAGGATGCAAACTTTTTGCAACCGGGCAATTATCGCCAACTCTTTGTAAAATGGTACGGTCTTTATCTTCTACCTGCAGTGTAGCAGGAAAAGAAAGTATCACATCTATTTTACCGATCCTCCTGGGGTCGCTCAGCATATGTTTTGTAACGGCAATACTGGTTCCTGCAAGATCAATATTCATGTCTCCGGCTTTTAAAGCCATGGTTGTAACCACACAGGTAGCCAATGCAACACATAAAGTATCTGTAGGGCTGAAGCGTTCTCCTTTGCCCCGGTTATCAGTTGGGGCATCCGTTTCAATTACGGTACCACTTTGCAGGTGGGTACATTCACATCTTAAATGTCCTTTGTAAACAATAGAAGCAGTCATTTGTTAAATTTTTAGATAATTAAGATTTTATGGTTCGAAATGCAGCGGTTCCTACTACAAATGTATCATCTTTAATCAGCAGATAGTATTTTTGCATAAATTTACGCCAGTAAACAAATTACATGAAGAAATTATTAATTCTTATAACATTGTTTGCCTTTTCATTTTCCGCATTTGCCCAGGAAACCAAAAAGACAAAACCCAAATCCCGTAAAGAACAAAAGCGGGACAGGATCAATGCACAAATTAAAGCCGAGGAAGAGGGCGTTGTTGCTTATAAAAAACATTTTGCGTTCGGTATCAAATTAGTTACTGACGGGTACGGCATCTCTTTTGAAAAAGGCTACTCCAAATCTGTAAAAAAAACAACCCTGTTTCAATTAGAGATCTCAGAACGTAAGCATCAGAAAGAAGAGAAGCAAACCAGGACAACTTCAGGCCTCGGTGGCATTACACAATCATCACCTTTTATTTACGGAAAAATAAATTATTTCTATCCTGTAAAACTGGGAGTGCAAAAACAGTTTTTGCTGGGCAATAAAAGTAATAAGAATGGTGTAAGCATTACCGGAAACATTGGAGGAGGATTGGCACTCGGTTTATTGCGTCCTTACGAATTGGAAGTTACAAAAAATGGAGAGAAGGTTTACATCAGGTATGATTCAGAAGATAGTTTGCTGTTTAAATCTCCCGGTGCTATAGAGGGCGGGCCAAATTTAGGCAAAGGTTGGAATCATTTAAAACTTACACCGGGACTTTATATAAAACCGGGTTTACGTTTTGATTATGGAAAGTACAATGACCTGGTGGCGGCCATTGAAGTTGGCCTGGCAGCCGAGTTTTATTCAAAGAAGATCCCCCAGATGTTTGACAATAAACAAAAGCAGTTTTTCTTTTCGGCTTACTTCACCGTTTTGTTTGGTAAAAGAAAATAACTGTTGCGATTCATTTAATATTCAGAATTTACCTGCATGATAGAATTACCCGTAATAGACGGAATAATAGAACAGAAGCCCAAAAAACCCAATTGGTTAAGGGTTAAATTACCGATCGGAGAAGAATACCGCCATGTGCGTAACCTGGTTGATACGCATAAGCTGCACACAATCTGCGAAAGCGGTAATTGTCCGAACATGGGCGAATGCTGGGGAGAAGGAACAGCCACTTTTATGATCCTCGGAAATATCTGCACCCGCAGCTGCGGATTTTGTAATGTAGCAACCGGCAGGCCATTGGAAGTGGATTGGGATGAACCGCAACGTGTGGCCGAAGCCATCAACCTGATGAAGGTTAAGCATGCGGTGATCACATCGGTTGACAGGGATGAACTGAAAGATGGCGGCAGTATTATCTGGTACAATACCATTAAAGCAGTTAAGGCTTTAAACCCAACTACAACTTTAGAAACACTGATACCTGATTTTAAGGGCAACAAAGAGAACATACAACGTATTATAGATGCTGCCCCCGAAGTAGTAAGTCATAATATAGAAACTACTGAACGCCTCACACGCCAGGTACGTATACAGGCCAAATACAGGCAAAGCATGGAAACGTTGAGGATATTGAAAGAAGGAGGGATGCGTACTAAGAGTGGCATCATGCTGGGACTTGGGGAGGAAAAAGAAGAAGTGATCCAGACCTTGAAAGACCTTAAAGCAAACCATGTTGATGTAGTAACCATTGGTCAATATCTTCAACCTACAAAAAAACATTTACCTGTTGCACGCTTTGTGCATCCTGATGAGTTTGCAGAGTTCAGAGAAATAGGATATAACCTGGGACTGGATTATGTAGAGAGCGGTCCGCTGGTTCGTTCATCTTACCACAGCGAAAAACATGTGATACCGGGTTATGGAAAAAATAAATGGATGGAAGAAAAAGGTTCATAGTTGGTTGTTTTGGGTTTGTGGTTTTTAAAATTAAAATATTTATGCTGAATAGCAATTTGAGTAAAATATTCGTAGCAGCCGGTTTTATACTGGCTGTTTGTTTTTTTATTCCTTTCATTTCTTTTGGGCAGGTTAAATGGATAAATGTTGATGCTGATTTTGCTCCGTTGCCTGCATCTGTCCAAGTTTTTAAAACAACCGATAGCTTAGATGGAAAACCTTTCATTGCCTATTATGTAAAAGCAAAACTGAAAGATAAAAAACTTGATTTTACAACTGATACAACATTAGGCCGAAGATTAACTCCTTTACAATTTTATGAAAAAAATGGGCAGCCACTTTTGGTTGTCAATACCACTTTTTTCAGTTTTGAAACAAATCGTAACCTGAATGCGGTGATCAAAAATGGAAAACTGGTTGGTTATAATATTCATACAATACCCATGAGAGGGAAGGATACATTTCAATACTGGCACCCCTTTGGAAGCGCATTGGGAATTTCAAGGAGGAGAACCGCAGACGTAGCCTGGCTTTATACAGATTCTGCTTTAAAGTATCCATCTGCTGCACAGTCTGCACGAAGAATAATAAAAGATTCCGTGAGCTATCTTCCTGTTGATTCCACAAAAAATATTTATTACAGTTGGTTGCATAGTAATAAGATGATCCCGGTATTTAAAAAGTGGAAAATGAGGACAGCGATAGGAGGTGGGCCGGTATTAGTACAATACGGGCGAATACAAATAACCAACGAAGAAGAATTAAAATTCACCGGTAAAGCCATTAACGATAAACATCCCCGTACCTGTATGGGTTACACCAATGATGGTTATCTGATCATCATGGCCATACAGGGCAGGTTTTCCGGCATTGCCGATGGTGCGACATTAGAACAGGAAGCAAAACTATTGATAGACCTGGGCTGCGTAGAAGCATTGAACTTAGATGGCGGTGGCAGCAGTTGCATGCTGGTAAATGGTAAAGAAACCATCAAACCAAGTGACAAAACAGGCGAAAGGCCGGTGCCTGCAGTATTTATAATTAAACAAAACTAATCCATTTCCCAAACCAGCGCACTGGCGCCAAGTATAGCAGCATCCGATTCATTCAGTTCACTAAAGATCAACTTTACTTTGTTTTGAAAAATTGGAAGCAGATTTGCTTCCATATGTTTCTTTGTAGGGTTTAATATCAGGTTACCTGACTTTGTTAATCCACCAAATAAAACAATCGCTTCCGGAGAAGAAAACATAATGGCATTTGCAAGTGATTCGCCCAATATCTCTCCTGTAAATTCAAATATTTTGTTGGCAATATTATCTCCCTGCATAGCACATTCGTAAACAGTCTGGCTGGTTAGTTCATTAATGGTGTAGTTACGCAACAGGCTCGGTTCTTCCGGGTGCTGTGTAAGCATTTCAATAGCCGTTTCTCTTACACCGGTTGCTGATGCGTATGCTTCAAGGCTTCCATGTGCACCAGTACTTTTATGCTGCCTGCCACCATGCCTGATGATGGTATGACCTAATTCACCTGCAAATCCATCATGACCTACAACTATCCTTCCATCTATTACAATACCACTTCCAACACCGGTACCCAATGTAATGATGATAAAATGTTTCATGCCTTTACAGGCTCCGTACATCATTTCTCCCATGGCAGCAGCATTGGCATCGTTGGTAAGTTTTGTTTTAAGTTTGAATTTCTTTTCTATCAGGTCTGCAATGGGTATAATGCCTTTCCATTTCAGATTTGGTGCATATTCAATCGTGCCGGTATAAATATTTCCGTTGGGGGCACCCATACCAATCCCAATGAATTGTTCAAGCCCGCCGGCCCTTTCGATCATCAGCATTAATTTTTCATGCAGGTCATTTATAAAATCATCTACGCCTTCATGCACATTTGTAGGCACACGATCCTGTTCAATAATTTTGCCGGTGTTGTTCACTATGCCAAACTTGGCAGTTGTACCCCCAATATCAATACCAATTGCTAATTTGTCTTTCATATGGCCGCTAAAGAAATTTTCCTTTATTAATGTCCTCCGCCTTTTGTATCACTCAATGCATCCAGGTCTATTCCTTGTTTTTTCAGATCGGCTTTTGCTTTTATAGCATAATAAGCCAAATAAGCAAAACAAGCAATGCCTACAATGTAAGACATACTTATACCCAGCAGGCTATCTGCAGCAAGATATCCTTGTAACAAACTGATTATACCGCCACCGCATATCATGAATATCAGGAAATTTGAACCTTCACTGGTATGCTTGCCCAGGCCCGAGATCGCCAAGGTGAAGATACAAGGCCATAATGTTGAACAAAACAAACCTACACTGCAAATTGCGTAAACACTTATCTGGTAATCGGGAGAGAATATTGCAACGAGCAATGCGATAATGCCACAGAGACTGAATATTACCAATTGCCTTGCAGGGTTACCTTTACTTAAGAAATTGGCAATAATTAAAGCAACGATCACAAGTGCATAAACATAAAAAGGTTGCAGGTCATGTTTTGCAATTGCATTTACTAAGAGAAAAACACCAAAAGCGAGGTAAGGCATCAGGAATTGTAATACCTGTTTAGTACCCTTACTAAATCCAAAAGCATCTGCAGAAGCTGTCCACCTACCGATCATTAAACTTGCCCAAAACAATGAAATGTAGGGAGCTGCTCCGCTTGTAGGAGTGCCTAATTTTTGTTTCATAAATTCAGGCAGATTTGCAGCTGTACTTACTTCTACTCCCACATAAATAAAAATAGCAAACATGCCCAACAATAACTGGGGATATTTAAATGGCGAACCACGATCAATCCATGTTGATTTTGCTTCAGCCAATTCTTCGGTATTACTAACAAGTTTGTTTGGAACAGATGAAAAATAAAATATTACAGCTACAATTAAAAAGGCCGCCCCTAAGATCAGGTAAGGAGTTTTTACAGCAGTTAAAGAACTTACCATAAGAGCTGATACTGACCCAAAGATTGCCAGGTTAACGATCAATGGCCCGATGGTGGTACCAAAATTATTTACACCACCAGCCATACTTAATCTTTGGGAACCGGTACTGGCGCTACCCATATTGATGGCCATTGGATTTGCCGCTGTTTGTTGTAAAGAAAATCCAAGCCCAATAACAAACAGGCCCGAAATAAATAACGGAAAAGATTCAGTGCTTGCAGCAGGTATAAATAATAATGTACCAATTGCCGAAATGATCAGGCCGATACTAATACCATTTTTGTATCCGATCTTATTCAAAAGATCCTGTTTAAGCATTTTACTAATAAAGAAATATAAAAGGGCCCCAACAGAATAAGCCACATAAAAAGCAAATGAAACCATTTGCGCCTGAACTTGTGTCAGGCTGAGTTTTTCCTTAAATACAGGTATTAATACATCATTGCTGGCAGCAACAAAACCCCAGAAGAAAAAAACACTGATGAGTGTTCCAAATTGACTCCATTTTGTTTTGATTGCTGTTGCAGAAAGATTAAGATCATTTTGTTCAGTTGGCATATCGTTATTTTTTAGGTGGTTGAAAATAGAATAAAATAGTGATTGAGAAAAATTTAGGTTTCTAATTGGTTGGCATCAAAATGATTGGTAAATTGAACGTGAATAAAAATTTATGGAAATTTTACACGTTAGTGCCGAATGTTATCCTTACGCAAAAGTTGGCGGACTTGCAGATGTAGTAGGCACACTGCCCAAATACCAGCAGCAGCTTGGCCATATTGCCAAAGTTGTTGTACCCATGCATCGCACAAAATTCCTGCTGGAGAATGAATGGAATGTTGAACATAAAGGAGCATTCTCTATGGGGGATGCTTATTTTGATTACACTATCATCAAGGAGAAAACCAATAAACTCGACTTTGACCTGTACTGTGTTGATATTTACGGTTTACTTGACCGTGAAAATGTTTATAACTATGACGATGATACCGAACGTTTCACTGCGTTTCAAATTGCAGTTGTAGATTGGCTTGGCCATTGGGAGCACAGGCCGGATGCTGTGCATGTGCATGATCATCACACAGGCCTTATTCCTTTTATGATGCGTCATTGCCTGGACTACGGTCATCTTGCTGAAGTGCCTACTGTGCTTACCATTCACAATGCCCAGTACCAGGGCTGGATGAGTTGGGATAAAAGCAATTATTTACCTGCCTGGGATTCCTGGCGTGGAGGATTATTGGAATGGGATAATATGATCAACCCTTTGGCATGTGCGGTAAAATGCGCCGACAGGGTAACAACTGTTAGCCCGAGTTATATGGAAGAACTGACCGAAAAGGCAAATGGCCTGGAGCAATTGTTCCGAATGGAAAGGGCAAAATCGTCAGGTATATTAAATGGTATTGATACAGTTGTATGGAATCCGGAAACCGATACCTATATACTTGATAATTTTTCAGAAAAAGATGCAGCAGCAGGAAAACAGTTGAACAAGAAAAAACTTTGTAAAGATTTTAAACTGGATCCTAAACTCCCGCTTTTTATTTACATTGGAAGATTGGTTGCTGAAAAAGCAGCCGATCTTTTGCCACAGGCAATTACAGATTCAATAAGCCAATTGGGTAAAAGGATGAACTTTTTGATCCTGGGCAGTGGCGATAAACGTGTTGAAGATCATTTAACTTACTTAACCGAAGGCTTTGCAGGATTTTACAATTCAAGAATAGGATATAATGAAAAGCTGGCCCACCAGATGTATGCCGGCGCCGATTTTTTGTTGATGCCCAGCAGGGTAGAACCCTGTGGCCTGAACCAGATGTATGCATTGAGATATGGAACCATACCGATTGTTAGAAGCACGGGAGGGTTAAAAGATACGGTTATAGATTTTGGTGAGCCCAATGGTTTTGGTTTACGTTTTAATCATGCCAGTGTTTGGGACATCACTTATTCGGTTCATCGTGCCGTTGAATTGTATGATGATAAAGAAAAAATGGCTGAATTGGTAAAACAGATCATGCAGATAGATCACAGTTGGGAAAAAAGTGCAGAACAATATATAGACCTTTATAAAGCCACACAACCTATAAACTAAGACCCATGATAAGTAAATCAGTAATAGCCGTAATTCTTGGCGGTGGTGCCGGAAGCC
>JADMIO012807515.1_pt1 | contig 22460 bp, 15 predicted proteins | sample 8958161 | NCBI WGS metagenome assembly JADMIO01 (sample SAMN16585339, study PRJNA669376) | soil metagenome | isolation source: Crop rotation soil | place: USA: Cullars Rotation, Alabama | collected 2011 | reverse complement strand
CGACAACTTGTCCACGTGGAATTCTAAGCTTAGGATCCCAATGTGCTGGAAAGAGACCTACCCAAGGACCTTCAAACGACTTGCCGTCATGTTGAATAATAAATCTATCGTCCGACGAAAATAGATCAAAGACAAAATCATTCTCCTGCTTGCTAGAGATTGTAACTAAATGACCTCCGGCGGCCTCTGACAAAAGCTTAGCACGCTGCCATTCGATCGCCCACGTGAGTACGGCGAAATAGATGTGGCCCTTGAATGTATCAAACCGGATCTCATAATTCGACAGCGCACGAATTGCTTTAGCAAGCCGAGGGTCCGTGTTCGGAGCCAGACTAGCGACATCATATCTCCGAGCGTCCAAGCTGGGAAGGTCGCTGGTTCCACTCGGAACCCCGAGCGAAACCAATAGGTTCGGCGACACATATCCAGTCATTGGTAGGCTTAAAGCGGTTTGGTAACGAGCGATCGCATCCCGTGTTGCTGGTCCGAGGGCCCCCTTTTCATTTCCGGGCCGGTAGCCGAGGCGAACCAATGCTTGGCGGATGTCGTTCAGCTGAGCGGGCGTCAGTTTCAATTGTACTTCGATCTTATCGGGTGAAACTCCCGGGTCCGCGCCAGACAGTGCCGCGATCGCCGACTCCGCCATTTTGGCTTGGATGGTGCCCGGATAGGTATCGATGACATTCTGATACGCCGTCTTGTTTCCAATCTTGGCAGCCGCCTCAAAGGCAAGTTGCGCATCGGTTTTGCTGGCGCCGAGCGGAGGCGAAAGCTCCGGAGCCTTTTCGGGCCCGCTGGGTCCAGGAGTTAGCCGAACGATTGCGATGGGGAAGTCACCAACGTTGTTCTGGTTCATCACCGGGTGCTGGACGCCACCGGTCAGCTCCTTGACCCGATTGGAGACGTAGTAGTTGAGCCCGGAGAGGGTGATCTCAAGCCCGTTCTTGGCAGCTGCCCTGCCTTCTCCCAATCCCTCAATCAATGCCTTAGTGAAAGCTCCGTTCCCCCAATCGGAGCGCTCCAGCGATATCTCTCGGCCCTGCGACGATGCGAAAGTGATGATACCGCGATCGGCGGCTGAGAACGAGCGGATGACCGCGTCCATATCCGCCGACCCTCGAGCGCCGCTCTTGCCCGCTGCCGACGCGGCGTGACAGGCATCGATAAACAGCAGCGCCTTCCCGGCGAGGGAATTCAACGGCCTCAGGATGTCGTCCTTGGCGATGATTAGGTCGAGATCGTCGGGCGTCGCGTTGACCGGCAGGAAGAGAAAATCGCCGACATCGTCGGTCAGTCCGTGTCCGGCAATGTAAACGATGCCGATGTCACTGTTGGTGACCTGCTGTTTCAGCCACTTCAGCTCGTTGAGGATATTCTTGCGGGTGGCATCGCCATCCGTCAGGAGCTTCGTCTGCACATCGCTATAGAGCCCACCTGCCTGCGCCTTCAGCGCACCCGCAAAATCAGTGGCGTCCTTGGCGGCGTACTGCAAAGCAAAGGACGTATCCGTGTAGCGGCTGACGCCGATGACGACCGCGTAAAGCCTTGGACCGTTGCCTGGTCCGGCCCAGGTGAGTTTGACCGTCGCCGGCTGGCTTGCACTATCGCCGGCATGGGCGATCAGTGAGACGGTGACCTCCTTGTTCGGCAACGGTACCAAGACCGCACCGGCAGTCGCGCCCGGCGATGCGATGCGCTCATCAGTGCGCTCCAGCCCCCGAGGCGTACCGGCCGACTTGCCATCGACCAGCACCTCGATGCTTACGGTGGCAGCGCCGGGAGGCGTCCGTACTTCGTAGACGATCTTCGCCTGTCCCCCGCTGAAAGGTGCGCCATCCTGGGGGGTCAAGATGCTGATCGTCGGTAGCCCTATCTGAGTTGCGTGAGCATCCGAACCGGCCGTCTGGCCATGGTCAGAGCTCGCGAAAACCAGAAAGACGCTGACTGCCACCACGTGCGCAATTTTCGCGCCTCGAACCTCAAACGACCTCACCCTCTTGGCCCTCGCTTTGCTGCGCCACGCTGGCGCAGTCAATTGGTCTCCTCAGACGGTACACTATCGGTTGTAGAGGACCGCGCCAATCCGGTAGCGCCCCCAATCGGATTGGAGCCTAACTTTGCGCCCGGACCAAACGCGATTCAACGCCACTCGCGTTTCCTTGGCCACTGGCCGCCGACGAGGTCGGCGGATACCCTGCACGCCATCACGACTTATGGTTCCCCGCGTATGGAGCTCGGCGAAAGTTCGTCGCGGAGATGGGAGCCGACTTTGCTTCTATGCGCCGCGACGGGTGTCCCCGAGGATCTTGCCCCAAGCCCCATGCCGGTCCGGCGCCGGTTCCATTCGATGAAGTCAGGCGGGTTTGGCCCGTGCTTGACAGTCGAAATATCGTTCTTCGCCAATAACTTCACTACGTACAGACCGCATACGGTGGTATGCTGTCTGTACTGAGCAACCCGAGTTTGTCGCTATGCAACATGCCGTCGCCTATTACCGCGTTTCCACCGCGCGCCAGGGCCGTTCAGGGCTCGGCATTGAGGCCCAGAAGGCCGCTGTCCGGCGCTTCGCCGAAGCTGAGGGCTTCGAGCTCGCTGCGGAGTTCGTGGAAGTCGAAACCGGCAAGGGCTCGGACGCGCTCGATCGGCGACCTCAGCTGGCCGCAGCGCTAGCTGCAGGGCGCTCGCGGAAGTGCCCGGTCATTGTGGCCAAGCTGGACCGACTGTCTCGCGACGTGGCGTTCATTGCCGGCCTCATGGCGCAGCGAGTCCCGGTTCATCGTCGCCGAGCTGGGTGTGGATGCAGACTCGTTCATGCTGCATCTGTACGCTGCTCTGGCTGAAAAGGAGCGGCGGCTGATCTCCGAGCGGACGCGGTCTGCGCTGGCCGCCCGAAAGGCGCAAGGCGCACGGCTGGGCAATCGAACGAACGCACGCTCAGCGGCGGAAGTGGGTCGCCAGGTTCAAGTCGCCGAAGCCGTCGCGTCCGCAGGCAACGTTATCCCGATCATCGAGTCTATCCGAGCGACCGGCGTGACCGACCTTCGCGGAATTGCGAAGGCGCTCAACTCGCGTGGAGTGCGGACGGCGCAGGGTGGGCGGTGGCACGGTTCCAACGTGAAGAACATCATCGATCGCGCGAGAACCGCCTTCCTCTTTGATAAGCGGGAAAATGCGGGAACGGCTTGCAATGACATCGATTGAGATCGTTGCTGCCGTGAAAAGCATTACATTGCTAAACTATTTTCCACAGGCTAGCCTGAAAGTAGGCTTAGAAAATGGGCATGCATAGTTACTATGCGTATCAGGGGAGCGGCTATGGAGGAGAACGAGAAGTCCGAACTTCGCAGGGGAGTCGATCAGCCTGTGAAGCTCTCAAATCTATTCATTTGGGCCTTACTTTGTTTCACCTGCGTTTCTCAAGCCAATGCGCAGACACCCGAGCAAATCCGTGAAGCCCAGTCGATGCTCATCCGGGTCGACCGAAACCCTGGCCCGGTTAACGGCCACTGGGGGCAACGCACCGAGGCGGCTCTTGTGGACTTCCTTGCGGAACGAGGGCTCAAATTCGAAGGCGAGTTGACGGAACAAACATTGGATTTGCTCCGGGCAGCACCGGAGGGTCCCGCTTTCGTGCGCCGCGAATTGGGCTTGCGATACACTCCTCCGAACGACATGCGTAGCAATCGCGACCAGCCCGAAAGCGAAGGCGTCAAGACATACAGTTCGTGGGATATACCCCAATATGTGAATCCAAACCCCAACCTCGCGACGTTGCGATACTACTTGCGGCGCCAGCTGGACGATCGCTTTGGCTTCGATCTGATCCGAACGTCACCGACTGCGAAGCCCCGTGAACTGCAATTTCGCAAAGCGCCAAATCGATACCTTACGGCACAGATGAACTACACGTCTCTATTGTCTTATCTCTTCTACAGCGACGGCGCGGTGGTCCATGACGAGCTTTCGCCTAAGGAGAGGTTTGGGAACATCGTCGACAATGAAACCGGTCTGCGGTCAAATTCTATCGGAAAGAGCATGACCTCCTACTTGCTTGGCCATGCGATCTGCCAGGGCTATATCGATGGGGTGGAGGCACGCCTGGACGACTGGCCGCTTGTGGCCGGCACTCTCTATGAGAAACAGCGTCTGATCGACCTCGTGAACATGCGGGCCGGCGATCAGAAGGTGGTCAGCGATACGACCGGCCTGATTCCCTCCGGACGCTGGTACAACATCTTTTCGATCGGAAGCTTTGCAAGCAAGGAACTCGCAGGCACCACGCCGGTGGGTCGCGAGGGTGCTCGGGCTTATCACTACAACGGTTTGGCGACCAACATGGTCCTGAACTATATTATTCATGCGACAAACGGATCCTTCCAGGCGCTGATGGACCGCGTCTTCCGGGATCACGTAGGCATCGCAAACGAGGTCTATTTCTTCAAGAACCGGGGATATGCCGAGGCTGACGGGGCGGCATGGTACATGTTTTACGCAACCCGGTATGACTATCTCAGGATCGCGCTCGCCATGCTCGAGGACTGGAAAACGGGATCCTGTGTCGGGAAATATCTGCGAGACATCGTTAAGAACAGTGTAGCGAAGAACCAGCACGTCGATCCTTACGAAAAGTTCCAGAGCGGTCTTCGATATGGCGGGTTCTTCCATTCCGGCTACGTCGGAATGGAAAAGCGCAACGTCCTAGGGATGGACGGCTATGGTGGTCAAGCCATTCTGATCGACTTCGACAATGGCCGTATCGTCGTGGCCAATAGCGTTCATACTGACTACGATTGGTACCAGTTGGTCCATCAAGTCATCAAGAACGGCGCGCTTCCATGAATTGAGACAAACTCTCCGGTTACTGTCAACGCGTTGCTCCAGCCCCGTATCTGCGCCAATCCGCCAATCCTCAATCTTTTCGGCCGCATCGCAAGCGTCAGGAACCAGTGGGCGTTAGAGCACTCCTTTTTGCGCCACGAGCCGGCCGTATTACTGCGAGAAAAGGGGGCTTCGGCAAAAATCTTGGGGCGAAGCTGGTCGGCGCTGTTGGCGCGCAAGTCTGAGGCGCGCAACTCGTCAATCGGACGAAAAAGCACTCTCAGCGGCGGAAGCCGGGCGCTAGGTTCAAGTAGCCGAGGCGGCGGCGTTTGCAGGAAACGTCCTCCCGATGATCGACACCATTCGCGCCACAGGCGTAACGGATGCTGAACTTACGTGGGATCCGTACGGCGCGCGGTGGGCGATGGCACGTCTCGAACGTCAAGACGCTGGCTATGCGGCGAGGAATTCGTTCCAGCGGCGGACGAGGTAGGTGTGCTCGTCCATGAAGGCGTTCCACACCCGCGCGCCCGACATGCGTTCGAGATGCGATCCGCCTTCGCGGACGTCGTCCGGCTGGATGCAGATGCGGCCGTAGGGATCGGGCAGGGCCTCGCCGGCGGGGCGCCCGTCGTACCAGTAGCCCCATTCCGCATCGCTGAGGTAGGGGCGGGCGCGTTCGGGCAGGACGAAGTAGTAGCCCTGTCGGGCGAGCACCGAGCCGGCCCAGCCGTTCATCCACCAGTTCAGATAGGCGTACGCGGCTTCGAGCACCTCGCCCGAGGCGAGGCGCGAGACGCAGAGGTCGGAGTGCCAGCCGCGATAGCCCTCGACCGGAACCGCGCAGCGGACGTCGATGCCTTCGCCGCGAAGCCGGCTCAGGGCCGGGGCCCAGATGCTCTGCACCACCACGCCGCCGCGCTGCATCAGCCGCGCCGCTTCCTGGTAGTTGGTCCAGATGCCCTTGAAGTGACCGAGCTTCTTCCGGCGGATCAGGTGGTCGGCGACGTGGTCGATCTCTTCGATGGAGAGGTTGCCGATGTCGTCGAAGCGTGCGCCGTCTGCCGCCTCCATCGCCAGCGCCGCCTCGATCATGCCGAGGCAGGGATCGCTCATGATTGCGACCCGGCCGGCCCAGCGCCGGTCGAGGAGCCACGCCCAGCTGTCAGGCTCGCCCGCCGGCACTTCCGCCCGTGCGCTGGTGAGATAGCCGAAGGCGTCGACGCCGTGGATGGTCGGCAACAGGGCGATCCGCTCGGATGGGCGAGCTCCGAGCGTGCCGTCCGGTTGCAGGAAGAGCTTGTCGAAGGCGGCGGTGCGCACCCGACCGCGGCCGCCCTGTGCGATGCCGCGTATCTCGGCAGCGGCGTCGATGCGGGCGAGATCGATCGGCTGCACGGTCCGGGCCGTCCAGATCAGGTCGATCGTGTGCCATTGATGATAGACGTCGAAACTTTCAGGGCGCGTCACCGCGCGCTGCAGTCCTTCCGTCCCGTCGACCAGCTCGAAGACGATGTCGAAGCCGAGGTCGCGGCGCGCGCGTTCGCAGATCGGATCGAGCAGGAACTCGCCGCGGCCGAGGACCCGCAAGCTCGCCCTTGGTTTGCGCTTCAAGCCGTCGGCTCCCTCAGTGGATGCGCGTCAGATAGGGCGCGATCTCGGGCTCGCCGAACATCGACAGCACCTTGAGCCGGGCGCGTGCGCGCATATGGTCGGCATCGAGGTGATGCTCGAGGGCCGCTTCGGCTCCCTTTGTGTCGCCGAGGATCATGTGATCGAAGACCAGGCGATGCTCGAGAAGCATGTCGCTCTCGTCGTGGAAGCCGATGTAGAGACCGAAGAGCCGATTGACCGCGAGAGAGACCTGCGCCTGGCGGACGGCATCGACCAGCCGCCGGTTCCGCAGGCCGTCGATGCAGCGGACATGGAGATCTGCCTCGAGTCTATCGATCGTCGATTGGTCGGCCTGCTCCCGGAGGGCGATTGCCTGTTGGACCCTCTCGCGCATGGCGGCGAGCTCAACGCGGTCGAACCTCGCCAGCGCCGCGGCGAGGGCGCGCGGCTCGAGCGCCCGACGGATCTCGTGGTTCTCGTCGAGCATGCGCGCGCTGAGCGGGCCGGCGGTCCAATGCGAGCGCCGGTCCTTGCCGATCAGGTTGCGGCCATGCATCCGGTTGAGGACGTCGCGGATGACGGTGCGGCTGACCCGGAAATGCTCGCCGAGAGCAGCCTCGGAAATCTGGAACGTGCCGAACGGGCTGCAGGCGAACACCTTCGCCTCGACCTCGTCATGGATCCGCTCCCAGCTCGCCCGCCCGACGCTTCCGCCGAGCGCCCCGGATATCTCGAGGGGGAGGGTGTGCAGGTTGATCCGCTTCGACGGCTCCGGCCTTGCGCCGTTCGCAACGACGAAGCCGCGGCCCTTGCTGCGCCGAACGACGCCGTCGCGGGCGAGCAGCTCGAGGGCGCGCCGGACCGGCGGCCGACTCACGCCGAGCCGGTCGGCGACCGCGGCGACGAAGAGGAGGGTACCGCCGGGCAGGTGACCCAAAGCGATGTTCCGCCGCAACACATCACGGACGATCTCGTAATAGTGCTGCGCGTCGTTTGACGGCATGGACTGGCTTCGATTCCAGCGGGTTTAACGTCGGTGCATAATAGCGGCGATTTACGGTGAGATGACCGACCTCTCGCAAAAGTCGTTCAGCGTTGTAAGTTCGATTATGTGCCGCTATGTTACACAAAATTGCTGATGGGTTGAACGTTGGTGAGGACAGATGCCGAAACTCACGTCCCATAAGCCCCGGCAAGGTGCAAACGACCGCAGTGGTGTCCGTAGGGGGCGATCTGCACGGACAAGGAGCAGCGTCGGGGCAGTTGAAGCGGGAATGGGCGGGGGTCGCTTTGAAGTCATCATGCGGGCCGCGGAGCGGTCGGGGCTACTCAGCGAGAAGGGAGGTCGGATTGCCGGAAGGGTCAGCCCGGCCCTGGTGAAGAAGGCCAAGGAGCGCACTGGGATTGCCGCCGACACCGATCTGATCACATTTGCGCTCGCCAACCTCGCGCTGGAAGACAATTTCGCCCAGGCGTTCAAGGACGTCCGAGGCAAGATCGATCCGGATATCGACCTCGGCTTCTGAAGTGGCCGCCTTCGATTTTGACTCCGCGCTACGTTGGGCGCGGTTCGATAAGGGAAGAACGTTGGCTAGGCGAGCAGAGGCTGCTCTTCCATTCGCCAGCTCCGAACGCATCGCCGGCCCACCCCTGCTTCTCGATTCTTGTGTCTACATCGACCAGTTTCGGGGCCGATCCCCCGATATCGTCGAACTCATCCTGTCAGCGCGGCTTGTCAATCATTCGGCGGTGGCTGTTCAGGAGCTGATGCATGCAGTTGGTGTCCTAAACCAGAAGGACCATAGGACTCCCGACGCCATCGCGACCATCCGGCACGTGATCCTAGCTATGCCGCCTCACAGGTTATTCGCGCCGGATGTCGAGATCCTTGGCCGAGCCGCATTGCTTTCCGGTATTCTCTGTCGTGTACAACGCTATGGAGCGGATCAGAAGTTCCGCGCTCTTCAGGACTGCGTCCTGTTTTTGCAAGCGCAAAGGCTCGGCCTAACACTGCTGACAGCCAATCTCAGTGATTTCGACCTTCTGCTACAGCTCCTTCCGGCAGGGCGGGTTTTGTTCTATCGGTGCAATTGACTCTGTGCGATAGCCCGGAAGGGGGCTTGCGTCTCGAAGCGTGGCACCGTGCACGATTGCTGCAATTCTAGTGCGATGCCCAATCTTGGCTGATGCCTCGCAGCATTGAACTGCGCGAGCGATCGCGAGGCGTTCATCAACCTTCGAGCAGCGCTTTGAGCGTCTCGAGATCGCGTTGCACCGCGGCCGCGTCGGCGGCGAATATCTCGTCGGTCATGCTTGGTGTCTGGACGAGCGTGAACATCGCCTCGGCGCCGGTTCCGTTCGGGACGATGCGCATCGCATTCCGGGTCTCGCCGCCCTCGCCGGTCACCGTGTGGTCGAGCACGCCAAACGCGTTGGGCGGCGTGAAGCGGATGCGAATGGTGTGGCCACCGGGATCCTCGGCGATCCATTCATCGCCGGATGGTTCGAAGCGGGTCCCGAGTCCTGCCGCCCAGCGCGAAAAGTTCTCCGGCTTGGACGCGAACGCGTAGACCTCGCGCCAATCGCGATCGATCGACGCCGTAATCACACGGGCTGGGTAGACGGTCATGTTCGTCTCCGTCTGGGCTTCGAGGCGAACGGTGACAGATGGGGGTTGGTTGCGTCTTGAACAGAACGGTCAGCTGCCCGGACGCAAACTTCCGCGCCGACAAGCGGCCGGCGGGATCAGTGCCTTCCGCATCAATACCCGACCGCCGCTGCCGCTGGCCGCCTATCGTCCTTGGCGCCATAGATCACGCCCGGCTTCATCCGGGCGCTGGCAGCGGGCGACGGTGGTGCCTTGGCCGCGTCCGCGGGAGGCGGGACTGCTTGCGGCATGACGACGATCGCCGCCGCGGCGCCCCAGGGCGATTGCTCGACGATCTTGTATCCCATCGCCTCGAGCATCTGCTTCGTATCGGGCGAGAGCGCCATCGGCTCGACGGCGATCTCGTCGGGCAGCCATTGATGGTGGAAGCGCGGAGCGTCGATCGCCTCCTGCGGATCGAGGCCGTAGTCGATTACGTTCATCAGGGCTTCCAGAGTGATCGTGATGATGCGCGGGCCGCCGGGACTGCCGATCACCATGAAGGTCTTGCCGTCCCTGGTGACGATGGTCGGAGCCATCGAGCTCAGCGGCCGCTTTCTTGGCGCGATCGCGTTCTTGCCGCCCTGGACCAGCCCGAACTGGTTCGGCGCGCCCGGCTTGACGGTGAAGTCGTCCATTTCGTCGTTGAGGAAGAAGCCGGTATTGCCGGCGATCACCGCGGCGCCGAAGTTGCGGTTGATGGTGTAGGTCACCGCCACGGCGTTCCCCGCCGCGTCGACAATGGAGTAGTGCGTGGTTTCGTCTCCCTCGTGCGGCGGCGAGCCCGGCAGGATCTCCTTCGAGCTTCCCGCCTTGCCGGGCTCGATGGCGTCGTGGATCAGGCCCGCATACCCCTTGGACAAAAGGCGGTCGACTGGGTTCGCGACGAAGTCGGGGTCACCGAGAGCGAAGTTGCGGTCGATATAGGCGTGGCGCATCGCCTCGGTCGAGAGCTGAATCGCGCCGGCCGAATGGAAGCCGAGCTCCTTCATCGGATAGGCTTCGAGGATGTTGAGGATCAGGCACAGCGTGACGCCGCCCGAGCTCGGCGGCGGGGCCGAGACGATTCCGTAGCCGCGATATTCGCAGCGTATCGGCGGCGCCTCGGCGACCGTGTAGTCGGCAAGGTCCTGCCTGGCCAGAATGCCGCCGCGGGCCGTGCTTGCCGCTACGATCGCGTCGGCGATCGCGCCCTTGTAGAAGGCGTCGGGCCCGTCCTTGGCGATGGCCGTCAGCGTGGCGGCGAGGTCCCTCTGGATGAGGCGCTCGCCTGCCTGCCAGGGTTTTTCGGCGTTGAGAAAGATGGCGGCGACGTTCGGCTCGGCCGCGAAGTCCTTGCTCGCGCGGGCGAGCGCGTCGGCATCGCCCTGCATCAGGACGAAACCGTCTTCGGCCAGCCTGATGGCGGGCCGCATCACCTCCTCGCGCTTCATCGTGCCGTAGCGCTGGAGGAGCGTATCGAGGCCGAGGACGGTGCCGGGCACGGCCACCGCTTTGTAGCCGATGCGGGAGAGGTCGGGGACGACCGCGCCGGCGGAATCGAGATACATCGTCGCGGTTGCCGCAGCCGGCGCCTTTTCGCGAAAGTTCAGGAAGGTATCGTTGCCGTTAGCGAGATGGACGGTTGCGAAGCCGCCGCCGCCGAGATTGCCGCAGCAGGGAAGCACGACCGCCAGCGCGTAGCCGACCGCCACCGCCGCATCGACGGCATTGCCGCCCGACTTCAGGATCTCGGCGCCGACCTCCGAAGCAAGATGTTGCTCGGTGACGACCATGCCGTTCGGCGCCTGGACCGGCGCCGGCGAGACCGCCCACGCGGGTTCAGCGATTGTCGTGACGAGAAGAAAAGCGAGGAGATTGCGCATCGGCGTGAACTCATGTTCGGACGTGCCGATCTTCGGCCCACGACGATCCACTCGCAAGGTTCGTCCTGGCTCGAAGGCGCGAATCCCGCCGGCCGCTTAAAGCGGCCGCGACGATAGCGGAGGCTTTCCCAATCGCGCAGCAAGATCGCCGAAGCTCGTGCCGTACTCTCGCTATGTGACCGAATTCACCAAGTTCGCCGTATGCATAGTGGTTGTTCGTCGGGTGCAAGGACGTGGTCGGCCGGATCATCTATCTCTTTTTCGACGAGGCCTGGACCGCGCCGCCAAACTCCGCACCTGCCCATGCTGCAGGCGAGCCGAGTTTTCGGTGAGCGCACGCCTTTCTTTTCTATAACCATAAGAATAACTTGGCCAGTCTATATAGTATATTGAGAAGATAAAAAACAGACTGAGTGAATTTCATCACAGATAAGCCAGAAATATGAACTTGTTCATTTCAGGTTTAACTTCGAAAGTGTGCTTTGATCCTCGAAATGCAAACGCAACTCCCAACCAATTCTTCTGGAGAACAAACCCATGCCTACCCTTTCAGCTCCCGTCTTCAACCACTACGCAGCCGGACTCGGATTCACCCAGTCCGAAAGCTGGACCGTCAATCCCGGCGTCATCGCCTCGTCCGTCCTGAGTGCCGGCGCCTACAGCAACTACGATCAAAGCGAACTGGTGAACTGGGGCGTGCTCATGACGAGCTCCAACACCCGGGCCGGCGTCGAATTCTGGGCCGATGACGGCGTCATCACCAACAAGTTCACGGGCCTGATCATTGGCGGCGACGGGATCCTGGTCGCCGGCGATACCGAGACCATCGACAATGCCGGCCTGGTCACCGGCAAGCACGGCGACGGCGTCGTCTTCGATTGGAGCTCGAAGTTCGTGACCTTGAACAATACCGGGACGATATCTGGATCCGAGGCCGGGGTGTACACGGACTCCTATTTCGACGGCGGCACCATCAACAACGACGGCCTCATCCATGGCGGTGACTACGGCGTGCAGGTCAACCTTGGTGAGCCCGGGCAGACCGTGATCGAAAACTATGGGACGATCGAGGGTGGCGAGTCCATCCATGCGGACCGCGGTGGCGTTCATGTCGACAATTTTGGTACCTTGAGCGGCGGCATTCGCCTTCTGGCAGCCGATCAGGCCGATCAGGTCATCAATTCCGGGAAGATCGCCGGCAACGTGATGCTGGGCGGCGGCGCCGACTTCTATGACGGCACCAACGGCACGTCCGGAGCGATCTTCGGCCAAAAAGGCAACGACCAGCTGATCGGCGGCGCCGGCGCCGACAAGCTCGATGGCGGTCTCGGCAAGGACACCCTCACGGGTGGCGGCAGCGCCGATCGTTTCGACTTCAACAGTGTCGGCGACAGCCAGGTTGGGGGGATGCGGGACGTCATCACCTCGTTCAGCCAGGCTCAGCACGATCGGATCGATCTTGCCGACGTCTACGACAGCACGATCAAATTCGTCGGTACCGGTGATTTCACCAGCTACGGCCAGGTCCGCTACGTGCTCGAGGACAACGCCGGTACGGCCAACGACCACACCATGATCTACGTCAGCACCGACTTCGACGTGGCGGCGGAGATGCAGATTCAGGTGAACGGTCTCGTTCACTTCGTCGCCGGAGACTTCGTCCTCTGATGCGTCAAGGGTTGCGGCCGGTTGGACTGCGCCTCAGACCGGCCGCAACCTCTCGCCAACGTTTCCTGGGAGGGCGGGCATCTTGCCCGCCTTTTGCGGCGGCGATGACCGTGGCCGCAAAGAGTGCCGGCTGCGACACGGCCGGCGAGGCGGCTGCTCTCCGAAGACTTCACTCAACCGCTTGATACACGCCATCCCAGAACTGCCGGTACAGCGGTGGATAGTCCGGCGAATCCACCAGGCGCTGACTGAGCACGATCCCGACGATGCCGGTCCTCGCGTCCCAATAGGCGCAGGTGCCGTAACCGCCCTCCCAGCCGAAGCCGGCGCTGGGCTCACCGGGAATGTGTGTCTTGACTGTAGCTCCGCCGTAGCCCCAGCCGCGCTTTTCCCAGAAATCGCTGCTGAACGGGGAGCGCGCCTTGACGTCGGCCGGCACCTGGTCGGTCATCATGGCGTCGACCGATGCCTCCGACAGGACGCGCCGGCCGTCGCGGGCGGTGCCTCCGTTCATCATCATCCCGGCAAAAGCGAGATAGTCGTCGACGGTTGATACCAGGCCGCCATGGGCGCCGGGAAACGCGGGGAGCTTCGCCCAATAGCTGTCCGGGCCCGCGGGATCCCACACTTCCATTGCCCCGGTCGCCGGGTTCCGCTGGTAGCAGGCGGGCAGGCGCGCAAGTTTCTCCGGCGGCACCACGAAGCCGGTGTCGATCATGCCAAGCGGCGTGAGGATGCGCTCGGCGATGACCTCACCAAGCGGCTTGCCCATGGCGCGCACGATGAGCGCGCCGAGCACCGTGATCGACGTGTCATAGCGCCAGACCTCGCCGGGATGGTCCATCAGGGGGAAATCCGCGAGGTTCGCGATCCACGCGTCGAGCGGCAGCGTCGGCATAACGAAGGGGACGAGCACGCCGGCCCGCATAAGTGCAGTCTGGATCGGATGATCGCCGGGACTCATGATCCAGCCAACGCCCATGCGCATGGTCAGCAGATCGCTGACCCGGATGGATCGTTTCGCCGGTACCGTGTCGTCGATCGGGCCGTCGAGGCGCCTGACTACGCGCCGGATGGCGAGCTCGGGGAGGAACCGTTCGATCGGTTCGTCGAGCCGGAGGCTGCCGTCGTCCACCAGCGCCATCGTGGTGGCGGCGACGATCGGCTTGGTGATCGAGGCGATCCGAAAGATCGTGTCGCGCTGCATCGGGGGGCCGCCGCCGAATTCATGCGTGCCGACGGCATCGACATGGGTTTCGCGGTGGCGCGAGACCAGCGTGACGATGCCGGGTCGATCGCCGCTCTCGACCAGGGCCGCCATCGCGTCGTGCAGCCGCTGCCGGCCGGGGTCGGAGAATTTCGCCTTGGGCATCGTAGAAGTCTCCGCGTTTGAGAGTGCCATGCCGGGAGATGCCGGCGCTCTGGCACGACGCCCCCGACAGCGGCGCGAGGCGTTGGACTCGTTGCGGGGAAATTTGTGGCCGCCGCATGTCAGTCTCCAAAGAATTCAGTGAGGACCAATCGTCGTATTTCGGTCTGCCGACGGTTCAGGCTCGGTTCGCCCCGACCTCATCCGCGAGCGCGTGCGCGAGGAGGTCGAAGAGCTCGCCGGTGCCATGGATGCGCTCCTCGAGGTCCAGGCGTCCGGCGAGGAGCGCGATCTGCTCGGTGAAGACCATCCGCGTGCCGCCGCGGGCCGGTTCGAAAACCACGATGGCCAGCGACGCTGAGACGCGGACGTCGTCCACGTGGATGTCGTAGGCGTAGACGATGCGTCGGTCGGCGACGATGTCGAGATAGAGGGCCTGCAGGAGGTGAACACGGCCGTCGGGCGTCACCACGCGATTTGTCTCCGAGCCGTAAGGCCGGAAGTCGAGGCTGAAGCCGACATTGACCGTGCCGGGATCGCAGGTGGCCCAGCGGCGCTTGGCGTCGGGGCTCGCCCAGGCGTGGAAAACCCGGTCCGGCGACGCCTTCAGCCGGCGCTCGATGGCGAAAGTATGGTGATCGACCGAATGCTCGCTCATGTCCCGCTTGCCTCGCCCGCATCCTCGTCCAGGAACGCTTCGAGACGATCAAAGTTGCGGTTCCAGGCCGCCTTGCGCAGGGCGACCCAGCGCTCGATCGTCGTCAACGCGCTGGGGACCATGCGGTAAGTGCGGACACGACCGGCTTTCTCCGACCGCACCAGCCCTCCCGATTCCAAAACCCCCAGGTGTTTCATCGCCGATGGCAAAGCCATCGCAAACGGTGCGGCGAGCTCCTTCACCGACGCCGGCCCTGCGCTCAGTCTTTCAATCATCTCGCGCCGGGTCGCGTCGGCGAGAGCATGGAACATGCGGTCGAGCACCGCCGGTTGGGTCGTGGCCTGCATCATGACGCCGCGACTCCCGTGCCGGTGAGGAAACGCGCTGGAATGTCGTCCTTGAAGGGGAAGAGGTGAAAATAGGGGCGCGCCTCGTCGAGTGTCCGTGCAAAAGACGGCCGGGCAAGGAGGCGATCGAAATAGGCAGCAATTCGGGGATAGTTGCCGGAGAAGGGCGAGACGATGCCGGCGTAAAAGAGGGCCGGTGCCGCCGCGCAATCGGCAAGCGAGAATTCGCTGCCGCCGATCCAGGTGCGCCCGTGGAGACGCTCCTCGATCACCCCATAAATCTTTCGCAGCTCGGCATACGCGCTGTCGACGCCATGTGGGTCTTTCGCACCGGCGGGCCTGAGACGGTCGCCGACGATGGTCTGCATCGGGAGCTCGACATAGAGATCGAACAGGCGATCCCACAGCCGCGTCTCCAGCTGCTCGGCGGGTTCGCGGGGCAGCAGGGGGCGGGCGCCGGGATAATGCGCGTCGAGATACTCGATGATGATCGAGGTCTCCGGCAGCGTCATTCCGCGGGCGGCGTCGTGGAGCACGGGAATCTTGCCGAGCGGCGCGAGCCCCCGGAACGCCGCCCGGGCCTTGTCGTTGTCGACGGTGACTTCCTCGAAGGGCGTGTTGCTCTCGTACAGTGCGATCAGGACCTTGTGGCAAAAGGAGGCGAGGGGGTGGTGGTAGAGCGTGAGGGTCACGAGAGCACTCCGGCCGCGTTATAGTTATCCGAACGGATAACTAACTCCGGGTCGATCGGGTTGCAAGAGAAAGTTATCCGTTTGGCTGACTATTCCGTCGGTTTCCGGCTCGCCGGTTTGCGGTTGCCGCCGCTCGGCTGTATCCGTTTCGTTCGTCACACAACCAGCATTGGCGCAGTCTTCGGCGGTGCAAGACAGAACCGAAAGCAGCCTAAGCAAGGACCGGATCGAACGGCTTGCGCCCGACCAGGCGTCCCTTTCTGCCGCACTCAGGCTGACGAACCCCGTGCACTGGCCGGTCCTAGCGGCGGCCGAAGGGCATTCGCTGATCTGGGGCGAGTGCCAGGGATCGGGTTCGGCGCCGTACCGAGTCGTCGTTTCGACCGATGATCTCGCATTCAAATGCATCTGCCCGAGCCGGAAACTACCGTGCAAGCATACGCTTGCGCTGATGCTGATCGCCGTTCGCGAGCCGGAAATGCTCGCCAAGGCGGAGCCGCCCGATTGGATGCTCGATTGGCGGGGCCGGCGGCGACCCAAGGCGCAGTCTTTGCCGATCATCGCAGGACCCAACCCGTCTCCGCCCGCCGGCGCGTCGCTCGCCGTGGCCGCTGCTGCCATCGATCTTGCCCCTCGACGTGAGGCCGATCCAAAGGTGGCCGTACGGGCCGAGGCGCAACGCCAAAGGCTGCGTGACGAGCGCGAAGCCGCGGTTATCGCCGGCCTCGACGAGCTCGAGCGCTGGATCGCGGACCAGATTGGCGTCGGCCTTGCCGGGTTTGCCAAACGGGCAGGGGAGGGGATTCGTGCGCTCTCTACGCGCCTGGTCGATCGAAAAGCCGGGGGTCTTGCGAGTCGCCTGGATCTGCTCGCCGTCGACCTGCTTCGGGTGCCCGATGCGGAGCGTCAGGACCTGGTGATCGAGCGTCTCGCTGAACTCGTCGTCATCTCCTCCGCCTACCGCAATCAGGATCGATTGCCGACTCCGTTGCGCGAGGATGTTCGGCGCGCCGTCGGGTGGAGTGCAAAACGCGAGGATCTCCTCACTGAGCCCAATTTGCTGCGGGCGAATTCCACCTGGATCGTGGTCGGAACGCGCAGCGAAGTTCAGCCAAACGCGCTACGCCGCTTGGAGACCTGGCTCCTCGATGGAACTGCACGGGACGGCGAAGCCCGTTTTGCGTTGCTCGTCGACTACATGCCGGCGTCGGCAGGTCCGGCGTCGTCGCCTTTCACTGCCGGCGAAGTCATCGCGGGCGAGGTCGTCTATTATCCATCGGCCACAGCGCTCCGCGCCGTCCTGGCGACCCGGGCGGCCGGCGATGCTGAACACGATTGGCCCGCTCTCCCGCAAGGCTTGGCGTACGGCCTCGCCGCATTCGACACGGCGCTGGCGCGGAAACCCTGGCTCGATGCATGGCCGCTTGCCGGCGCAGGGGTGAGTGTGGTGCCGCTGTCTTCAGGCGGGCTGGGCCTGGCGGATGCGGAGGGAATCGTGGTGCCCCTCGATGGCAGACAAACCGACGTGGTGCTGCCGCTCCTCGGTCTCGACGCGATGTCCGTGGTCGCGATCTGGGACGGCCGCCGCGCGATCATGCTCGCCGCAGACACTGCAATCGGCCGCTGGTACGGGGAATAGGGCGATGGAGGGACTGTCTCGCCGCGACCTCGAAAGCCTTCGCAAAGCGATCATGCTCGGCACTGCGCGGCGTGCGCTGGTATCCCCGCCCGGGGTTGCGTCTCTGACGGCGGGCTCGCGGGGCTCGTCCGATCCAGTGCTTCCCCTGCTTGCTCTCGTCGGTCAACATCTGCGTTTTGGGCGGCTGCCTCCTGCCGTCAGGCAGGATGTCCCTGACGCGGCTCTTCGCATGCATCATGATGCCCGGCCCATGCTTCCGAAGCATGTCGCACGCCTGCTAACCCGTCTCCTCGACGGTGCCGCGAAGCCCTTGGCTCCGACTATCGTGCGCTTGGCGAAGCGGCGCATCGCGATGGCGGGATTCCGGCTCCACCCATTCGACCTGCCGCGGCTTATACCGTTTCTCAAAGGCGACCCCGACGCCCTCGATCCGGCGGAGCGGGCATACCTTCTCCTCACCGAGGCACCCGACCTGAACCGACTGTCCGAGCGTCGCCTGGGCGAGATTACCGCCGAAAACTGGACCGAGGCGTCCAAGCCGGAACGTCGAACCTTCCTGATCCAACAGCGCTCGCACGATCCCGGTGCGGCACGAGCGCTTCTCGAAACAGTGTTTTCGTCCGAACCGGCAGCGGTTCGCGCGGATCTCCTGTCAACGCTTGCCGTCAGCCTCGGCCCCGACGATGCGCCATTCCTCGCAAAAGCGTCGACCGATCGTGCCGAGACCGTGAAGAAGGTCGCGGCCGGTCTCATCGCGCGAATTCCGAGCGCGCCCTACGTCGAACGACTCTCGGCGGCCGCCCGATGCTTTCGGCACGAGCCCGGCGCGACTAGCAAACTCCTGCGCCTCGTGGGAGTCATCGCGCCGACCTATCTGACCTTCGAGTTCCCCAACAGAACCAGTGCCAATGAGCGTTGGACGGAGGTGATCAGCCTCTTCGAGGGCCTATCCTTGCCTGATCTCGCGACCGCAGTCGGGGCATCGCGTGAAGCAATCCTCGATGCCCTTCCGGCCGAGCCAAGCATCTTTTGGTCACTGCACGCACGCGCTTTCGCGGATGGCGATGCCGCGACTGTGACAATGTTGACAAGGTGGAGGTTGATGAGGGGCGACAAGTATCCGGTACCAGATACGCTGGTCCGCTTGGCTTTGGCCTCACCAATACCCATGCAATACGACGCCGCGGAGGCCCTCTTCTCCTCGACCACGTGGACCGAAGGGCTGAAAGCACGTTTCCCGCACAGTCACGTGTCCTACTGGCCCGATGACGGCACGCTCGTTTCCACTGCCGCGATGTTGGCGGCGGATGCGATCCCGGCCTTTCTCGCGGCAATCGCTTCGCAACCTCCCCAAACCACGCGACCAGCTCAGGCGTTCGCTGAGCTCGTCACAGCACTCGATGCCACGGCTCGACCAGCGGACGTTCAAACGACCAAAACAGAGGAGACCGGACCATGACCTCGTCCGAGGCGCCCAGCGTCGCCGAGCAGCTGAGAGGCACCGCCGAGGAGATCTACGCCACCGAACTCGCGACGCTTGCCGCCGATGATGAGCGGCAGCGTCCGGCGAATTGGCGCCTCTCGCCCCAGGCGGTGGTCACCTACGTCATGGGTGGCACCACTCGCTCGGGTGCGCCGATCTCGCCGAAGTACATCGGCAATCGCCGCCTGATCGAGACGGCGGTGGCGACGCTCGCCACGGATCGCGCGCTTCTCCTCCTCGGTGTGCCCGGCACCGCCAAGTCCTGGGTCTCGGAACACCTCGCCGCCGCCATCTCCGGCTCGTCGCAGATGCTGGTGCAGTGCACGGCTGGCACGGACGAGAACCAGATCCGCTATGGCTGGAATTACGCGCTTCTCCTCGCCAAAGGTCCTTCACGCGAGGCGCTCGTGGCGACGCCGCTGATGCGGGCGATGGAGGAGGGGCGGATCGTCCGCTTCGAGGAGCTCACCCGCATGGGCTCCGACGTCCAGGACACGTTGATCACCGTCCTTTCCGAGAAGATCCTGCCGATCCCCGAGATCAATGGCGCGGTCACGGCGGTGCGCGGCTTCAATCTCGTCGCCACGGCCAACACCCGCGACAAGGGCGTCAACGAGCTCTCCTCGGCGCTGAAGCGCCGGTTCAACGTCGTCGTCCTGCCGCTGCCGCAAAGCATCGAGGAGGAACAATCGATCGTGGTCAAGCGGGTCGGCGAGATCGGCTCGAGCCTTCAACTGCCCGCGATTGAGCCGGCAGAGAAGGAGATCGCCCGAATCGTCACCATCTTCCGCGAGCTCCGCGACGGCCAGACGCTCAACGGCAAGCTCAAGCTGAAGACGCCGAGCGGCTCGCTGTCGACGGCCGAGGCGATCGCGGTGACTATCGGCGCCTGGGCCGAGGCGGGGCACTTCGGCTCCGGTGCCATCGACGCCCAGAGCCTTGCGGCAAATCTCGTCGGCGCGGTGGTCAAGGATCCCGTACAGGACCGCGTGGTGATGCAGGAATATCTCGAGACGGTCGTGCGCGAGCGCAAGGAGTGGGGCGATCTCTATGCCGCGATCCGGGATGTGATGTGATCGGATGGCCGCGGAGCGCCTCGGCCTTTTCGGCATCCGGCATCACGGGCCGGGCTCGGCGCGAAGCCTGCTTGCCGCGCTCGCCGACCTCGATCCGGCCATCGTGCTGATCGAGGGGCCCGCCGACGCCTCGGGCCTTCTCCACTACGCGGCGCTGCCGGACATGGTCCCGCCGCTGGCCCTCCTCGTTCACGCGGAGGCCGAGCCTGCCAACGCGGTGTTCTACCCCTTCGCGGCCTACTCGCCGGAATGGCAGGCGATCCGATGGGCGCTCACCTATGGGCGCACGGTCCGTTTCATCGACCTGCCGGGCGAGAACAAGCTCGCTTTGCAAGCCGCAATCATTGCCGAGGCGAAAGGCGACGGTCTGCCGGAGGAGACCGAATGGCCCGTCGAGCCGGACCTGGCAGGCGAGGCGGGGGCGGACACCGCGACCGCCAATGATCCCGCAGAGGCGATCCGGCGTGATCCGCTCGGCTACCTCGCCGCGGTCGCTGGTTACGACGATGGTGAAGCGTGGTGGAACGCGCTTATCGAGCAGAGTGCCAATGAGCCGGCGGTCTTTGCCGCGATCGAATCGGCGATGAGCGAACTCCGCAGCCACACCGATTCTTCCGGGCCGCGGATGTCTGCCGCGGGAGGGACCGACGACCAGCGCGAAGCCCATATGCGCCTCGCCATCGCCGCCGCCGTCAAGCAGACGGACGGTCCGGTCGCAGTCGTTTGCGGGGCATGGCATGTGCCGGCGCTCAGGCAGAAGAGAAAGCCGGCCGACGATCGCGCCCTCATCAAGGGCATGCCCAGGATCAAGGTCGCGGCCACGTGGATTCCCTGGACCGATACGCGGCTCGCTGCCGCGAGCGGCTATGGCGCAGGCGTCGCCTCGCCGGGCTGGTACGCGCATCTCTGGAACGAGTTCGGCGCGGACGGCCATTCGGGCAGGTTCACCATCCGTGGCTTCACGGCGCGCTGGCAGGTGCGGGTCGCGTCGCTCCTCCGCGACAAGGGCCGACCTGCGTCGACAGCATCGGTGATCGACGCGGCCAGGCTTGCAGAGGCGCTGGCTGGCATCCGTGACCTCGCCATGCCCGGCCTCGAAGAGATGCGCGCGGCGAGTCTGTCCGCGTTGTGCTTCGGCGAACCCGCCCCGATGGCACTCATTGAAAGCGAGCTAGTCATCGGGCGTGGCGTCGGCAGGATCGACGAGGGCGTGCCGCAGATGCCGCTCGCGGGCGATCTCGCGCGCTGGCAGAAACGGCTCAAGCTGAAGCCGGAAGCGCTCGATCGGGAGATCTCGCTCGACCTCCGCTCGGAGAGCGGTCTTGCCAAGTCGCTGCTCCTCCATCGGCTGACCATGATCAAGGTGCCCTGGGGCACTTTGACGGACACGCGGTCGAGCCGCGGCACCTTCCGCGAAAATTGGATCTTGCGCTGGGAGCCGGAGTTTTCGGTAGCTCTGGCGGAAGCGCTGGTCTACGGCACCACGATCGAGCAGGCCGCCGGCAATGCGGCGATCGAGGAGGCTCGCGCAGCCGGCTCGCTGGCCGGCATCTCCGATATCGTGCGCGGATGCCTGCTGGCCGGCCTAGACGAAGCAGCCCGCCAGACGATCGCACTCCTTCAGGAACGCGCCGTCGCCACCAGCGATGTCGCGGCGCTGGCCGGCGCCGTTCCGCCGCTCGCCACCATCCTTCGGTACGGCACGGCCCGCGCCATGCCGATCGAGGAACTGCGCCTCCTCGTCGTCAGCCTCGCGGAAGCGGTCTGTGCCGGGCTGGTCCACGCCTGCCGCCGGCTGCAACCGCCGGAGGCCGAGTCGCTGCGCCAGGCACTGGTCGGCCTCGATCAGGCGCTGACGCTCCTGGACCGCGCGGCAACGACCGACGCCTGGCAGCGCTCCCTTGCGGCGCTGGCGGACGACGGGGAAGGCGACCAGCTCCTCCGCGGCTTCGCGGTGCGTGCCCTTTACGACCGCGCTGCGCTCGATGCGAAGGCCACCGGAGGATATCTCTCGCGCGGCCTCTCGCGGTCCGTTCCGCCGGCCGAGGCCGGGCGGTGGCTCGAAGGCTTTCTCGGCCAGGCGGGCCAGGTTCTTTTGCATGACGCCGAGCTTCGCGGCGTGGTCGGCGATTGGCTGGCCGGCCTCGACGAAGACATCTTCATGAGCACGCTGCCGATGCTCCGCCGCGCTTTCACCTCGCTCGATGCGTCCGAGCGACGCCGGCTCCTCGACGAAGTGGTCAAAGAGCCTGTCGTTCGGCGCGAGAGCGACGGCAGCACGACGCATTCGGCGGATGCTGGCGCACTGGCGCCAGGCTTCGTTGCGGCACTTCCGCTCCTCCTGACGATCCTCGGCCTCGATCGGGAGAAGCCGTCGTGACCACCGCTGAGGATCATGCCGCCAGGCGGGTGCGGCGGTGGCGCCTGGCGCTCGGCGGCGACGAAAACACCGGGCTCGACGCGCGCGACCAGCGCCTCGATCAGGCGCTGACCGCGCTTTACGGCCGTGGCGATGCGGGAAGTTCCGTCGCCGGCCGCGGCAAAGGTGGCGGCAGCCGGCGCAGCGGCCTCGGCGGGGGGAAAG
>JADMIO010634550.1_pt1 | contig 22462 bp, 13 predicted proteins | sample 8958161 | NCBI WGS metagenome assembly JADMIO01 (sample SAMN16585339, study PRJNA669376) | soil metagenome | isolation source: Crop rotation soil | place: USA: Cullars Rotation, Alabama | collected 2011 | reverse complement strand
CACCGCCACTCAAGCTCCCTACCCGGATCTGCGCGTTGCGATCCACGGCAACACCGTTGGCCTGGGATACGGGGAAATTGTTGAGGTAGGTACCGTTGTCGCTGTATTGCACCACGCGATTGTTGGCAAGGTCAGAGGCATACACGTTGCCGCGTTGGTCTATCCCCAAGCCGAGCGCACCGACTAGCTGGCCAGTGCCGCTGGTGGAATCGGCAAATACCTTGATGAAGTTGCCAAACACATCGAATTGCTGGATACGGGCACCGGTGTATTCCGCCACGTATATTTGATTGCGTGTCCGATCTACGGCGATGCCCTCTGGATTTGAAAACTGGCCGTTGCCGGTGCCGGCAGTGCCCCACTTGCGCACCCAAGTGCCGGTGAGGCTGAATTTCTGAATTCGATTGTTGTTCTCTTCGGCAACGTAGAGCCAGGATCCGTCAGTGGCGACGCCAGAAGGATGATTGAACTGGGCGTCGCCGGAGCCCAACGTTCCCCATTGTGTAATGTAGACACCGTTGGAATTGAATTTCTGGATGCGGTTGTTGTTGCGGTCGGCCACGTACACGTTGTTGCTGTCGTCGATCGCGATGCCCATCAAACCGCTGAACTGACCGTTGCCGGTACCCGACGAACCCCATTGAGTGATCGGCACGCCGAACTTGTCGAACTTGTAGATCGTGTTCGCGTTGTACGATGTGACGTAGATGTTTTCGGCACTGTCGTAGGCGATGCCGAAGTTGTAGCTGCCCAGACCTCCAAAGCTGTCCATGGCAGGATGGGCGATGGGCTGCGCCGAGATGGTGAACAACTGCACCAGTTTCGAGCCGCCGTCCGCGATGATGACTGCCGGCGCGCCGTAGTACGGCGCAATGCTTAGTGGCGCCGTCACCGCAACGCCGCGAACTTGCTGCATGTATCCGTCAGCCGTCGTCGTCACCCCGCCGTAGTTGCCGTAGTAGTAGATGCGAAACCCACCTACCGAATCGTAGGCGTAGACGTCGCCCGCTCCGAACGTCACCCACACATTGTCGGACTTGTCCAAAGCGACCGCGTAGGGCGAAGTTGCTCCGACAGCGATGTTGCGCTTCCACAGGCCGGCCAGATCGAATTTCGAGATGCGGTTGTTGCTCGTGTCCGCAACATAGATGTTGCCCACGCTGTCCACGCCCAGACCAAATGGATTGCTGAGCTGTCCGTTGCCCGACCCTGCCGAGGCGAATCCGAATTGGTAGGTACCGGAGGTGTTGAAAATCTGGATGCGGTCGTTGCCGGTCTCTGACACATACAGCAGCCCATTGATCGGGTTGTACACCAGCCCCGCCGGACCGTTGAACTGACCGGCCGCGCTGCCGGCGATGCCGAACTGGCTGATGTAGGCACCTGTCGTCTTGTCGAAGCGCTCAATACGATTGTTGAAATAGTCGGCCACATAGAGACTGTTGCCGACCACGGCCATCTGCGCAGGGCCGCTAAGTTGGCCCGCCGCCGAGCCCGACGAGCCGAAGCTACGGACGAAAGTTGCGCCGCCGCCGACAATTTGAAACATGTCGACTCTGCCGGCACTGTAGTCCGAAACGAAAAAATAATCGTTGTCGACCAGTATGTGAAACGGAAAGGTGAACGCGGTGGAAGTGGTGCCGCTTATCGAGCTTTCAAAATGGATGCTTCGATAGCCGCTATTCACGATTCCCACGGAATCCACGCCCGGCGATGACGCAAACGGACCGGGAAACCCATTCATCGTGGTGGCGACGCTGCTGATCCCGGTGGGACCCACGTCTGAATCGCTCAGTGCTTGGCCAGACCACCCGGAAATGACACCTGCGACAAGCAACGCGCAGTACACACGGTGTGCGAACGACATGATCCTCTCCTCCCCATGCAGATCGTGCGAAGGGGGCGGAAATCGCCCGATGGCTTCCCTGATGCAAGCCATCGGTACGCGGAATCCGTCCCGCCGAAAGCGCCCGGAGAGTAGCACGACACGCGCCGGGGCGTTCCCGGCGCGAATCGTTCATTCGACTGTGATGGCGCTCACGCGTCGACCGGCGAATGCGTCACGCAGGCTGGCACGCACCCAGTTGCGCATGTCATCGAGCAGCGCGTAGATCACAGGCAGAGCAAGCAAGGTGACGATGGTCGAGAACACGAGTCCACCGGCGATGGCAATGGCCATCGGCGCGTAAGGCGGACCGTCGCCACCGATCTGCGTCGACGACAAGCACAGAGGCACCATGCCCAGGATCGCCGTGCCCATGGTCATCAGGATGGGGCGCAATCGATCGCGCGCCCCTTGGACCAAGGCTTCTCTTCGAGAAAGTCCGGCGTGACGCAGCTGGTTGATGTGCACGATCATCACGATGCCGTTGTTCACGACCACGCCCATCAAGATGAGAATGCCGATCGAAGCCATGATCGAGAACGAGGTGCCGGTAAGCCAGAAGAACCAGAACACGCCGAACACCGAGAACAGGAACGTGCTGAGGATCGCCGCCGGGAAGACCAGCGATTCAAACATGCAGCACATCACCACATACACCAGCACCAGCGCCAGCAGCGTCATGTTCGCCATTTGCGAGCCGGCCTGGTCGTCGTCATCGAAGCTGCGGCCGAATGACCACTTGTAGCCGGCCGGCAAGCTCACCGATTTCATCGCTGCCGAAATCGCCTTGCGCGCATCGTCCGGCGTTGTGCCCTCGGCCAGATTGGCCGAGATCGGCAGCGAGGTCTGGCGATTGTCGCGCTGAATCGCCGATGCAGCTTCCTGCGTCTTGATATCGATCATCGCCAACAGCGGCACTTGCGTACCGTCGGCACGACGCAGCTTGTAGTCGGACAAGTCAGTCACGCTTTGTGTGTCCGCACCCGAGAAGCGCAGCCACACCGGAATCTCGGTGTCGCCATGGCGGAACTCGCGCAGCGGCACACCACGCAGCGCGATGCCGACGTAACTCGCCACTTCACTGGCGGAGAAACCATAGCTCTTGGCTTTCTCGCGATCGACATGCACGGCGACTTCACGATCGCCATTGCGCTCGGTGGTGCGCACATCGCGCAGCCCTGGCACGTGGCTCAGCACGGGAATGACCGCTTCTGCGAGGTTGTGCAGCTGATCCATCGAATCGCCGTTGAGCGACACGTTGAGGCCATTTTCGCCATTGCGTTGCTGGCCACGGAACATCACGGTACCTACCGCCAGCTTGGGCAGACCCTTGCGGACGTCTTCCATGATTTCATACGCGGTGCGCCGCGACTTGTCGTGATTGAACCAGCGCGCGAACATGCCCTCAGGCTCTTTCAAAAGAATATTGGTGATCGCATCGCCACGCTCATCCCAATAGCTGTACACCGACTTGATCTCGAACTTCTCCTTGCTACCCATCAGGTACTGCTCCACCTGATCGATGGACTTCTGTAGTTCGGCCAATCGATACAACCCGTTCAGGTCGTACTCCAGGTGCAATTCGCGCGACTCGCTCTGCGCGAACATGTCCTTCTTGGTCAGGACCATTGGCACGATGCTCACCAGGCACATCAGCACCACGCACAGGGCAGTGATCTTGCGGTGCGACAGCGTCCAGTCCACGAAGCGGGCGTAACCTCGCTGCAACTTGGTCACGAAGGTCTCACGCCCCACGAATTTCGGAGTAGGCAACTTCGCCGCCAGCATCGGAATCAGACTTACCGCGACCAGCCACGAGGCCAGGTGCGCGATCGACATCGCCACCGCGACCTGCGTGAGGAAAATGCTGATCTGGTTTTTTTCGCCGAAGATATTGGGCAGGAAAACCATGATGCTGGTGAAGGTGCCGGCGGCGATCGCGATACCGACCGTCTGCGTGCCCTGCACCGCGCAGTACCACGGTTTGTCGGGGTATTTTTCGCGGAACTGGTAGATGCTTTCCACCACCACCACCGCGTTGTCCACCAGCATGCCCACGGCCAATAGCAGGCCCATCATCGACAACACGTTGAGCGAGATGCCAAAGAAATACAGACAACCCAGGGTCATGACGAAGCAGATGGGAATCGCCAGCGAGACCATCAGCGTGGAACGGATGTCACGCAGGAAATAGAACAGCACGAGTACCGACAGCACCGTGCCGATAATGCCCGCTTCACTGAGTTCGCGCAGTGACGAGGTCACGCCATCGGCCTGGTTCTGGCGAATGTAGACGTTGATGCCGGCGAGCTCAGGGCTGCTCTTCACTTCCTCGACGAAGTCGAGCACGCGCTGCCCCACCTCGACCAGATTGGCATTGCGCTCCTTGAAGATGTCGATGCCGACGGCCGGCTTGAGGTCGAGGTGGCGCATGTAGTCGAGCCGCCCCGGCTTCAGGGTCACGCTGGCAATGTCACCCAGCTTCAATCCGTGCTGATTGATGGCGACACTACGAATGTCGTCGAGACTCTTCCATTCGCCCTGGGGCTCCACCCTGTAGCGCGTCACGCCGTCGCGAATCTGTCCGGCAGAAACCGAAAAGTTGGCAGCGCCGAGCTGGCTGTATAGCTCGTTCAAGCTGACGCCGCTGGCAGTGAGCCGATCGGACGACAGTTCGATCTGCACCTCCGGCGGCGCGACGCCACTGATGTCCACGCGAGCCACGCCGGGGATGCGCTCGATCGGTCGCTTGAGCTTGCGATCGAGCAGATCGTAGGCGTTGGACAGATCCTTGTCGCTGGCGATACGGATCGCCAGGATCGACTCGTCCGAGGTGGAAAATTTCAGCACCTGGTAGCGCCGCAAGTCGGACGGAAGTTCCTTGCGGATGGCGTCGATCTTCTCGCGCGCCTCCACCGCCTTGATCGCTACCGCATTGCCCCACTTGAATTGCAGGAAGATCTGCGCGCCGTCGGCACGCGAGCTCGAGCGCATCGTCTTGATGCCGGTGAGCGTGGACAACGCTTCTTCCACCGGCCGCGTGATGACCCGTTCCACTTCCGCCGGGGTCGAACCCGGATAGGGAATATCCACGAATAGGAACGGCACTTCGATGTCCGGCCACATCGCCAGCGGCAGACGCGTACCGGCGATTAGGCCGATCACCACCATCGAGACGAAGAACATCACCGCGGTGACGGGGCGTTTCAGACTCAGTTCGGCGAGATTCATTGCTTCTGCCCTTCCGTGCTTATGCCGTGTGCTCGATCGGCGCTTCTGCTTCTGCGTGGCGAGCGGCTGCGCGTGCAGCGCGGTCGCGATACCAGGCGTCGCCGCGGCGATCGAGTCGGTCGTACACGATGGGAATCACCACCAACGTCAGCAATGTGGATACAGCGAGACCGCCGATCACCGTGATCGCCATCGGCGCACGCACTTCGGCGCCGTCGCCGAGGCCGATGGCCAACGGCAGGAATCCGATCAGGGTACACAGCGTAGTCATCACGATCGGGCGCAGGCGCGATTCGGCTGCCTGCACCAACGCGGCGCGTTTCTCCACACCGTGTTCGCGCAGTTGGTTGACACGATCAATCAGCACGATGGCGTTCTTCACCACGATGCCGACCAGCATGATGAGGCCGATGAAGACCACCACCGACAGCGGCGAATTGGTCAGCTTCAGCGCCAACACGGCACCCACTGCGGCCAGCGGAATGGAGAACATGATGACGAACGGGTGCAGCAGCGATTCGAACTGCGAAGCCATCACGAGGTACACGAGGAAGATGGCAAGTCCCAGGGCGAAAACCAGCGAACGCACTGATGCATCCAGCTCTTCGCTCTGACCGCCGATATGCACCGTCACTCCCGCGGCGAGCGGGTTCTTTTCGAGCAAGTCGCGCACTTCCGCGACCGCACTGCCGAGGTCACCGTGGTGCAGGTTGGCGGAAACGATGGCCACACGTTCCTGGCTGATGCGATGGATCTCGCTGGGACCTTGGGTCGACACCACATCGGCGACAGCGGACAGGCGCACCGGCTTGTCAGCCGCATTGGAGGAAGCGCCGATGCCTGTACCAGGCGAGCCACCGGTCGAGCCAGTCGATGCGTTGGTCGCCGAGGCACCACCCGCCACATTGACGATCAGGTTCTTGATGTCATCCACGCTGGCCCGATCGGACTCATTGGCGCGAACCAGCACGTCGATCTTGCGATCGCGGAAGTTGTAGCGTGTGGCCACTTCGCCGCGCACCTTCTTCACCACCTGATCGGCGATCTGGCGCGTGGTTAGGCCCAACGCGGCGGCGCGGTCCTGATCGAAGCGAATCTGGATTTCCGGATAGCCGCCTTCAACCGTGGATTTCACGTCGGCAAAGCGCGACGAAGCGTTGAGCATCGACGTGAGCTTCTTGCCTGCCTTCTCCAACGCTTCCAGATCGAAACCGCGGATTTCGACTTCCAGCGGCGTAGCGAAGGAGAACAGAGCCGGGCGTGAGAACTTCACTTCGCTGCCCGCATGCGCGCCCATCGAGCGACGTAGCGCATCCATGGCGGCACGCTCACCCGCATCGCCTGCTCCCGGCGTCAGCGCCACGAGCAAGCGCGCAATGTTTTCGCCGGATTCGGTCGGGTTGGCGTCAAGACGCGTGCCCACGCCGGCGACACCGTAGATCGAGGCGATATGCGCTTCCTTCGTGTTCTGTTGCAGCTCGCGCACCAAGGCATCGGTATCAGCCAGCGGTGTGCCAGGCGGCAACTTCACCGTCATCTCGAAACGGCCCTGCGCCAGCTGAGGAATCAGATCCAGACCGAGCGTCGGAACCAACGCGATCGCACCTACGAACGACAGCACAGCCACGCCCAGCGCGCGCCACGGGTGTGCGAGCGCACCCGGCAACATGCGGGTATAGGCAGCCGCAAGCCAGTTGTAGGGTCGCAACACGAACTGACCGAAGAACTGCAGAACTTTGCCGAACAGACGACCGAGCGGCATGGCGACGACGATGACGAAACGCGCGATCCAGTACACCAGGAACGGAATTACGATGCTCATCAGCAGGGCAATGGCTCCGAGAATCACAACCAGGGCTTTGAGCGGCAAGGCCGCGACAAAGAGCACCACAGTCAGAGCCAGCGAACCTTTGCGGCCAAGGGGCCAAACGAGCAAGGCGATGCAGCCGCGCCACACGCGCTTCCACAATGGCGTCGGATCGGATTCCTCGTCCTTGAACGCCAGCGGCGAGCGGCCTTTGAGCGATGCCAGCATAGGGATCAGCGTCATCGCCACGACCAGGGAGATCAGCATGGCGAAGGTGATGGTCAGTGCCTGATCGCGGAACAACTGTCCGGCAACGCCTTGCACGAACACCAGCGGGAAGAACACCGCCACCGTGGTCAGCGTGGAAGCCGTGACGGCCATCGCCACTTCGCTTGCACCGTTCACGGCGGCATCGAGAATAGAAAGGCCCTTCTCGCGTAAGCGCGCAATGTTTTCGAGCACCACAATGGAGTCGTCCACCACCATGCCGGTAGCAAGCGCCAAGCCGCCCAGCGACATCACGTTGAGCGACAGATGTGCCTGACCCATGAAGAAGAACGTGGCGATCAGCGACACCGGCAGCGACAGCGAGATGATGAAGGTGCTCCAGCTGTCGTGCAGGAAGAAGAAAATGATCAGGATGGCGAGCACACCGCCAATCAAGGCGTCGTTGCGCACTTCGTGCAACGAGCCTTCGATGAATACCGACTGGTCGTCGATGACAGAGAGCTTTCCACCCGACGGCAGGAGGCTGGTGCAGCCATCGCCCTGGTTGCGGCACAGCAGACGATCGACCAGCGATTTGACGCCGTCGGCAACGCTCACCGTATTGGCATCGCCTTCCTTGTAGATGGCGAGTTCAATGGCTTCGTGCCCGTCGATGCGCACGATACCTTCGCGCTCCTTGTAACCCTGGAACACTTTGGCCACGTCCTTGAGGCGCACCGGCACGCCGTTGTCGACCTTGACCAGCAGCTCGCGCATTTCGTCGAGATTGCCGAACTGGTTGATGGTGCGAACGAGAAAACGTTGTGAACCTTCTTCGATGCGGCCGCCGGAGATATTGACGTTCTCGTCCTTGAGGCGCTGCGCGATGTCGCCGACCTTGAGGTTGAGTTGCGCCAGCTTGTGCTGGTCGATCTCGACTTCAATTTCGTCCTCAAGACCGCCACCGACTTTCACGGCGGCCACGCCGGGCACCGGCTCCAGACGCTTCTTCAGCTCGTCATCGGCGAAGCGACGTAGCTGTTTCAGTTCCGCCTCGTTGAATCCCTTCTCGCTTGCAGCGCCCGTCAGGCCATAGCGCACGATCGGATCGGTCGACGGATTGAAGCGCAACAGCAGGGGCTTCTTCGCTTCCAGCGGCAGCTGCAACGTTTCCAGCTTGTCGCGCACTTCGAGACTGGCCATATCCATGTCCGTGCCCCAGGTGAACTCCAGGATCACGTCGGACTGGCCAGTGCGCGACACGGAATGCAGCTTGCGCACGTTCTTCACCACACCCAACGCTTCTTCGGTGGGCTGGGTGATGAGGTTTTCAATTTCCAGCGGTGCCGCACCCTCGTACTCGGTGCGAACGGTAAGCGTCGGGTATGACAGATCCGGCAGCAGGTTTACCTTGAGGCCGAACAGCGCGATGACGCCGAACAGCACGAAGGTGAGCGTTATCATGCCGACCGTAACGCGCCGGCGTGTGGCGATATCGACAATGCTCACTGTTTGGTCTCCTGTGCCGTTGCCACGGGCTTGGCTTTCTCCGCCTCCAGCACCTGCACTTCAGTGCCGTCCCGCACGGCGTTGCGGCCTACTGTGACCACGCGCTCGCCTTCCTTCAGGCCATCACGCACTTCGATGAAATTGCTGTCGGCGTAGCCGATTTGGACCAGGCGGCGTTGCGCACTCAGGATGTTTTTCGGAGGCTGCGCTGGCGTTGCCGCGATCGCCTCTCCCGCACCGGATTTTTTCTCGTCCGTTTTCTTCTCGACCTTCTTCTCTGGCGGCGGACCTTCAACAATCACGAATACGGCGGTCTGGCCGTCTTCTTCGATAAGGGCGCTGCGCGGAATCGCCAATGCGTCCTGCTTGTTGTCGTACACGACGTCGATGCGACCGAACATGCCCGGCTTGAGGTGCCCGCCGTCATCCTTGAACTCGCAAGTCACCCGGAAGGTACCGCTGGAGGCATCGACCACCGGGCTGATGCGGTCGATGCTGCCGTTGAAAGCCGCGCCGGGCAGCGCATCTACTTGCATGGTCACGACCTGCCCAGGTTTGAGCGTGTTGAGTTCACGTTCGGGAACGTTGAGGACACCCAGCAACGGATTAGGATCGACGACGTGGAACAGCGCCTGATTGATCTGGATGAGGTTGCCTTCTTTCACCATGCGCTTGCCGACGATGCCGCCAATCGGCGCCATGATGGTGGTGTAAGACAGTTCCAGCCGCGCCAGGTCGAAGGCGGCACGCTGGTTTTCCATGTCGTAGCGGATCTTGTCGTGGTCCTCACTGCTGAGCAGCTTCTTGGCGAACATCTCGTCGGCGCGTCGATAGTCGCTTTCGAGTTTGTGGAGCGTCGCTTCAACCTTGGCGAGGTTGAGGCGCGGACTGGCATCGTCCAGCTTGGCCAGGACTTGGCCTTCCTTCACCTGCGCGCCCTCTTCCGCGTACAGCTTCATCAGTACGCCGCTGGCCTTTGCGGTGACGTCGGCCTCTCGGTCAGCTTCGAGTGTCGCGGTGCCGGAATAGCTCGCGGCAATAGACCGTCGCGCAGCCTGAACGGCCTCGACGGGAACCTTTGCGCTTTCCTCCTTCTTCTCCTCCGGCTTGTTTCCGCAGGCAGTCAAAAGCAGAAGAGGAAGTAAAATCAATCCTTTGGCGTAGATGGCTCGTGACATGGCTCAGGTCCGGCTGGAGGCAAGAAGCGGATGACGAAGGGCGTGTCTTGGTAATGTGGTGTTATACTAAACTATATCACCAGTATCGCGCAATAACCCCAACCACACTGGTCTGGGATGCGCCAACTGGGAAAAGGGATGCACCCGACTCGCCCTTTGGGGTGACGGCGATGAGTTTGCGCGGATGCCTTCGCGCGGTCACGGGCCGGAGGTCACTACCTCTGCAATGGCCCTGCGCTTGGCTCGGCACCAACACAGGCATACGACGCGAGCAATCGTCCGATCAATCACGGCAAGCGATGCAGTGCGATCCCGCCGCACGCTATACTTGCGTCTTTACGTCACCCGCCACACCAGCTGCCCGGAATCGAGACCGATGACCCGACCGCTTCTCCTCGCCGCACTTGCCACCATTGCCAGCTTCAGCACCGCGCACGCCGCGGGCAACGCTGAGGCCGGACGCGCCAAGCTCTACACCTGCGGCGGCTGCCACGGCGTGCCGGGCTACAAGAATGCTTACCCGAACTACCACGTGCCGCGCATCGCGGGGCAAAACGAAACCTATCTGGTTGCCGCCTTGAAGGCTTATCAGAGCGGAGAGCGCGAGCATCCGACGATGCGCGCGCAAGGCGAGAGTCTGTCCGAACAAGACATCGCCGACATTGCCGCTTACCTTTCTAGCCTCTCCAAGTAATCGCCAAGGACGATGACCATGAACCGTACTCTTTCCATCATCGCCCTCGCCGCCCTGGTTTGTTCGGGTAGTGCGCTCGCCAGCGGCAACCCGCTTGCCGGCAAAGAAAAGGCCAAGCCTTGTTTCGCCTGCCACGGCGAAGACGGCAATGCCACCACCGATGCCCAGTATCCGCGCCTCGCCGGGCAGTACCACGACTACCTCGAACAAGCGCTACGCGAATACAAGAACAGCAAGCGCAAGAATCCGATCATGGGCGGTTTCGCCACGACCTTGTCGGAACAAGACATTCTCGACGTGGCAGCTTATTTCTCCGCTTTGCCGGGCAAGGTGGAAGATCTGCACGGACATTTGCAGGGACAATAATTCGCCCCGCACGCGGACAAAAAAAAGCCCGGAACTTCCGGGCTTTTTTTCGAGTGCTCGACGCAAGGATCACGTCATGGCCGAATGCCCGGCGTGATTCTTGTAGTACGGATTGGCACCGCTGGCATGATCGGTTGCGTCTCTCACGGCGGTGACTTCAGGCACGCGTTCACGCAACGTCTTTTCCACACCTTGCTTCAACGTCACGTCGGCCATGCCGCAGCCGTGGCAGCCGCCGCCGAAACGCAATAACACTTCGCCGGCGGCATTTACTTCCACCAGGCTCACCCGCCCGCCGTGTGCGGCGATGCGCGGATTGATCTCGCTCTCGATCACATAGCGAATTCGCTCCACGACGCTTGCGCCTTCGCCCGGTACTTCACCCTTGATCCGTGGTGCCCGAATGGTGAGTACGCCACCGGTGGCGTTGGTCTGGAAATCGACTTCTGCACCGTCGAGATATGGCACGCTGGCCGCCTCGACATAGAGTAGAAATCCTTCGCACTCGATGGTCCACTCGTCGCCCGCGAGATCGACTGGCTCGCAGAATTCCAACTGGCAATCCGCCTTGGGCGTACCTGCATGAACCGCACGCACACGTATACCGAGGCCGGAGATGTCCTGCTGCGAGATGAGTCGCTGGAAATGCTTCTGAGCTGTGTCGGAAAGAGTGATCATTGATCGTCTCACTGTAACTGGTACCAGTATAGTCCTGTTTCAATGTCACACCAAAACCAATAGCGTGTGGCTAGCGCAGGTAACATCGCTTTCGCTACGCTCGCACCATCCATTGCCTGGAGCATTCATGAAAGTCACGGAACTGGCCGCGCAGCACTGCATTCCACGCAAAGGCGAGGGAAATCTGCTTGCCGGCGCGAAACGCGATGAGTTGCTGCCTGCCCTGAAAGGGTGGAGCGTCACGGTCGACGGCAAAGAGATCGTCAAGGACTTCAAGTTCCCTGACTTTCACCACACGATGGGTTTCGTCAACGCAGTGGCCTACATGGCCAACCGCGAAGACCACCACCCCGATCTCGAAGTGGGCTATGGCCACTGTCGAGTGCACTGGTCCACGCACGACGTGGGCGGGTTGTCTTTGAACGATTTCATCTGCGCCGCGAAAATCGAGATGCTCGTCGCCTGATCACAGCGATGCAGTTTCCTGACACCACTACCGGTCGGCTGCGTTGGGCAGCGATCGCTGTCGTAGCCCTGCTGGGCGCGCTCCTGCTGCATCTCCTCGCGCAGTTCATGTTGCGCTCGTACTTGTTGGACTCCGTGGCGCATTCGATGGTGCGCATCGCGAACGACGACACGCCATACCGCTGGAATTTCCGCCGCTCCGAAACGTTGGTAGCGCGACGCGTCTTCGGCGTCGAACACTTCGAAGTCGGCGACAAAGGCTTGCATTTCACGGCACAGGAAACGGTGTATGAGGTGGGCTTATCCTTGCGCGGTGCGCTGGACCTGCAGCGCTTCTCCAGTCTCGAAATCACCGCGCAGGCGGAACGACCGCTGCTCGTGTCGGCGCTGGTGGTGCGGCAACGTCTCGACGAACCGGAGTGCATAGCCGCGCTGCCCTTCAAAGCCAACGGAAAGGACGAGCGCATCGATCTTGATGCGCTGCGTTGGGCCGACGCCGACGGAAATGCGGTACCTGCGCCGACTCGGGCAGCGATGCTGCGGTTGCGCGCACAGCAACGCGCCGGCGCGAAGTTCTCGCTTACTTCAATGCGTCTCTTGCCGCGTACCGGTTTGCAGTCCGTCGACATCGAACAGCAACCCGACTTGCACGATTTCGGTGATGGCAATGCCACTGACAGTCAGACGGTTTGGCGGTTGCCGGCTGGCCCAGACGCCGAAGTCGACGCGGCATTGACACGCTTTGCCGCTGAACTACCGGCCACGCGCTTGCCGCTGATCGCGCTATCGCCACAGCGCGTCGAATCCGTGTTGGCGCAGCGTGACCATGTCCTCGCCGCGCTTCCCTCGGCGCTGGTATTGACGACTGATCGAGTCGATGACCTGCGTCAGGCCCAGCGTGAAGCGACAACGCCTTCCCGGCTAACTGCAAAGGAGCTGCGGTGGTGGCGCTGGGGCGGCGTTACAGCACTGCTGGTTGGCTTGTTGGTACTGCGCCGCTGGCCACCTTCGAATCTGCGATGGCGGGCCGGACTGGAGGCAATCGGAGCGTTGGCTGGTCCGCTATGGGTCGTGACAAGCCTCAAATTTGGGGACAATCCTGATGCACTCACCTGGAGCGTCATCGCCGTTTCCCTGGCCTTTGCGCTGAGTCTGCGATCGTTGCCTGAAACGCCGAACTGGCGCTGGTTCGGCGCCTGGACCGCATGGCGCTGGGTATTTGTGCCACTGGCAATTGCCGCACTGCTCGTACTGCTACTCCATTCGGCTACCCAGGTGTGGTCGCCACCGGCGCCGGCGTTGGCAGCTCGCTACTTCGGCTGGGCCTTGCTGCAGCAATACCTAATCTGTGCCGTGCTTTCCGATCGTCTACGCACACTTGGCGCCGGCGCACCCTGGGCGGTCCTCGTCTCGGCGTTCGTTTTCGCCTTACTCCACACTCCCAACGCGGCCCTGATGCAGGCAACGTTCGTAGGAGGTCTGATCTGGGTAAGCTGCTGGCAGCGTGAGCGAGCGCTCCTGCCGATTGCGTTGTCGCACGCCGCGAGTGCGCTTTTGCTGACGACGGCGCTGCCGGCAACCATCCTTCGTTCGGCTGAAGTCAGCGCGCGCTTTTTCCTTTAGCCGATTTTGCGCTACGGGTAGGCGCCGACGGTCGTGATTGCGACCTGTCGCCTGGTGCGTCGGCGCGCGGCTGCGGCGCGCTGTCCCCTGGCAACACATCCAACACGGCAGCAAGGTCAGGCGCCAAAGGCGCAGTGAAGCTGAAAGTCTTGCCGCCGAGCTCAAACTCGAAGCGCGCCGCATGCAGAAATAGCCGCTTCAACCCGAACGCCTTCATGGCACGGTTGAAATTCTTGTCGCCGTATTTCTCGTCGCCGGCAATCGGATGTTCGATGTGCTGGCTGTGAACACGGATCTGGTGCGTACGGCCGGTTTCCAGCGTGGCTTCCACCAGGCATGCCAAGCCGTAATTCTGCATGGTTCGGAAATGCGTGAGGGAGGCTTTGCCATCGTCCTCGTCCACCCTGACCATGCGCTCACCGCCGTGCAGCACGGATTTGCGCAGGGGCGCGTTGACGCGCAAGGTGGGCCGTGGCAGTTGGCCCATCAGCAGAGCCAGATACTGCTTCGTCGTCTGATTGTCGCGAATGAGCGCCTGCAGGCCGGTGAGGGCCGCGCGCCGACGCGACAGGACCAGAACGCCGCTGGTATCACGATCAAGTCGGTGCACCAGCTCCAGAGTGTCGCCCGGCCGGGCCGCTCGCAGCAGCTCGATCGCGCCGTGACTGACTCCACTGCCGCCATGGGCAGCGATACCTGCTGGCTTGTTCAGCACCAAAAAATCGCGGTCCTCATGGAGGATGGCTGCCTGGATGCGAGTCAGAGCGCTCGGCGCAGGCGCCCCACCCTCCTCGCGTTCGGCAGTACGAACTGGCGGGATGCGTACTTCGTCGCCGGCCGCCACCCGGTTGTCGGGTTTGGCCCGCTTGCCGTTCACCCGGACCTGTCCGGTGCGAAGAATTCGATAGATCAGACTTTTGGGTACGCCCTTCAGCTGACCGGCAAGGAAATTGTCCAGGCGCTGGCCTTCGCGGTCATCGGGCACGCGCACCAGGCGCACGCCACCGCTGCCGTTGGGATTATCGGCCGAAGTTCGCGTCACGATTGAAAAAATCTCCAGGCGGCTGATACACTTGGGCTGCGCTTCGCGCCATCCGAAGCGGCCGAAAGGCCTGCTCGACTGGCGGCGCACTCGCCCGTCACGCCCTGTTGGTCCTCCGGCGATCCTCCTGACCGGAGCCGCACTGGGCCTCCAGCATCGTAACGGAACGAGTCGGGGATTGCCCGCCGCCGATGTTGGCGGCGTGGGGTCGCCGGTCGCGCACGGCAACAAATTAGCTGCCGGGAAGATTCGTCTTTCCGGTCTTTACCGAACATCGCGCGCTCCCGATCGCAGCGCTGGCCGGCGCCCCCAGGCGCCGCCGCGACGCGGCAGGTAGAGCGCAAAAGGAATACGACAATGAAACGTATGTTGATCAACGCAACTCAGCGTGAAGAGTTGCGTGTGGCCATCGTGGACGGCCAGACTCTTTACGATCTCGACATCGAGATTCCGTCCAAGGAACAAAAGAAGGCCAACATCTACAAGGGGCGCATCACCCGCGTAGAACCCTCGCTGGAAGCCTGCTTCATCGAGTACGGGGCCGAGCGACACGGCTTTCTACCGCTGAAGGAAATTTCCAAGCAGTACTTCACTCAAGGCCTGGATCACAACAAGGCCAGCATCCGTGAGCTGCTCAAGGAAGGCCAGGAAGTCGTCGTTCAGGTCGAGAAGGAGGAGCGCGGTAACAAGGGCGCCGCACTTACGACGTTCATTTCCCTCGCCGGCCGTTACATGGTGCTGATGCCCAACAACCCTCGCGCTGGCGGCGTATCGCGGCGTATCGAGGGCGAAGATCGCGCCAACCTGAAAGAGCTCATCGACGATCTGAAATGCCCGGATGACATGGGCCTCATCATTCGCACCGCCGGCATGGGCCGCGATGCGGAAGAGCTGCAATGGGATCTGGACTACCTGTTGCAACTGTGGAAGGCGATCTCCGAGGCCGCGCAGTCGCGCCCGGCGCCGTTCCTGATCTATCAGGAATCCAAGCTGATCATCCGCGCGCTGCGCGATTATCTGCGCAACGACATCGGCGAGATCCTCATCGACCACGAGGATCTGTACAACGACGCACGCGACTTCGTGCAGCAGGTGATGCCCAACAACCTGCGCAAGCTCAAGCTGTACAAGGACACAACTCCCCTCTTCTCGCGCTTCCAGATCGAGACGGCGATCGAGAACGCCTTCGAGCGCAACGTGCGCTTGCCCTCGGGCGGATCGATCGTCATCGACCAGACCGAAGCGCTCACCGCCATCGACATCAACTCGGCGAAAGCGACCAAGGGCGGCGACATCGAGGAAACCGCATTCAACACCAACCGCGAAGCCGCGGTGGAGATCGCGCGCCAATTGCGCATTCGCGACATGGGCGGCCTCATCGTCATCGACTTCATCGATATGGACTCGCCCAAGCACCAGCGCGAGGTCGAGGAAACGCTGAAGGAAGCGCTCAAGGTCGATCGTGCGCGCGTGCAGCTCGGTCGCATATCACGCTTCGGCCTGATGGAAATGTCGCGCCAGCGCCTGCGTCCTTCGCTGGGTGAATCCACGCAGATCGTGTGCCCGCGCTGCGACGGCCATGGCCGCATCCGCGGCGTCGAGTCCCTGTCGCTGTCGGCGCTGCGCCTGGTCGAAGAACATGCGATGAAGGAGAACACCGGCCAAGTGCTGGTGCAGGCGCCGCCCTCGGTGGCCAACTTCCTGCTCAACGAGAAACGCAAGAACCTCACCGAAATCGAGCAGCGTCACGACGTCGCTGTCATCGTCGTCGCAGACGACAAGCTGGAGACCCCGCAGCTGGAGATCCAGCGCATCCGCGAGGCCGATACCAGCGAAGATGCGCACACCAAGCCCAGTTATGAGCGACTCACGCCGCTGGTAGCCACGCCGCTGCCTCAACTGGCGCAGCCGAGCGCCGAGCCGGAACGTCCGGCCGTCGCTGGCGTGCGTCCAGCCAGCCCGGCGCCGGTGCGACCGGAAGAAGAACCCATCGTGATTCCCGCCGCCGCTGCGCCCAAGGCGCCTGCGCGTCCTGCAAGTAGCAATGGCGGCGGCTTCTTCGCCAAGATGATGAGCTGGTTCCGTAGCGCCGAATCTGAAGCAGCGCCGGCGCCGACCGCGCCAGCCAAACCGGTGGCACGTCCGCAGGATGCACGTCGTGATTTGCGCGACAACCGAGGCGACAAACAGCGCAGTGGCCGGGACGGACGCGATGGACGTCGCGACGAGCCGCGCGGTCAGCAAGGCAAGCCGCAACAGCAACGCCAGGATCCGCGTCGAGATGCGACGCGTTCGGAACAGCCGCGCCAGACCCCGGCGCCGCAAAGCAAGGAACAGCGCAAGGCGCAGCAAGACGCTCGGCCTCAGCAGCAACAGCAACCGCGTAGCGAGCAGCGACGGGAAGAGCAACCACGCCGCGACGAGCAGCGGCGTGACGACCAACGTGGACAGCGCTCTGCAGAGACGCGTACGCCCTCCGAGAAGGTGCAACAGTCCGCCGCAGCGCCCCGTGAAGCGACCGCAGCCGCAATTGCTGCCGCCACGGCACTGTCGACGGGTAGCGCAAACGAACAGATCGCGAGTGCCAGCAAAGAAGCGCCGATCGCTGTAGTAGCGGGTGGTCCAGCGCAAGGCGAAGAGAGCACGCGTGACGGTGGCCGCCGTCGCCGCGGCCGCCGTGGTGGTCGCCGTCGTCGCAAGGAAGGCACACCGCTCGATGCCGGCGCACCATCGAACGAGCAAGATTTCGATGACGAAGATGGCATCGACGAAACCTCTGCTGCCAACCAGGTCGCCTCTGCTGAGGCGTCGCAAACCAGCGTCAGTGCCGCGCCGACTCCAATGTCCGCGCCTGCTGAGACCACACCAATCTCGAGTCGACCCGTGCGAAACGAGATCACGGCGGAGCGTCCAGTTTTGGTGACGCCGGCAGTGCCTCGCGCCGAACCGGATCCGGCGCCGGCATCCACTCCGCCAAATTTTGCGTCCACGGACACCGCGCCCGACGCGCAGTCTCTTTCTTCAGTCGAGGTTGAACGCGTGGTGCCGACGGCACCTGCTCCTCTCGCAGCCGCTTCCGCACCAGCTGCAGCGCCGGTCGCCGCTCCGTTGGCGCCAGCGCCAGCGCCAACCGCACCAGCTGCTGAGCCAGCACCGAGCCCATCGACATCCAGCCCAGCGAGCATCCTACCTGCTTCGACCACGGAATCGACCGTAGCTGCGACGACCGCCACTCCGGTGCCGGCAGCATCAGCACCGGCAACTCTGCCCGAGCGCACGCAGGAGTCACTCAGTGCAGTCACAGCGCAGGAGCCTGTCAGCTCCGAGCCAGCCCCTGTCGCGACGGTGGTGACCAAGCCGATCGAAGTCGCAACACCCTCGGCACCACGCAGCGAGCAACTGTCTCTGCGTATGCCCGAGCAAGCCGAGACGATTGTTCCATCCGCTCCGGCTGCACCGACACCGTCGCAGGCTCCTACCGCAACGATGACAAACACGCAGGCTTCGACGCCCGCGCCGACGACTGCTTCACCATCGGCAGCAACATCGGTAGTCGCACCAACGAAGCCCGCCGCGCCCGCCCCACGTCCATTCACGGGTATCGCACCACCGCTGCCACCGCACGAAACCAACGTGCGACAAGCCATCGCATCCGCCCTGCGCGCGCCACCGGTGACGCCAAAGCCGGCCTCTGAATCCAAGCCAGAAACAGCGCCGAATCCCAGTAAGCCGCAAGGCGAGCAGGAATCTCACGAGGGCTGATGCAGCACGGACTCGATCGCTGCCCTTGGCGGCATGCGATCGAGTCGTCTCAATCGGAAAGGCAGGCAGCCCCAGATTGCGCCTGCCAACATCGGCGCAATCTCTTGGCTATCTCCTCTTCGGCCTCCGTGGCGGACCGGATGGGTCGAGCAGCCCATGTTGCATGGCCAAATGGGCCAGCGCGACTTCACTGTCGATGCCGAGCTTGTCCATCACGCGCGCCTTGTGAGTCGCTACCGTCTTGTCGCTGATGCTGAGCTCGCGTGCGATCGTCTGCGCGTCGTCGCCGTGTGCAAAGTGCAGTGCAATTTCAAGTTCGCGTGGTGTTAGCGCTTCGAACGGCGAGGCAGTGTGTCCGTTGATTGCGTCCAAAGCCAGTTGCTGCGCGATTGCCGGCGCGATGAACTTGCGGCCATCCGCCACGTACCGAACCGCCTGGATCAATTCCGCAGCGGGGCATGCCTTGGTCAAATAGCCGCTCGCACCTGCTTCGAGCAATCGCCGCGGAAAAGGCGCATCGCCGGCCACAGTGAGAATGATGAGGCGCGTCTTGATATCGCCCTTGCGCACTCTTTCGGTCACTTCGATACCGGTGAGTCCGGGCATGTGCAGGTCGAGCAGTGCCACGTCAGGTTGTTGCCGGCGCAACAAGGCTAGGCCCTGTTCGCCGTCCTCGGCCTCGCCAACCACCTCGATTCCAGTTTCTTTCTCTAGCAGCATGCGGAACCCTGCCCGCACCAACGCGTGGTCGTCGATCAGAGCAACTCGGATCATCCCCTATCCTCCCTGTTCCCTCAGGCAGTTTCGGTCGACTTTTCCATTCACGCAAGCGTTACGCCGACCGAGCCATTCGGCTATCCTTTCATACTCGGAGATCGGTTTGTTCGTTTCGACTGGTCACCTAAGGCTGCGAAGGCAGGATGCCGCAGCGAACATCGGCCAAAGGCCGATGACCGTAGGGCGAGGGACAGGAGTCCCAAGTCAAACCGGCGTGGTGGCGTGCGCGATTTGAGGCACCGGTCTTGACTGCGAAGGCAGGACGCCGCAGCGAACATCGGCCAAGCCGATGGCCCGTAGGGCGAGGGACAGGAGTCCCGAGTCAAACCGGCGTGGTGGTGTGCGCAGCACGCCTTGTTGAACAACGGAAGCGTGGCCGAGCGGTTTAAGGCACCGGTCTTGAAAACCGGCGTGGTAGCGATACCACCGTGAGTTCGAATCTCACCGCTTCCGCCAACTTTGCGTCATGCAGATGCCTTGCGTGCTTCTTCCGTATCGCAACCGACCTCTCCTCGGCGCACATCCATCAATGCCGGCAATTTTTCCACCAGGAAATCGACCAGCACGCGCACAGCCGGCAACATGCCACGCCGAGTCGGATAGACGAGATGCATCACGGACTCGCTCAGTCGCCATTGCGGTAGCAGCAGTTCCAATCGTCCCTCGTGCACAAGCGGGCCGCTCACCACGTCCGGCAGACTGGCAATTCCCTGCCCAGCTAACGCTGCCTGGCGCAGCACTTCGAACTCGCTGCACATCACCCGCGGTGTCAGGTCGACGCGCACCGCGGTCTGCGGCTCGTCGCGCAGGCTGTCGATCGGATAGAACATCCACATCTGCGCCGTGTCCTGCTCAAAGAAGCTCAACACGTCGTGCGAGGACAAATCGCGCGGATGCTGCGGACGTCCATGGGCTTCGAGGTAAGCCGGAGTCGCAACGATCAGCCGTCGCGTGCGCGCCATCGGGCGCGTGACCAGCTCGGGATCCATCTCCGGCTCGGGCCGCACGCGAAGGGCGATGTCGATGCCTTCGTTGACCAGATCGTAGCGACGGTTGGAGACGAGCATCTGCACGCGAACGCGCGGATACGTGTCCAGGAATTCAGGCAGGCACTGGGCAAGCACGTTCTGCGCGAGGTCGACGGGACAAGTCAGCCGAACCAATCCACGTGGCTCGGAACGCTGCGTCGCCACCACATCTTCCGCTGCCCTTGCTTCGCCCAGCATGGCACGCGCATGAGTCAATAGTTGTTGGCCTACCTCGGTGACCGCAAAACGACGCGTGGATCGCTGCAGGAGACGCACACCCAGTTCGTCCTCCAACAGTGCGATGCGGCGACTCAGGCGCGATTTCGGGATGTTGAGAGCCCGACCTGCCGCGGCAAAGCCACCGTGCTCAACCACGGATGCGAAGAATGCCAGGTCGTTCAGGTCTTGCATATCGTTCTCCAAATGGAACGAATAGTCCGAATATTGCCAGCTACCGGGCAATTATCACCTTCCATAGGATTGTCTCCCACCGGCATCTGCCGTTTCAACCGGAGACTTCCATGAAACTCCTGCATCTCGATTCCAGCCCCCTGGGTCAGTACTCAGTCACACGCGAGCTCACAATGGCCATCGTGCAGCAGTGGCGCCAGCGCGAGCCTGGACTGAGCGTGAGCTACCGCGATCTCGCGGTGGATGCCCTGCCGCATTGGACACCGCTGCCGCACGAAGCCTTGGATGCGCTGCCGCCTGATGTGCGCACAGAGGTCGAGCGCAACGAAGCCGTGATGACCGAGTTTCTCGCCGCGGATGTGATCGTGGTGGGCGCCCCCATGTACAACTTTGGCGTGCCTAGCCAACTCAAGGCGTGGATAGATCGTATTGCCGTAGCCGGTCGCACCTTCCGCTACACCGCCGACGGTCCGATGGGTTTGGCCGGAGGCAAGAAGGTCATCGTCGCCTCGGCGCGCGGCGGCTTCTACGCCGGCAAGGGCGGGAGTGCGGATTTCCAGGAAGCGTATTTGCGCCAGGTTTTCAGCTTCCTCGGCATCACTGACATCGAGTTCGTGCGCGCCGAAGGCATCGGCATCAGCCCCGAACAACGCGCGATGTCCATCGCCGCGGCACGAGTGCAGATTGAAGGCGCGCAGCGTCTTGCCGCGTAATAACCAACATGCAGGCGCGACCAGCGCCTGCATGTTCCGAACAGCAACAGCAGGGATGATCGGCGGTGTCGCTGTGACTAGCGTCGATGACACAGCAAAGCGCGGGTTCCCGCTATGATGCCTCGGAACCGTCTGGCAGCAGGACCCGTCCACGATGACCAAGGCTGTCTATCGCGAATGGTTGCTGCCCATCGCCACTCTGGCGCTGACGGCTGTACTGCTCTTCGGCAGTATCTACATCTTCGACTATCGCTACATCGGCGGTGACTTCGCCGGCGCGCTGAAGCATTTCCTCGCCTTCGAACAGAGCATGCTGACGGATGCGATGACGCAGTTTGCGCCGATCGCCGTCGCGCTGCTCGGTGTCGTGGTGACTGTCGTTGCCATTATCGTGCAATTGGCCGCAGGACGATTCACCGGCGTTGCACGCCTGTTCGTGCGCGATCGGATCAACCGTTGGGTCATGGGTTATTACGTCGTCACCGGCATCGGGGGCCTATGGCTCAGCGTCAGCCTGCATCAGAATTTCATGCCGCGCGGCTTGCTGCTCCTCGGCCTCGTCACGGCATCGCTCGGTTTGTTGATGATGCTGCCCTATTTCGGCTACGTCTTCCGCTTCCTTGAACCCACCAACCTGGTGCGACGCATCCAATTGGACACCACGGCTGCGGCACGGGAGGGGGTGGCATGCATCGACGCGCCGCAGCGCGCTGCGCACCAGGCAGCCGTCTTGTCCGGCCTAGCGGAACTCACCGATATCGTCAGCAACTCCATTTCCGGAAAGGACAAGATCATTGCCTCGCGCGCGGTCGACGCCATGCGCGACTTCGCACTCGACTACCTCGAATTGCGGCGTCAGGCGACGCCAAGCTGGTTCGAGATCGGCCCGGAAATCAGCAGCAACCCGGATTTCGTTGCACTGGATCAGGCCTCTCGCATCGACATCGAAGAGCAATGCACCTGGGTCGAATGGCAAGTGCTGCGGCAGTACCTCGGCCTCTACAACGAGGCGCTCGCGAGCATGCGCGATATCAACTATCTCGTTGCCATCGACACGCGCTATCTCGGCGAAGCGGCGATCCGTGC
>JADMIO011575637.1_pt1 | contig 22464 bp, 26 predicted proteins | sample 8958161 | NCBI WGS metagenome assembly JADMIO01 (sample SAMN16585339, study PRJNA669376) | soil metagenome | isolation source: Crop rotation soil | place: USA: Cullars Rotation, Alabama | collected 2011 | reverse complement strand
CACAAGGCGAGCATGACTAGGGCTTGGACCGACTGGCGGCTGTGAAGCAGAGTGGGAGGTGCAATAGGCCGTCAGGCGCTTTGGTCGCCATCGTTCAGAAGGTTTGCAAGGGCGGTGACAAGCTGTGCGCCTGCGAATGGCTTTTGCAGAATCACTGTCTTCGGGACGCCCTGCGCCGGCCAGTCCCCTGCACTGTCCCCACTGATATAGACGATTGGGATATCCGGCTTGGCTTCGCGGGCATGGCGAGCGATGGCCCAGCCATCGGGTCCGGTGGCGGGCAATCGAATGTCGGTCACAACGCCTGCTATATCGGCGATTCGCTTGTCGATGATGTCGAATGCCGAGCCGCCGGCATGTGCCGTTACGACGTCGAATCCGCCATCCTCCAACGCGTCCTGGATAAACTCCGAGATTAGATCCTCGTCCTCAACGACGGGGATCAGCACCGATGCCGACATCCCCACATGCCTTTTTATCATCGGGTACGGCCCCCAAAGCCGCCCCCTCCAACCACCTAGATCATGGTCGGGTGTCCTAACAAACGTTTATCAGGGAAGTTGCAGTTTTGGATGGTCCGGCACCGGTAAATTTTCCTATCCTTGATCAGTCCGAGCGGGGCTCAGGTTCCACGAGGGTGTGTCTCATATCTATGCGGGCATCGTTTCCTTAGCCAATGATACGAAGCTCTTGCCCCCTTGAAACCAATATAGAACGACACATTTTTCTTGTGTGGTGATGGTGCCGAGGAGGGGCATTATGCACGGCTTTCTAGGAGGCGCGGCGAGCCTCCTTCTGGCGATTACGTTGGCAGGCATTATCGCCTGGAGCATCGACTGGGTTCATCGAAGGCGCTGACAGCTCGCCGCTAGGCCGACATCGTAACGCGATGGCGCAAAGTGGCCGGTCAGTTCTCCACCCCTTCGACACCACCAGCCTTAAGGGGGTGCCTTAATGGTTGCAGGTCCGGTCCCTGGTACCTCGACAGGTCGCAGCTTGACCGAAATTCAGCGTGGAGCGGCTGAGGCGCGCGTATATCCTTTATGGCAGCTATTCCGGTTCAGCTGCCAAGCTCAAGCGCGTATTGAGGGCCCCGCGCACGGCGGTGCTGAGAGCTTCGAGTTTGAACGGCTTACGTAGGACTGCCGCGAATTGCGTTTCCAACGCTTTCTCCATTTCCGCATAACCGGTAACTAGAATGACCGGCAGATCAGACACGAGCGACTTCGCTCTTTGCGCCAGCTCGGCGCCCGACATTCCGGGCATGGCGAAATCGACGATCAAGACATCCGGCATATAGTTACCAAGGAGTCCGAGCGCCTGTTCGCCGCTGGCAGCGCCGACCACGTTGTATCCAAGCATTTCGAGAGACTCCTCAATGAATCTCCGAACGCCTTCATCGTCGTCCACCACCATAAGCCGTCCGGCCATCGCTGGTTCGCAAACCGCAACACCGTCCACGTCGCTCTGCTTGACCTCCGGCGGGTCCACGAGGGGAAGCCAGATGGCGACCGTGGTGCCCCGTTTGCTGGAACTCTCGATCTGCGCGGTACCACCCGACTGCCGGCTGATGCCAAATACTTGGCTGAGACCAAGCCCTGTGCCTTTGCCCAAGGGCTTGGTCGTAAAGAACGGATCGAAGACTTTCGAGATCATCCTGGCTGGTATGCCTGTGCCACTGTCGCGCACGCGAATGACACAAAAAGCCCCGGCTGGAAGGCCCGGCGGCGGCGTTTCGTTTGAGCTGGTCTCGATCGTCAGCGTTCCCCCATGCGGCATCGCATCCCTGGCATTGATTGCGAGATTGAGGATAGCGAGCTCGACTTGGTGGGAATCGCCCAAGACCCAGGGGGAGGTCGGGTCCAGGACCAGATGTTGGATGATCTGCGGACCTATGGTCCGTTCGAGCAGATCGGACATGCCTTCGACCAGGCTGTTCAGATCGATCGGCGAAATGGCCAGCTGCTGGGTTCGCGAGAAGGCGAGAAGCTGCTGGGTCAGCTTGGCAGCACGATCGGCGGCATCGGCCGCGAGCCCAATCTGTCGCTTGGTGCGAGCGTCTGATGTACGGCGCGCCACCAGGTCGAGATTGCCCGTCACGACCGTTAGCAGATTATTAAAATCGTGCGCGATCCCCCCGGTAAGCTGTCCCACCGCCTCCATCTTCTGGGCCTGGACAAGCGCTGCTTGGGCCCGCTCGCGGTTCGCGATTTCCTGCATCAGCCGATTATTGGCATCGGAAAGTTCGCTCGTTCGCTGAGCGATGCGCTCTTCCAAATTGGCGTTCAGATGTTTCAGATGAGCCTCGGCCTCATGAAGTGCGCGCAGTCGCGACCGCGCTTCATATTGGCGCCGGCGCACTCGCAGCGCCGATGAAGCGGCGCTGGTGAGTGTCTCGACGTGAATGGGCCGTTCAAGCACAACCACGTTGCCCAAGAGCTCCAACGTCGCCTTGGCTTCCTTGCCACGACGCCCCGTGCGTTTGGTCGCTATCAAAATGAACGGAAAGTCCGACCAAGGCGGCTGAGAACGGAGCCACGTCGCCAGGGCGCCGATAGGCGCGTCGCCAAGCGACTCCTCGGTAACGAGAGCAGCGGCCGCGCCTTTCTCCAGCTCAACCACGAGGTTTGCCAGATTCGGGCAGACCACAGCGTCATACCCCTGTTTGCTGAGGATATTGGCGGCAACGCTGCCGTCCCGTCCACGCAGGGCGAGGACCAGAAATCGTTCCTCCACGATTATGCCTCGGATGCGGACGGTTGCGTCGCGAGTAGCGGTGTCATGCCGTGGTATGTAGGCAATCCGCTCATCACGCCCTCGAAATCCTTGAGAGGTTCGCCGATGACAATGCCGCTTGAGCCTAGCTGGAATTCGCGGATGCTCGCTTCATGCTGCGTGGTACGGCTTTTGGCGACGGACACCGCCTTGAAGATCTCGCCGTGCGCCTCGAAGTATCGAAACAGCACGATAGTGTCGGAGAGATAGCTGAGATCGAGATCGGACCTGATGTCACCGACCAGCCCGTGTTGACCGAGTACCAACAACGTCACGACACCCTGCTGGTTGAGATAGCTCAGCATCTCGTGCATCTGAAGGATCAGATATTTCTCGCCTGGCATCGCCTGCAGGAAAGCATTGAGGCTATCGATGATGACGAACCGGGTGTCGTCCGTCTCTACAGTCCCGCGCACCCAGCTGGCGAATTCCCCTGGGGTCAACTCGGCGGGGTCGATCTGCACCACCTGCAGATCCGCGCTTTCTAGATATGGCCTGAGATCCATCCCTAGCGCTTTGGCGCGAGCAAGGAATGTGCTTCGCCCCTCGTCGAAGAGATAATAGGCGACCTTTTCTCCGCGCTCGAGGGCGCTGAGGGCGCAGCGCGTTGCCGTGCTCGTCTTGCCCACGCCCGACGGGCCGTTCAACAACGCGTTGGTCCCGCGCGACAGCCCGCCCCCGAGCATCTGATCAAGGAAGGGTAAACCCGTCGAGACCAGCTCCGCATCGAAGTCGGCATGATGCTCGCCGGCGATCAGTCTCGGAAATACCAGCACCCCTCCGGTGGCTATCAGGAAATCGTGATATCCGCCCCGATATTTGACCCCGCGCATCTTGACGACCCTAAGCCGCCGCCGTTCGGTTCCATAATCCTGGGCGGCCTGCTCCAACGTAATCACGCCGTGCGCTATGCTGTGCAACTGGACATCGCCCGGTTCTGAGCTTCGATCGTCCAGCATGATGACAGTACAGTGGCGCGTAGAGAAATATTGCTTCAGCGCCAGAATCTGACGGCGATAGCGCAACGGATTCTGCGCAAGAAGCCGCACTTCAGATAAGCTGTCCAGCACCACTCGCGCCGGCTTGATCCGATCGACGCATTCAATAACCCCTGCTATAGTCTCACCCAGCTCTACTTCGGATGGCTCAAGGATCGATTGCTCTGCTTCCGGGTCGAGCCCGGACTCGCTGATCAGTTCGAACACATCTATCTGTGAGAGATCCCAGCCGTGACTCTTCGCGACCTCGCCGAGCTCTGCGGTGGTTTCAGACAAGGTGATATATAATCCGCGTTCACCATGACGGGCGCCTTCTAGCAGGAACTGAAGTGCTATCGTTGTCTTGCCGCTGCCTGGAGTTCCCTCGATGAGGTATGACCGTTCCGCTGTAATTCCACCGCCGAGGATATTATCGAGTTCCAGGATTCCTATTGATATTCGCTCGGTCCCACTCCTCGCGCTTTCGCCCATAAGCCCTCCTTGTGCTGTGCCAATCAAACGGCTTAGGCCGGATTTAGCTGCATAGGTTTGCTGGCCCCCCCCACAATTAGACTATCGCGGAGGCTAAGACGCGATGGAGAGCTGCCGGTCCGAATTCAGCCGCGTCGAAAGCCGCTATGACGGCAATGTCGCGCGAAGCGGCCGCTCGCGTGGACTTATCAGCGAACTTCTGTGTGCAGTCGACAAAGTAGCTCCCGTCTGGCGGTGCGCGGAGACGAAGCGCTGAGAGTCACTGCGCGTCCCTGACAATGCTCGCTATTGGAGCCATATGTGCCAACATACTCGAGCCGTCGTTCCCGTCGCATGATCTTGACCCAGATCAGATAGTTTATGCGCGGCCGGCTGCAACGATCCACCGCGCAAGGCATTGAAACATAAACATGCCGAGGAGCTTTCGGTGTGGTTGGCCGGTCAATCGTGGAACAGCAAAATGGCCCGATCCCCCCTGACGTCGACGAACTGGCACGCCGTCCCCATGGTTGCCCTGGTGGGCGACCGCACCGAGCCGTCGGCGTGACCACCGAGGGCGCCAACGGCATGGCGGCGACCGTTTCTACTGAGATACCGGGCGCAAGCCCATACACGCTGGCGCTGCGGGCCGAACTAGCCGAACGATCGATGAAGCGGGTGGCCGTTTTCCAGCTTGGCGATCTTGACGTCGAGGTCGTTCTCGGCGCGGATTCGCTATGGGCCATCATCAGGAGACCGGAGCGTGGTGGCATCGCCTTGCGCGCCGCGTTCGCGCCGGGCGCAACGGCGCGCTCGCTCGTCTGCAAGGGCGATGAAACGGCCTGCATTGAGTTGGACAGCGTGCTGGGGCGGCACGTGGTCCGCTTCAGCGCGACCGAGGCGGATCTAAACCGGCTGCGGATGACCGTCGAGTTGACGTCCTCCGCTCCGCTCCTTGTCCCATTCCTGCCACGCGATCTCTATCCACTTGACGCGAATGACGACGTGCTGGGTGCGAAGGGGGCGGTCGAGGCGGCGCAACGCGGAATCAACGCAGGGCTGCTGTTCCTTCATGTCGATGAGCCCGCCTTCGGCACGCTTCTCTACTTCCAGAACCTGACCGCGATGAACCGCTATTATCAGGCGACCGCGACCAAACCCGACGGCGCGGTCGGTGGCGAGTGGCCTGAACTGGGCTATCTGCCGCCATCGCCTCCGCAGAGCGGCACGCCCCCGGTCAATCCGCTCCCTGCCGGCGAACCCGTGACCATATCCGACGCCATCCTGGTGATCAGGGATTGGCCGATCGACAGCGAGCTCGAGATGGGGCGGATATTCCTGCAGATGCTCGGCTCGGCCTATGAGCTGATCGAGCGGCCGGATATCGAATATCGAGACTGGCCGGAGCGCGCCGAGCGCACCCTCAAAGACCTTGCGAAGTCCCCGAAGGCCAGGGTGCGGCACTACGGGCATCTCTATATCCACCCTTACACCGCCAGCGAATATCCGGACATCATGGTGCAGATGTCGCTGATTTCGGCGATCCATGATTATGCGAGATGGCAGGGCCGGCCGATTGCCCTCGAAGCGCAGCTGAAAAAGGGGCTCGGCAAATTCTACGATGCGAAGCTGCAGACGCTGCGGCGCTATCTGCCCAATGTCGGCAAGGACAAGGATGCCGATGCGGTTGATAGCTGGTATCTCTATCACCCGCTACTCAATCTCGGCCGGCTCGCGCTCGACGGCGATGCCGAGGCGAAGGCGCTGTTGCTGAAGTCGATCGACTTCGCGATCAAGGCGGCGCGCCATTTCCGCTATCACTGGCCCATCCAGTACAAGATCGACGACTTCTCGATCATCACCGCGACCGCGAACGACGACCGCGGGCAGACCGATGTCGGTGGTCTCTACGCCTATCTCATGCTGCAATGTTTCCAGCTTACCGACGAAAAGCGGTTTCTGAACGAGGCGCGCAAGGCGATCGACGCCGCAAAGGGGATGCGGTTCAACCTGAACTATCAGGCCAACCTTACAGCTTGGGGTGCCGCAGCGTGCATGCGCTTATGGCGGATTACCGACGACCCCGAATATCTGGCCCAGAGCTATGTCTATCTGGCGAGCTTCTTCCACAATTCCGAAATCTGGGAATCCGACATCGGCGCGGCGAAGCACTACAGCATTTTCCTCGGCGTCACCTGTCTGCAGGACGCCCCCTATATGGCGATCTACGAATGTTTCGACAGCTTCGCGGCATTCGAGCATTATCTGCGCGACGGCGGGCCGGACCTCGACCCGGCTGCGCGCATCCTCGTCAGCGAATATTGCAAATATGCGCTCAGCCGGGCTTGGTTCTATTATCCCGATGCGCTGCCGCGCGACATTTTGGCGGAGGAAAATCGCAACGGCCATATCGACCCGCAGCTCAGCTTCCCGCTGGAGGACCTCTATGGGGACGGCCAGCCGGCGGGACAGGTCGGACAGGAAATATATGGCGCCGGCGCCGCGTTCGTCTTCGCGACCCGATCGCACCACCGGATAGCCGATGCCCCGTTCCGCCTGTTCTGCAACCAGTTCATCCATGCCACCGACCGGCCCGGCGAGCGGGCGATGGCGATCCAGCTCAACGGCGGCCCGAATTTCAGCGCCGACCTGTCGGTCGTCCAGTCCGGGCGTCGCCGCATTCCAAGGATAAGACTGGCGACCATCGCCGGTACCGAGATCGAACCCAGCGGCCGCTCGGCGCGGCGCGTCAACTATCGGATTCCCGCCGACGGCAGATTCGTGCTGCAATGGGAGTCCCCCCGGTCTCGCCGCAGGAGCTGACCCGCGCGAAGCGGGCAGTTCGTCATTCGGCCGAAAAGGTCACCGCCTCGATCTTGTTGCCATCCGGATCGCGCACGAAAGCGCCATAATAATGGCGGTCATATTCGGCCCTGATCCCGGGCGGGCCGGCGTCGGCGCCGCCATTCGCGAGCGCCGTCCTGTAGAAGCGGTCGACCTCGGCGCGGCTCTGCGCCGCGAAGGCGATGTGGACGCCGTTGCCGGGCGTGGCCGGCTTGCCATCCGAAGGTGTTTCGATCGAGAGCTGTACGGTGCTCGTTCCGTAATCGAGGCTGCTCTCGTCGCGGTCGATGAGCCGCCAGCCAACCACCGCCAATATGGCCGTGTAGAAGGTCTCGGCGCGGGAAATGTCGTTGGAGCCGACGGACAGGTGATGGATCATGGGCGGACGATGTCGCTCAGGGATGCTTGAGCCGGGTCTCGACGCGAACCAGCGAGACCGCCGAGCGCCGCGGCTGGCGCAGCATGAAGTGGGTCGCGACGGCGATGTCCTCGGCCCGGAGCATCTTGTGCTGGTTGATGAGCTCTACCTGCTTTTCGGGCGGGAAATCGGGATATTGGAAGTCCGCACCGGTGAAGCCGGGCTCGATCAGGCCGACCTTGATGTCCCGTTCGGCCAGCTCCTTGCGGAGCGACATCGCGAAGCCCTCGATCCCGGCCTTGGCAGCGACATAGATGGACGAGCCGGGCGAGCGCGAGACCGCCGACATCGAGCCGATCAGGACAATGTCGGACCCGGCCTGCATGCGGCGGACCGCCTCGCGGGTGGACGCCAGATAGGCGGTGAGATCGGTCGCGGTCTGATAGTACAGATCCTCCTCGGAGGTGTCCGCGAGCGCCTCGGCGGGGATGGCGGCGTTGATCACGGCGATGTCGGGCCGGCCGAGATAACCATCGGCGGCCTTGAAAAATCGATCGAGCTGCTCACGGTGGGCGAGATCGACGGTAATGCCGTCGCCTTCGCCGACTTCGCGGATACGCGCGAGCGCGTCGTCGAGATGCTCGGGTGTCCGTCCGCAGATGAAGACCTTCGCGCCTTCGCTCGCCAGCAGGACGGCGATCGCCCGGCCGATGCCGGTGGTGCCGCCGGTGACGAGCGCCTTGCGGCCTTTCAGCGAGGGATATTCAGTGTGCGCATCATGAGCGGCGGCCATATCTCCTCCCGAGTTTCTAGCCGAGGCCTGGGCACAACCGGTCTACCTGCCTGATGTTCCGTAGCTTCGACAGGCTGCCGAAAATTATCTCAGATTAAGTAATTGAGATTGAGTAATATTTGAGCGACGGGGCCGACCAGGGATGCCGCACCTGAGCGGCGATTATTCTGCTTTTGGGAGATGCGCCGCCGAGGATCATAACGTCTGTGGCAGAGTTTATGCAGACGACGGCGTTCTGTGCGGCCGAGAATCAGCGGGCCCTGGAAGGAGCAGGCCATGATCCGACGACTGTTGATGAAGCTCCGCGCGCGTGATGAGATCAGTGCGGAGGAGGAACAGGCGATCCGCGACGCGATCGTCGAGACCAGAGATTATCCGCCCGATCATATATTCATACGACGGGGTGAGCCGCTGGACTTTTCCACGTTGCTTCTCGATGGGCTCATATGCCGATTCAAGGATTTGCGGAACGGTGAAAGGCAGGTGACGGAGTTGCATGTTCCGGGCGATTTCGCCGGCGAAGGATGGCGGTATGACCGTGAGCCTACTTTAGAACGACCTGTGTTTGCGAAAAGCAATTCCGCGCCGGCGTGACAATGATGTCTACACCGCGGATTCGTGTTGATCCAGATTGGCCCTAGGAGCGTCAACACTTGCCGCGATTTGAGCATGTCCGGAGCGATATATGCCGATATACCACCTGAATTTGTTCAACGATGTTGACTGTCTCGATGAGGAGGGCGGCGAATATCCGAACCTGGCAGAGGCCAAGGCCGCTGCCATCGACAGTGCCAGGGCGCTGATGGCCGAGCATGTCCGCGCCGGCAAGGCCGTCACGCTCCATCACCGCATCGAGATCGCCGACGAGCGGGGCAAGGTGCTCGCAGTGATGCCGTTCAGCGAGCTGATCACGATCAAGACTTGATCGCGGTCGACGTGAGATCAGGCAGATCGGCTCGTCGACGCTTCGCGCCAAGTCGATGACGGTACCGGTCAGGCTCCGACCTGATAGCCGCATCGCTAGCAAGAGTTTTGGGATCATTACGGCGCGTGGTTCATTAAAACGAGGAGACTCGAGGGTGCCGATCTATCGCGCACTATGCTGGGAGGGCGACCGGATCGTCGATGGCTTCGACTTCGAAGCGGACGATGATCGGGAAGCATTGGCGCTGCTCGCCCTGCGCAAGCGATCAGACTGTGAGTTATGGCAAGTCGGCCGCCTAGTCTGCAAAGTTCCGAAAGGTGCCAATCCGCTCTGGGTCGAGCGTCAGTCTTAGTTCCGGCGGGTATGTGCCGGCCTCCTCACGCGGACTGCGCCCCTCACATGGCGAGTATACCGGTCAGAAGGGCTGTGAAGCCGAAAGCAGGAAGAGAGGCCGTCATGCGCTTTGGTCGGCATCGTTCAGAAGCTTTGCAAGGGCGGATTTGGCAGCAGGCTTCCTTATGTCTACGTCGCCGAACCCGTGGCGGTGAAGTTCAACGTTTTTGAGGCGTTGACGCCGCTGTGCCGAGCTCAACGTTTGTCGGGTCGCGAACTACTTCCGCCACATTACTCTCGTCAACACGCAAACCGGCGTTGAGATCACCGATCTCGAGGAGCTCACCGGCGGCGGCCAGCCTCCGGCTCCGAACAACACCTTTCACAACGATTTTCGTAACCGATCGATGATGATCGCGGCGCTTTTGCCGACCCTCCAGGGCTTTGAGCTTCCGACAAGCATCGCGTCTTGAGACCGCCTGCGTAAGCAGGACTATAGGGTGGCAAGCCGCGGCCAGCCGACCCGCGAACATCCAAGGCTGAGAGGGGCGCTGGCGAATTGCAAAGCTGCCAGATGGGGTCTGAGGACTGGTGGGCAATATCCAAAACCCACCTGATCCACGTCAATCGGTGGAACCCAGCGCCGGCCAACTCTTTTGGGCACTGAACTTGGCACGCTTCGGGACCTGTTGAATTTGAGTGAGATCATCCTGAGCACGGGCAGCTTCCCCGAGGAGGTTTACCCTCCCGAAGATGTGCTGCGAATTGCCGTAGCCGCGTTCAATGGCATGGCATCCGCCCATTTAGATATGGAGATGAGTTTCACGACGAGCCGCGCGCGCGAGGCAATGTGTGCGCTCATCGCCATGATGGTCGAGTCCATGCCTGCCGTTCGATCGGATCATGACCTCGAGATCATGGCTGATCAGGCACGGGATCGCATCCTCGACTACCTGCGCCAATATCGGAGCATCTTCTTCGACACCGGGAGGCACTTCATCGAGATTCTGGGTGCAGAGATTGAAGGACCCTGTCACGCACCCGCCGCGAACGACTGAATTGGAGAGTGTGTATGCGTGCCGGTGGGTCCCTTATCAAACTGACCGGGCCGGACCAGCGGGGAGCTTATGCGCTCCGCGTCGGCTTCCTGCCGATCTCCTTTCGGAGGTCAAGCAGCCGATAGCGGACGTTTCGCGCGAAGCCGAAAGCAGGGTCAGCTCAAATCGACGATTACGGTGATCAGACCGTCAGCGATCGTAATGAAGGAAGCGCCCCGCATCGCTACTTGCTCGCCAGCCTTTAGCTGTCCGAAGTCGACGGCCAGCGTGCCTGTCCAATCGACCTCCAAGGCAACACGATCGGCACCCACAACAGCAGTCCTCACGGCTTGATGGCGAGTGCTGAAAATCGTAGCGGCTTGTTCTGCAAGTTCAGCGAAGGCCCTCCGCCCCCTGATCTTCATGCTCTGTCCCGTATTGGAAACGTTCTCGAACACGACCGTATCGGCAACGCAGTCAACAAGCGCGTTAACGTCCTTGCGGTTATAGGCATCAAGGTAGATCTGAACGATAGGGGGCAGTGTCATCGGACATTCGCCTAGAATTGTGTGATCGCTCGCAAGGTCCGGACGGGGACCGCTAGGCGAGACATTTTAGGATTTACCGGCGCAGATGCCTACGGCATCAGGGTGTGCTCGGGCCGACCCGACCTGACGAATCAGGCCGGGTGGCTAAATTGTCCGCTTGTCGCGGTGACGTGAACAATGAAAGTCATATCACGAGTCTAGGCGATTGATTTCGATTGTCTAGATTGTCGGCGTACAGCGGCTTTATCGCGGAGTCCCATACGCGCCATCTTTGCCCGACTCGCTCATATCCGCAATGTCGTCGTGCCCTGACCGGCAGCAATTGGCGTCGCCGATCCGGCTGTGGGCGACGACTTCGGGGTGGTCAGCGGACATTGAGGGAGGGCCGCTCGCTTAGTTGACCAACTGCGAATCATCAGGATCGAAGGAGTTGCACTTACCCGAGAAATTGCCCTTCGGACCTGAAATTGAAATGAAATGACTTCGCCGGTTGAACTTCATCTTGGCGTAGGCAATTGCATCGTACCAGATTTTGCCTCGGATCGCGGTGGCGCTGGACCGGATGTCTCCGAGTAGGAGGGCGGAGTGGTTCTCGCCGCCGATCTGGCGCGGCAGCGCGGCGAGGCCTGCCTCCCCGTCGATATTTAATGTGATCGTGGCATCTCGATGGGTCGCCATCCAGTTCGGAGCTGCATACTCCAGCATCTCCGTCGTCCGACCGCTGCAACTAAGCGAAAGCTCAGCGGATTGACTCGCTTCGGCCTGTGCCGCCGCAGCCAGCATGGCGATTACCATTAGCATAGCCGAAGACTGCCACCGGGGCGGAATGTCCGCAATGTCGTCGCGTGCTGACGGACAGCTATCGGTGTTCCTCATGCCCCCCGATAATGGCGAGTTCGGGGTGGGGAGCGGCCAGTCCGCTATCGGCAGCTAGAAGGCGTAACCAGACGTCGCGCCACCCAGCCGCGACGGCTCTGCGCCATGATCTCGGTTTTTGAGCGTCAGTCTTTTGCGATCCAAAGCGGTCATCGGTCAGAATCCGAGCAGACCGAGCCTTTCCAGCGGCGATAGCGTACGGCTGCAATAAAGGCCGCGAGAGCCGGCGACTGATGCCGGCGGCTCGGGTAATAAAGATGATAACCTGGAAACGGCGGGCACCAATCCTCCAGTGATTGTACCAGTTCGCCTGTATCCAGCTGCGCCTGTAGATAATCCTTGGGCAGGTAGCACAAGCCCAGACCGTCGACGGCGGCCTGCCGGACCACGGCGATGTCGTTGACGATGAGCTGACCCTCGACCCTTACATTCAGGGCACGACCATCTTTCTCAAGATCCCAGATCGACATGCCGCCCTTGGCCTGGTGACGAAGATTGATGCAGTTGTGGCTGGCAAGCTCGTCAGGAGTGCGGGGCGACCCATAACTCGCGAAATATGCCGGGGAGCCCGCCACCGCCATTTGCATGTCAGGGCCGATGCGTACTGCCACCATGTCTTGGGCCAAGGTCTCACCCAAGCGGACGCCGGCGTCGAACCGTTCCGCAACGATGTCCACGAACCCATTGTCGACTACCAGCTCCACCCTAAGATCGGGATATAGAGGCAATATTCTGGTCAGCGCAGGCAGCAGAATGCTTTCAGCGGGTTGGTCGCCAGTGGTGATACGCAGCGTTCCTGCCGGCTTGTCGCGGAGCTCAGTCAAGCCTTCGAGCTCAACGGCCACTTGATCGAAGTGCGGGCCGACCCGATCCAGCAGGCGCTCTCCGGGCTCTGTGGTCGAGACGCTGCGGCTGGTGCGCGTGAGGAGTCGCACGCCAAGACGCTCCTCCAGCTTGCGGATCGTATGGCTTAGTGCGGACGGGGAGACGCCGAGCTTCGCGGCCGCCCGGGTAAAGCTGCGTTCCCTGGCTACGGCGAGGAAGGCGACGAGATCCGCCATTGTTTCACGGTTCATCGTTGAATCCTGCTCACAGCCGCATGCCGATCATAGCGGGTAATCAGCACGATCGAGAACCCCTAAATGGCTGGGCATGGCAAAGAAGCAAGCTCAACTCGAAACGGACCAGGCCCTGGTAAGCTCCTCAAAAAGGGCTGAGTGGGGCGCGGTCTTCGCACTGACATTGTGCGTCTCTACGCTGATCGCATCGGAGTTCATGCCGGTCAGCTTGCTGACGCCGATCGCAACGGACCTTCAGGTGACCCAGGGCCAGGCGGGGCAGGCAATCGCGGTGTCCGGCATCTTTGCCGTTGTCACCAGCCTGTTTATCACCTCGGTAACCCGCGGCATCGACCGACGCTCGCTGCTGCTGTGGCTCACCGGATTGATGGTCGCATCCGGTGCCATCGTCACCTTCGCGCCCACCTACCCGATATTCATGGCCGGGAGGGCCCTGCTGGGCGTGGTCATCGGCGGATTCTGGTCAATGTCGACGGCGACCGTCATGCGCCTTGTCCCCGAAGACGCCGTGCCTCGCGCGCTTGCCCTGCTCAACGGCGGCAATGCGTTGGCGACCATGATCGCCGCGCCCTTGGGCAGCTTCCTCGGCCAGTACATCGGCTGGCGTGGCGCGTTCTTCTGCATCGTGCCACTCGCGGCAGTCACGCTCGCGTGGCAGTTCTTCAGCCTACCGAGCATGCCGAGCCGCGAAGGGGCGAGCGGGGTGGGCGCCTTCAAGGTTCTGCGCCGTCCGCACGTGCCGCTGGGCATGGCGGCTGTCGCACTGTTCTTCATGGGCCAGTTCGCGCTGTTCACCTACCTGCGACCGTTCCTCGAGACGGTCACGGGGATCGGTATCTCCACCCTCTCGCTAATGCTGCTGGGAATGGGTGTCGCCGGCCTCGCCGGCACCTACGCGATCGGGCTCGCGCTCAAGCGATCATTATTCTCGCTGCTGATCGCAATGCCGCTCGGCATGGCGGCGATTGCGGCAGGACTGGTCGTCCTTGGCTCGTCCCCGGTCAGTGTCGCCGTTCTGCTCGTGATGTGGGGCCTGATCGGCACCGCCGCCCCCGTAGCCTGGTGGACATGGGTCAGCAGAGCGCTGCCGAACGAGGTGGAGGCGGGCGGAGGGCTGATGGTCGCGGTGATCCAACTCGCAATTACACTCGGTGCATCACTTGGTGGGATTCTGTTCGACGCCCAAGGCTATCAAGCGACCTTCTTGGCGAGCGGCGCGCTTCTGATTTCCTCCGCCTTCGTCGCGCTCCTTGCTTCCCGCAATGCGATGGCGCGGCCCGATAGCAACAAGCACCTCATCGCCGCCACCGCGGCTTCCTACTAGGGAGTAGACCAATGCAACACGTCACTGCCGCGCCAATAGCAGCGTTGACCAGGCGCCGCCTCATCGGCGGGGGTCTGCTGGCCGCCGCCGGGCTCGCCCTCGCGAGCCTCCAGCCGGCTCTCGCACAGACCAACACCACCTCGACAACTGGAGCAATGCAAATGACACAGGATTGGGACAAGACTTTCCCCAAGAGCGACAAGGTCGACCACCAGAAGGTGGCCTTCAAGAACCGTTACGGCATCACCCTTGTCGGCGATCTTTATCTCCCCAAGGACCGTGGCGATCGACGGCTGCCCGCGATTGCCGTCGGCGGCCCGTTTGGCGCGGTGAAAGAGCAATCATCGGGTCTCCACGCGCAGACGATGGCCGAGCGCGGCTTCATCACCCTGGCGTTCGACCCGTCTTACACGGGCGAGAGTGGCGGCGAGCCGCGCAACGTCGCCTCGCCCGACATCAACACCGAGGATTTCAGCGCCGCCGTGGACTATCTCGGCCGGCACGCGTCGGTCGATCGCGAACGGATCGGGATTCTTGGCATCTGCGGCTGGGGCGGCATGGCGCTGAATGCAGCCGCCGTCGACAAGCGGGTGAAGGCGGTCGCCGTGAGCACCATGTATGACATGACCCGGGTCATGTCGAAGGGCTACAACGATAGCGTCACCGCCGAGCAGCGCACGCAAACCCTCGAACAACTCAGCCGTCAGCGGTGGGAGGACGCCGAAAAGGGCACTCCTGCTTACGGTCCGGTCATGAACGAGCTGAAAGGCGGCGAACCGCAGTTCCTGGTGGATTACCACGGCTATTATCGGACCCCGCGCGGCTTCCACCCCAGGTCGGTCAACTCGAACGGGTCATGGACGGTGACCAACCCGCTGTCGTTCATGAACATGCCGATCCTGACTTACATCAAGGAGATTTCACCGCGGCCGGTCCTTCTGGTGCACGGGGAGAACGCACATTCGCGGTATTTCAGCGAGACCGCCTATGCAGCCGCTGCCCACCCGAAGGAACTCGTGATCGTCCCTGGGGCCAACCACACGGACTTGTATGATCGGGCGGACCTCATCCCGTACGATAAATTCGCAACGTTCTTCCGCGAGCATCTCGCGGGTGGCAAGTGATGAAGGGCCCACACCACTCGCCCTTATGCTGCCTATGCTGGCGTTCGCCCCTGAGCTGAAAGCTGCTCCAACCCGAGTGTGACGACGCTCGCCGGTGGCGGCATCATGGAAGTTAGCCGCATCGAAGAGCGCCAGCCTGGCCGCCGTCCGGCCGAGTGGTTCACCGGCACCACCACGATCACCCCACTCTTCGATCCAAAGGCTCGATCGGCGGTGGGCGCCGCGCTGGTGCGCTTTGACCCAGGCGCGCGCACCGCATGGCACAAGCATCCGCTGGGACAGCGCTTGGTCATTCTGGAGGGTCGCGCTTGGACGCCCTTGGACCCCGAGCTCAAATCGCTCCCGGCCGCCGAGGCGAACTTGTTCGCGCCCGCTTTTGGGCTTCGGACGTGACGGCCTCAATGACCAATTGGTCGTCGTGTCCGGACTGTCCGGATTTGGTTGCAGACGAGAAACAGCTGCCGTGCCCGCGGGGCCAGCCGGTTGGATACGAGAGCCGCTGCCTGCTAATCTAGCAGCGATCCGGCCTTCACGCCGAGGGGCTTCGCCAGCTTCTCCACCACCGCGATCGTAGGATTCCTTGCCCCGCGCTCGATGTCGCTGACATAGGTCCGGTGGATGCCGGCTTCATCTGCGAAAGCCTCCTGGCTCCAGCCTTTGTCCTCGCGAAGGCGGCGAACATTTTTCCCGAGACGTTTGCGTATATCCACGCCCGGTTAAAGACACTCGTGTCGACGATCGATCTACAGACGATCAGTGACATTTGAGTTGACTGCTTTGCCCTGTCGAGCATGTATTATGTCACTGATCGGCGACAGATTGCCGGCTGGTGATGTGGCGAATGGACTCAATGAAATCCTTCGCCGGAAACTGAGGGGCCGCGTGGTAGCAACATCGGAGAATTGTCGGAGCGCAGAGTCGCGCTTTACCGATCGGGCCAAGGATTCGTGGGTAGCGTCTTTGGCGGCGATGTCGCTGATGACAGCCTGCTCGCCGGCGGAACCGCCAATTGGCGGTTCAAATGAATCCTGGGAAGAAGTGGAGAGACGCACCTGCGGCGAGCTTTATGCGCCTAACGGCTCCGGATCATGCTCATACGTTAATCTGGAGCGGGGCGAATGCAGCGCCCTTATCGGCGGCATCGAGGACAGGATAGGGCAGCGCATCGCCGGCTGGGAAAAGTTCTCCAGCGGGCTTATCGTCCAGTTTCAGGACGGCATGAAAATGCCGCTATGGTCGCGGCGCATCGATTGTATCGACCCTCCCTTCGATCCGCTGACCTCCGCGGAGCAGACCCGGCAAACGGATAGCGGAGGCGTTTCGCCGACGAGTGTGGAGCCCGAACCGGTCTACAGCCCTCTCGAAGTGCCACCGTCGCAGGCAGATGAGCCATGGCTCCTCGCGCTGAAGGAGCGGCAGGACGCCATCGGATGCGGCCCCGACGTAGTTACGCGCAGGACGCGCTCCCTGGACGGAAACTTTGAATATCTCGAGGTGTGCAACACGGTCAGGTCGAACGGCATCCTGCAACGCCGGCTGGCTGATGGCCGGCTGAAGGAAGTCGCGGACGGAAGCAACGTCAAGGTTATACGCAATGGACCATGGAGGGGCTTCCTGCTGGTGGATCAGCTCATATACCGGCCTGAAGGAGGCTCATTTTACCCCACCACCATCGTGCGCCCCGATGGCAAGGAAATGAAGCAGGTCCCGGGGACCGGGGGCGATGACAACGGTGAAGTGCTCGCCGCCTGGCTGAAGCAAAACGGGTGGACAGCGAACTGACCGGGAAAATGCCTCTAACCTCGCAGCACGGCGGCCTTGTATATGATGAGTGACAATCGTGTTGGCTGCGTGGCGTTACGGAGCATTGGTCATGTGTTTCATGCGAGACATGAAACGCGATTGCGGGGGGTATGAAGATATGAATCTCGATGAGATGTTTGGTACTTCGGCACTGCTTCAACTGCTGGGCCCGGCAGCAATCGTGGCCGCGATAGTCTGGGCAACCAACACAATCTGTGCGGCCATCAAGGACAAGCGGTAGGCGACCTTGCGCACAAGCCTCACCCATCCGCTGCTCATCGCCGAGGTCCGCCCGGCCCCCGGCTTTGGCCGGATCGGCATGACCTTCTGCCCCGGCAAAGTGCAGAAGCACGCGGCCACCGGCCAGTGGTCGCGTGACCTTGACATCGATTTGGATGCGATCGCCGATTGGAATGCCGCGGCGGTCGTATCCGTGATCGAGGAGCACGAACTCCACGCCCTGAAGGTGTCCGACCTCGGCGCAAGGACGCTCCTGCGCAGCATGGCCTGGTACCACCTCCCGGTGCCGGACCAGTCGATACCGGACGATGATATCGAGACCGCCTGGGCGGTCACCGGCGAGGCCTTGCGCGCGCGGCTACGCGAGGGGTTTGACATCGTCGTGCACTGCAAGGGTGGGTTGGGGCGGACGGGTACCATTGCCGCGCGCTTGATGATCGAGCTGGGTTGCGAGCCAAAGGCTGCGGTCGCGGCGGTCCGGCAGGCGAGGCCGGGCGCGATCGAGAATGCCAACCAGCTACGCCACGTCATGAATGCGAAGCCGCTTGCCGAGCCGATTCCCGATACATCGCCGTCGATGATCCGCGACCGCGCGATCGGCGCGATGCTCGGTCTCGCCGTGGGGGATGCGATCGGGACCACGCTCGAGTTCAAGGCGCGCGACAGCTATCAGCCGCTCACCGACATGGTCGGCGGCGGCCCGTTCAAGCTGAAGCCGGGCCAGTGGACCGATGACACCGCCATGGCGCTCGCGCTCATGGACAGCCTCATCGCGAAGGACGGCCTCGACGAGACCGACCTGATGGAGCGCTTCGTGCGCTGGCACGAAAAGGGCGAGTACAGCTCGACAGGCCGGTGCTTCGATATCGGGATCACGACCCGCCAGGCGCTCGCGCGCTGGACAAAGACCGGCAATCCGATCGCCGGCGCTACTGCGCCCGACACCGCGGGCAATGGCAGCCTCATGCGGCTGGCGCCGGTTGCGATCCGCTACTGGCAGGATCGGGAGAAGCTTCGCGATGTGGCGGCCCGGCAGAGCCGGACTACCCACGGCGCCCCAGAGGTGGTGGATGGCTGCATCGCCTATGCCGAGGTGCTGGCCGACGCGATCGAGGGCCGCCCGCGCAGCGAGGTGCTCCGCGACCGGCCCGGGCCTTATGCCGGCGCCATCGCATCGATCATGGCCGGGTCATGGCGCGGAAAGCATCGCAAGGACATCAACGCCTCCGGCTACGTCGCGCACTCGCTCGAGGCGGCGCTCTGGTGCGTCGGTCGTACCGGCTCGTTTGAGGAGGCAGTGCTGCTGGCGGCCAATCTCGGTCAGGATGCGGATACCACCGCTGCGATCGCGGGGCAGCTCGCCGGCGCTCTATATGGGCTGACGGGCATTCCTGAGCGGTGGCTCGACAAACTCGCCTGGATGGAGCGGATCGCGGACCGCGCCGGCGTTCTGTTCAGCGCTGGGACGATTGGAGCACAGGCCTAGAAGTCATCCGGATACTGGTCCGTCAGCCGTTTTCTCGCCTCATAGGTGGCTTTGTCGGGGTACCACGCCAGCAGCTGTTCCGGAGCGACCCGGTCACCGCGTCTCACCATGGCGTTGAAATGAAGGTAGGTCTCCCGATGCTGCTCCAACTCCTCCCAGAGCGGCTCACGTTCTTCGTCCTCAGTGGTATCGAAAAGCTTCTGATAAGCGAGGTCCAGCGACGCCGCAGCCACATTGCGCCGTTCGAGCGCTTGTAGCGCCCGCTCATACTGCTGCGCGTTCATCGGACCTTCGACCCGGAACTCGCCGGTAATGCGATTTGCGATGACGTCCTTCCCGTCGGGAAGCGTCACGGTGGGTTTCAAGGGCCACAGATCGTCGGGATCGATCGTAGATTGACGGGCGACGAGCATGTCGGCCCAAGCCTTCATCCCCGCGTCCTTATGAGCGAAGGCCCATTTCAACGCCTCGAAATTGTTGTTCTGGGCGGCAGCACTGGGGGCTGTCACACCCATATTCATCATCGAGCGGGCATAGGCCTGCAGCACGTTTTTCGGCGGCTGCTTTCTGCGCTTGTCGTCAAGCGGCATGAGGGCTTCTTCGATAATCGCGTCGGCCAGCCGATCGCGCCAATCGGGCGGTGGAGAACTGGCCCCCATGTCGGGTTCGCGCTTGTTTCCACGACGTCCATTCGGGCCTTTGCTGGGCTGGCCGGCCTTTTGCTGGTGCTCCTTGGGAGGCCGGCCCCGACCGACCTCGTAGTCGCCCGACTTACTCGACATCTTTCGCCTCCGTGGCGCTATTGGCCAGGCGCTCGTCGGCGACGTCCTCGAAGGCCATCCCGTTTTCGGCGAGGACGGCCTTCTTGCCGGTGAGTTTCTCCCAACGACGAATGATGGTATCACAGTAGAGCGGGTCATATTCGATAAGGCGCGCCCTGCGCCCGGTCTTGTGGGCCGCGATCAGGAGACTCCCCGACCCGCCGAAGGCGTCGAGGACGATTTCACCGCGGCGGGAGCAGTCCTTGAGTGCATCGACGATCATCGCGACCGGTTTCGCGGTTGGATGCATGGCGAGATCCTCGGCGCGATGAGCGCTCATCGAGCTGATACCGCCATAGTCCCATACGTTGGTCCGGTGGCGTCCCGATGCGCCCAGCCCGAAGGTGTTGGTGTGCTCGGCGGTCCCGTTTTTGAAGACGAAGACCATCTCGAACTTTGACCTGTAGAAGGACCCGAGCCCAGCATTGGTCTTGTTCCAGATCACCACGTTCTTAAGTTCGGTGAACGCCTGCTCGCCGGCCTCGAGCAGCTCGCCCATGTGGCGCCAGTCCATGCAGACATAAGCGATCGCTCCGTCGCGCATGCAGGAGGCGATGTTGGCGAGGGTGATGGCGAGGAAGGAGGTGAACTCCGCCTTGCTCATCTCACCGCTAGCGACGGCGAACTCGCGATGCTTGACCGAGCCGGAGCCGCAGACATTGCGATCGATCTTCACGTTGTAGGGAGGGTCCGTCCACACCAGGTCGGCTCGCTCGTCATCCATGAGCTTTTTGAAGTGGGTCGGCTCCCTGGCATCTCCGCAAAGAACAAGGTGGCCACCGGCCCGCCAGAGATCACCAAGGCGCGAGACGGCTTGCTCGGCGAGGACAGGGACTTCGTCGTCGGGATGGTTGCTCCCGTTGGGATCGGCTTCGGCGGCATCACAGAGAATGAGGTCGACCTCAGCGGGCGTGAACCCGATCACGTTGAAATCCAGATTGTCCTGGACGAAAGCCTCTAGGGTCCGTACTCAATAAAAGCTGGCGTGAAGGGAGTGTTGTTGATTCAAGGCTGTTGAGGAGGGCTTTGGATGAGCAAGCACCTTTATTGGCTGGACGATGGCGGCTGGGCGGCGATTGAACCGCTGCTGCCCAAGGGACGGCGTGGCGCTCGGCGGGTCGATGACCGGCGAGTGATTTCAGGCATCATGCACATGCTCAGGACGGGTGCGCGCTGGCGCGACTGCCCCGCTGAATATGGGCCGTACACGACGGTTTATAATCGCTTCAATCGCTGGAGCCGACAGGGCGTATGGGAAGATATCTTCTATGCGCTGACCGGCACGACAGGCGTGGTGGGCGGGGTTATCGCCTCGATCGATAGCATGCACGTCAAGGCGCACCGGTCAGCCGGCGGCGCAAAAGGGGGGCGCTGGCGCAGGCAATCGGCCGGTCTCGTGGTGGACGTACCACCAAGGTTCACGCGCTGACCGACGACCTGGGTCGACCGCTCGCACTGGTGCTCACGCCAGGCCAAGCCCATGATCTGGAGGGCGCGCGAACTGCTCGCCATCACCGGGGCGCCCAGACAACTCATCGCTGATCGTGCCTATGACGCCCAGAGCCTGCGGTCATGGCTGGGCGAACGCGGCTGTGATGTCGTCATCCCGCCCAATCCAACCCGCAAACACCCTCATGCCTATGACCCGGCAGCCTACAAGAAGCGCAACGTCATCGAACGGTGCTTCTGCAGGCTCAAGGATTTCCGCCGTATCCACACCCGATACGACAAGCGCGCCGATATTTTCCTGTCCGCAATCCTGCTCGCCGCCGCAATCACTTGGTGGGCTTATTGAGTCCGGACCCTAGTTCGATCGCGAGCATTTCCGCGTCCCAACCGGCGTTCAGCGCGAGTTTGTTATCGGCAATGACGAGGGCCCGCAGCTTCTCCTGGGGAAGCGGAGGAAGGATGATGACAGGCACCTCCGTCAAGCCAGCCTGCTTCCCCGCCAAGACCCGCCCATGCCCGCCAATGATGTACCCATCCTGGGACATCAAAATCGGGTTGGTGAAGCCGAAATATTTGATGGATTCGACAAGCTGCTTAAGCTGCTTCTTGGGGTGCGTGCGAGCATTGCCAGGCCAAGGCTTGAGGTCAGAGATGGCCTTGCTGGTCAGTTGAAGTTCCATGAAGCGTTCCTTCCACGCCTCAGGATCCAGTCACGACCGAATCAATTGCAGCCCCAACGCAAGCCCCTGCTGAAAAATATAGTTGGGGATTTCTTTGAGAAAACTGTTGACCTTCCAGGTCGTGATGATCTCGGCGCACGGACTTTACCTGCTGACGGGTGCTTCCGATCGCCCGCTGCATCGCGGCGCGTTTTGTAATTTTATTCTTTTTTCGTAATTTTAAATTTCATTTCGATTTTCATGCCGTGCCGGTGGCGTGGATCAACTTTCGGCCGCAAAATCTCGCGCCATTCACACGCCAAATCGGTCGACCCCTTCCCGGTTCATGCATCGGACTTTCCTGGTTCGGGTGGGTAAGCTTTCCCGGTTCTGAAGCATGGCGCACCATCCACGCTTCAGCGAAAATCCACGAAAAACCGGCGATATCTATGCCTAACCGGGGCCGCCGTTGGCCCGCGCGCCGCAAATTTCGGTCAGAACCGGGTAATTCGGAGCGAGACCGGTACTCGGCGTACTGGGTG
>JADMIO011778207.1_pt1 | contig 22465 bp, 17 predicted proteins | sample 8958161 | NCBI WGS metagenome assembly JADMIO01 (sample SAMN16585339, study PRJNA669376) | soil metagenome | isolation source: Crop rotation soil | place: USA: Cullars Rotation, Alabama | collected 2011 | reverse complement strand
CTTTCCCGCCGACCCTCCCGGTGAGCGCGGCTCGCGCGAGCGCCGCCGCGGTGTACGACCACTCGACGCGCCACGGGCCAGCGCTGGTCCACGGCGCACGCGAGGGCGTCCGAGACCCTCACCGTGGCGGGCAGCGGGAAGGCGACGATCGAGCCGCGGATGCGCGCGGCACGCGGTCCGGTCCGTCGCTTGTAGGGGCGGCGGCGCCGCAGAACGCTTGTTGCTGCTCTTGCAGCAGGAGTCACAGGAGGAGCGAGAATGTCCACTGCCACGGAAGCCCAGAACATTTGGTCGCCCGAGAAGCCCGCTCGTGAGCAACAGAATGAGCCGGCGACCAGGCGCTGGGCCTGGAAGATCGGGCGGATTCTTGGCATCGATATCTACATCCATGCGACCTTCGTCCTGCTGCTCGGTTGGGTCGCCTTCAGCCACATCGCCGGCGGCGTCGGGGCCATGTCCCGGGGTCTTGCCCTCGTCGTCGCCGTGTTCGGGATCGTCGTGTTGCACGAGGGGAAAGTCCGGACGCGGGACATCACACTCCTTCCGATCGGCGGCGTCGCTCGTCTCGAGCGGATGCCCGAGAAGCCGATTGAGGAGCTGCTCGTCGCCGCGGCCGGTCCCGCGGTGAATGTCGTCCTCGCGCTCCTCCTGTGGGCGGTTCTCGAGATCACGGGCACGAGCACCAGCCCCACGGGGATCGGTGTGGTCGGTGGCTCATTTCTGACGAAGCTCATGTGGGTCAACGTCTCGCTCGCGGCGTTCAACCTGCTGCCCGCGTTCCCCATGGACGGGGGACGTGTCGTCCGGGCAGGGCTCGCGCTCAGGATGGACTACGTGCGAGCGACGGAGATCGCGGCGCGGCTAGGACAAGGGATGGCGCTGCTCTTCGGCGTGCTCGGCCTCTTCTTCAGCCCGATGCTGCTCTTCATCGCGTTATTCGTCTGGATGGGCGCTCAGCAGGAGTCCACAGTGGTGGGGCTCAAGAGGGCACTCTCGGGCGTCCCAATCGGAAGCGCGATGGTCACCGAGTTTCGGGTGTTGTCGCCATCCGATCAGCTGTCCTCCGCTGCCGAGCTCATCGTGGCGGGTTTTCAGCACGACTTTCCGGTCGTCGACGGGACGCGGCTCGTCGGTGTGCTCACACGGAGCGATGTCGTGCGGGGCCTGTCGGGGGACGGGGCAGAAGCGTCGGTCGCGAGCGCTATGCACCGCGGGTTCGTGACGGCTCATCCCAGCGACATGATCGAGAGTGTGCTCGCCCGGCTACAACTACCCGAAGCCGCGCCGATCGTCGTCGTACGGGGCGATGCCGTCGTCGGGATCATGACCGCTGAGAACATCGGCGAGTTCATCCTCATACAGGGCGCTCGGCAAGCCCGAGCGCCCGGGGCGCCCTGAGGAGGATGCCAGCATTGCAGGCGATCCCAAGCTCGCGATGGAGGGTCCAGGCTGTCGCCGCGGGATTCGCGGAGCTGGACACGGACCTTGGAATGTGGGAGTTTTCCAGCGCTGCACAGGGTGTGCAGAGTGACCTGGACCGGAGAAGCCATGATCTCGAATCCTCACGTCGCGGTATGGATCGATCATCACGAGGCGCGTATCTTCCACGTCGACGCCGACCAGTTCGACGAGCGGACGATCCAAGCGCCCACCCATCACGTCCATCGCCATCCGAAGGGCCCTACCGCCGAGCACAATCACCCCGACGATCTGCACCACTTCTTTCAGGCGGTAGCGCGTGAGCTCCAAGGCGCCGAGCGCGTGCTCGTCGTCGGCCCCTCGACGGCGAAGCTTCAGTTCATTCGCTACGCGCACAAGCACGAGACCACGCTCGAGCCCCGCATCGTCGGCGTCGAGACGGTCGACCATCCGACCGACGGTCAGCTCATCGCGTACGTGAGGCGCTATTTCGCCTCCGAGGATCGCAAGCATGGTCACCATGCCGGCGGGACGCAGCCTTGACGGGGCTGCCACGTCGCGTCGTCGGCCTGTCGATGGTTCGCTTGGAGGAGCCGCGCCTACATCGAGCTCCATCAGGAAGGGGGGCTCGCGCGGACATGCCGCGCGGTAAGCTCCGCCGCACATACCCATGCCCCGTCTCCAGTCTAGCATCCTCCCCAAAACACTCCTGGCGAAGAGCCACGAGAAGCGGTCGCTGCGGGTGTCGCGGGCCGTCGTGGACACCGTCACCCTCGACGTGGCCGGGGTCTACGCGCACCTGGAGACGCGCCCCGAGGGGTTGACCGCCGACGAGGCCGACGCGCGCCTCGCCGAGCACGGTCCGAACGTCCTCGCGAAGGACCAGCGCCCCGGACTCCTCAGGCTGCTCTGGCGCGCGGCGCTCAACCCCCTCGTGATCCTGCTCGCCGTGCTCGCGGCGGTGTCCTTCGCGACGGGCGATCCGCGCGCCGCGACGATGATGCTGCTCATGATCGCGCTGAGTGTCGGTCTGAAGCTGATCCAGGAGGCCAAGGCGAACACCGCCGCCGCGAAGCTCAAGGCGATGGTCTCGGTCAAGGCAACCGTGCTCCGCGGCGGGAAGGTCCAGGAGATCGCCGTCTCGCACCTCGTGCCCGGTGACGTGGTAGAGCTCGCCGCGGGCGACATGATTCCCGGCGACGTGCGCGTGGTCCAGGCCAAGGACCTCTTCGTGATCCAGGGATCGCTCACCGGCGAGAGCTTCCCGGTCGAGAAATTCGCCGTCGAGAAGAAGAGCAATACGTCGTCGCCGCTCGAGTTGACGAGCATCGCGTTCCTCGGCACGAGCGTCGGGAGCGGCGCGGCCACGGCGATCGTCGTGGCGACAGGCAAGGAGACCTACCTCGGTGGAATGGCCGAGGCGCTCCAGGAGCACGTGGCCCCGACGGCGTTTGACCGCGGCATCGCTCGTTTCACGATGCTCATGCTCGGCTTCATGGCCGTGATGGTACCGCTCGTCTTCGTCATCAACGGCCTGACGAAGGGCAAGTGGGGGGAAGCCTTCTTCTTCGCCGTGGCAGTGGCCGTCGGCCTCACGCCCGAGATGCTACCGATGATCGTGACGATCTGCCTCTCCAAGGGCGCGGTCGCGATGGGCAAGAAGAAGGTCATCGTCAAGCGGATCAACGCGATCCAGAACCTCGGAGCGATGGACATCTTGTGTGTGGACAAGACCGGCACGCTCACGAGGGACGAGATCATCCTCGAGCGGTACTGCGACGTCGCGCTGCGCGAGGACAACGACGTGCTCGCCCTCGCGTACATCAACAGCCACTTCCAGACCGGCCTCAAGAACGTCCTCGATCGCGCGATACTGACGCACGAGGAGAGCCATGCGCACGGCCGCGTCCCCGAGCTCGCGAAGGTCGACGAGATCCCGTTCGACTTCGAGCGGCGGATCATGTCGGTCGTCGTCCGTACGCCCGAGGGCAATGACCGCATCATCTCGAAGGGCGCACCCGAGGCGATCTTCCACAAGTGCGGCAACTTCAGGCTCAACGGGGAGCTCCTGCCGATGGACCATCCTCACATCGAAGAGCTGAAGAAGGAGTACGAGCTCCTGAGCGCCGACGGTTTCCGCGTGCTGGCGATCGCCACGAAGGACGCTCCGCCGCACAGTACCGCTCTCGCCCACATCACTCCCTACGGCAAGGCGGACGAGTGCGACCTGATCCTCGAAGGCTACGTCGCGTTCCTCGATCCGCCGAAGGAGAGCGCCCTCGCCGCCATCGGGGCGCTCGAGCGCCACGGCGTGGCGGTCAAGGTCATCACTGGCGACAACGAGCTCGTGGCCTGCAAGGTCTGCAAGCAGGTCGGGCTGGCCATCGATCGCGTCCTTCTCGGCGACGCAGTCGAGAAGATGACCGACGACGAGCTCGCCGCCGCCGCCGAGGAGACTGTCCTCTTCGCGCGTGTCTCCCCCGCGCATAAACAGCGGATCATCAAGGCGCTCCAATCGCGCAGCCACAGGGTCGGCTTCATGGGCGACGGCATCAACGACGCGCCCGCGCTCCACGCTGCCGACGTGGGGATCAGCGTCGACACCGCCGTGGACATCGCGAAAGAGTCGGCCGACATGATCCTCCTCGAGAAGTCGCTGCTCGTGCTCGACGAGGGCGTGCTCGAGGGGCGCAAGGTCTTCTCGAACATCGTCAAGTACGTGCGCATGGGCGCGTCGAGCAACTTCGGTAACATGTTCAGCGTGCTCGGGGCGAGCGCCTTCGTGCCGTTCCTCCCGATGCGGCCGATCCAGATCCTCGCCAACAACCTGCTCTACGACGTCGGTCAGGCGGCCATCCCGACGGACGCGGTCGACGCCGAGCGAATCCAGAGGCCGCGCACGTGGGACATCAAGGAGCTGACGCGCTTCATCGTCTTCATCGGCCCGTGCTCGTCGGTCTTCGACTACTCGACGTATTTCCTGATGCTCTACGTCTTCAAGTGCTGGGACGTTTCGACGCCCGAGGCCGCCGCGCACAGCCAGAGCCTCTTCCAGACTGGCTGGTTCGTGGAGAGCCTCCTCACGCAAACGCTCATCATCCACGTCATCCGCACGAACAGGATCCCGTTCCTCCAGAGCCGGCCGTCCGCGTTCCTGATGGTGACGAGCGTGACGATCATGGCCATCGGCGTCGCGCTGCCGTTCATGTCGCTCGGCCGCTACCTCGGGTTCACGGCGCTTCCGCCCCTCTACTGGCCGTACATCGCTGTCACGCTGTTCTGCTACGTGCTGCTCACGCAGGCGGTCAAGGCGTGGCTCCTGCGCCACCGCTGGATCTAAGCCAGGGCTCTGGGCGACCGTTGATCTCGTGGCCATCGGTAAGGTGACGCTGCACGACGCGCGCGGTTGGTCGACCATGCCAGCCGCGATCGCGCACCGCGCCCTCGTCCCAGGGCCGACGACAACGTTGACGGAGGCGGTGCTCGCGACCCTATCGACGACCAAGCACAACCGGGACCGAGCGGATGAGTCCGTACCAAATCCGTCCGGAAACCGCTCTAGAGCGGCGCAGCCGGCGCCTCGGCCCGGTGCTCGTCGAGCTCATCAGCTCCTATTCGTCACTCGCGGACGCGGACGCCCGGCGCGCGTTCTTCCAGACCCTGCGCTCGGTGATCGACCGCGCCGGCCAGCGCGTGAGCGCGCGCGACCGGCTGTACCTGACGGCGGAGGTGCCGACGCTGATCATGTGGGGGACCCACGACCACGTGATCCCTGTCGCCCATGCCCGCGACGCGCACGCATCGATGCCGGGCAGCCACCTCGATCTCTTCAACGCCGTCGGGCACTACCCGCATTGCGAGGAGCCGGAGAATTTCGTGCGAGCGCTCGAGGCGTTCGTGGACGCAACGGAGCCGGCGCAAGTCTCCGCGCAGCGATGGCGCGAGCTCCTCATGCGCGGGCGCGCAGCGTGACGGCGACGCGCCTTCGCTGGCCATGTCTGGCCGCGATCACACGACGGGCGGCGCCAACAGGGCGCGAAAGTTCTAGCGCCACCTATCCCCCTGGGCGGATCCAATCGAGAAACGCATCCACCCGGGTAAAAATTGCTCCGGAGGTGCAATCCGCGCTTATCCCACGCGACACGACCCCAACAATCTGACGCCGCCCCGCCTCGTCCATGACGAACGCCGGTGCGCCTGAATCGCCGTGACATATCTGCCACTCATCGCTGCGGCCGGCAGCGAACTCCGTGGATCGCAACCACAAGACATCATTATTAGCAGAGCCCAACGCACGAGGCATCTGGCTGTCCGATTTCGCAGTCCCGTAGCCAACGACTATGACAACCGGCGCGTGCGCCAAAGCGCCTGGACGGTACAGCGGCTCTACTGGAGTGCCATTCGCCGGTTCTTCGAGCGTCACCACGGCAATGTCGTTCGCGGCTGTGTCGATTTGGTCTCTGTCATCGAAGTCAGGGTAAATACGCACTTCTTTCAGTCGATGCACGCGCTCGCCATCTTGACTCCACGAGACGAAGCGATAGAGCGCAGCATTCTTGGCTCGTACGCAGTGTGCCGCGGTCAACACGCGATCGGGAGCGACCAGCGTTCCCAGACACACGCGGTGCACGGTGGGAATCTCGATGGTTATCGTGCCCACCGACGGATAAGGTCCGGGACGCGGCGCAGGAGCGGTGCAAGACAACAGACAAAGGCATGTGAGCCAGAAGAGCTTCCGAGATTGCTCGCGGGTGAACGACCCCAGGTCCGTTTCGAGATTGAACGGCACGTCGAACGCTTTGGGCTGCTCGAGCATCTGATCCTCCTGCGAATCGAGGAGGCGTCGTGTTCGCCGCCCCTCGAGCCCCTGGAACCCTAGCCCCACGGACCTGCCCCTTGAGTTCTGACGCGCTGCGTCCACCCTGAGGCAGAATCATCTGATAGTTCAGCGTGGTACTACTTCGAACACGTAAACTCAGCCCCAAGACTCGCTCCTCCTACCTGACCGGGCGCATTGCACGCGACGTCTTTTGAAGAGCCAGACAGCAGATGGTAGCCGAGGGCCGCGTTGCACTGGGTGTCGCAGGTCTTATACGAACTACCGCAGTCGACATTGCAAATCGTGGAGTTCGGCATGTTGACAGGACCAGGGCATCCCGCGGTATTGGTGAAACCCATCGCATGAAACCCTGCGGGGCAGATGCTGGTGTTGCCAATTCCGCACGGTTGTTGGCGTGGCGTGCTGCAGGCGGGAGTGCCACCTCCGCCACCTCCGCCTGGCTTGTAAGGGGTGTGGCAGATATCACCCTGAAAAAGTACGTATCCACACGTCTGCCCGTCGATATGACACGTTTGGTTGGGACCGCAGCAGTCCTCCCCAGAGCCGCCGCAGGCCTGACAGTTTTTGGAGCCGATGACCGGATTGAAGCAGGTAACGTCAACGTCGTTTTTATTCCCGGCCGTGCCATCCCCGCAGGCCGGGCCAACGGTGCAGCACGCACCGTGGAGTCCGCCGCACAGCTTCTGACACATGCCGTTCACGTTTGTCGCCGGAGCCTGGCAGGCAGAGTTTGAACAGGCGGGCTTGCCAGCAGTGCCACAGAAGCTTCCCCACCCGGTGCCCAAGCTGTTCAGGCCGCCGGACATCCCGCTGAGCCGACTGTGCACTGCGGAAAGGACGCCGCTAAAAACGGGCGGATATTTGGCCAAGTCCAAATAGGGGCTAACATTCAAAATAAAGCCCGCCCAATGGCCCGGCTGCAATATGCCCGTGAAGTCCGTGGCCCAGATTCCGTTTGTGACAAGGTGTTCCATCAGGAACGTTCCAGATTTATTGCTCTCGGAGCCCACCCAAGCAAACGAACTCCAAGACTTGACGTTCTGCACGACGGTCCCGCTGTCGATCCAGGTACTCAAGCCCTGATAGCACTGCTGCAGTCCTTTCGGGACACAGAACGTCTGCTTGAACCATGCCTGTTGGGAGGGGCTGTAGAAATGAGACTCCTCTCCCATCGAGGGAGCGCGCTCGGGCGGGGGCGCCGGGCGGGCCGCCTCCTCAATGGCTCGCGCGCGCTCCGGGTACAACTCAATTTCGCGGTGAACACGAGCCGTCGCCAGGTTGGTCTGTTCCTTCATCGTAAGGAGGATCGACTGGTATCGAGCGTCCGCTGCCAAGAGCGGTTCCGGTACCTTCGCCCCAGGCTTCAGCTGCCGGTATGTCTCGGCGAGGGACACCAGATCAGTCGTTGCCATAGCCTTCAGCAACGGCCGTTGGTCCGCGCGCCCTTTCTCGAGGATGCCAACGAGACCCGAGTCGAACTGATGGAACTCGACCGAATGGTCCGGTTCGACGTTAATCGCCGCCAAGCAGGTCTTCTCCTGACAGCCTTGGTCGGCTACCGAAGCGAGACCATGAGGCTCAGCGCTCTTGTTGCGGCCGGCAGGCGTCACCCCGCATGCCGTGAGCAGACATGTAAACCCTACAAAAATGTTGGTCTTCATTTTTTTCTCCTTGTTTAGGAGGGACGGTCGCGGGATAAGCACTAAATGTGCCCGAACGCCGGGGGGTGGAGCCTTTGCTAGAAAGACCATGGGGCAGTCGAGCCGCCTTGCCCCCATGTTCTTGTCGACTGGGCGGCCAAGGGTACCCCGGAGGCGCGCCCGTAGACCATGGGGGACAAATCGTGGGCCCGGGGGAGCCCCGCTGGCCATACCAGCTCATCGATCCTGGCGCTTTTGCTGAGTGGTGGTGGCTTGCGAGCCCTATCACGCCCGCTTCGGTGGTCAACAGAAGTCCCGTTGGATTCACGCCATATAGCGGTGCCCGCGGGCCGATTGGGACGGTTCTGTTGAGTGTGGCGTCTTTGCGTGAATCATGAGAAGCATAGGGGCGAGGTGCGGTAGCGCTGATCGGGCGCGCGAAGGCCGGGCGCGCGCAGTACCGCACGAGCCTCTCACGACCCTGATCGTCGTCCGCTGCGATGCGCGAACGCATCGCGCCACCTCGTCGACGTCGCGGGGCAGGCCGAACGCCTAGAAGCGACCTATCGCTCCCACACCGGTGGCGGTCGGGGTGACGAACGGCGAGAACATCACCGTGCGCTCCTTGACGGGGCGCGTGGCTCGAGACGCCGCGTGGTGGCTCGACGACGACTGGCCGGAAAGGAGGATCCCCGTGAGCGTCATCGCGAGGCCGCCCACCTGGAACGCGCCGTCGAGCACGAGCAGGGTCCTCACCGTGCTGGTGCCTTGGCCGCTCACGCCGGCGACGGCGATGAACGGACCGACGAACGGGACGTAGAGGACCTCGCGGCCCTTCAAACAGAACCTGTTGGCGTCGCAAACATCGTTGGCCACTGCCGCGGTGACCACGGCCGGGACGTACGACACGCCCCATACCGCGACGCCGCCCCAGATGAGGCCGGGGTAGAGCGCCGGACGCCTCTCGTCGCGGCCCGACGTGTTGTTTACGATGACCGTGGTGGGCGCGGCGGCGAGTGCGGGCGCCGGTTGCGGCGCCATCACCACCGTCGGCGCGGGCGCGGCGTCTCGACGATCACGGGCGGGTCCTGCGCGAAGGCCGGCGCCGCGAACAGCATCGTCACGCCGATCAGCGAGGAATGGAACATCAGGGACTTCGTCATCGTCGTTGCTCCTTGTCTTTCCGCCGGAGGCGGGAACCGGACCACGGTTGGAACGACCGTAATGCGAGGAGCGGGCCAGGGGCTCCAACTTTGTGTCATACCATGTCATAGTGTGTCGCACCCGGAGAGAGATATTGCGAGTTGTCACGGGAGGCGTCCGCGCGGCAAGAATCGGGGCTCGGCACCGTGCGTGCCAGCCGCCTTACTCTGATTTCGCGAATCCTGGGTAGTGAGGTCGGTGTTCTTCATTGGCGAGCATCCCACTCGCGCGGCGTTGCCCGAGGGTGTCGAGCTGTCACATGTGGCCCCGGCACGTCCCAGAGTTCGCGTTGAGCGTCGCCGAAGCCCCAGTCTCCCGCTGGGAGGTTTGTGAGTGAGGTGCATGCGTTACGCGGAAGCGGGCGCGGCGAAGATGTGGCCGCCAGCGCGCGTGGCATGAGCGCTGCTTATGTCCCATGAACCTGTTCAAATTAGCCCTCGGGCTCGTCGCGTGCACCCTCACGGCCTTCGCCCTCTCCGGGTGCGTCATCGACGCCGGCGCAGACTCCGGCTCCCGGCCCGTCCCCCCGCCCCCGGGGACGATTTCGGTGCTCTCGTCGATCGAAGGCAGCACCGATCCCGCCGAGTGCAATTACGTCGGGGCGACGGCTCTCGAACTCGCCGTCTACGAGGGATCTAGCCTCTATACCACGGTGACCGCATCCTGCTACGACTTCGAGCTCACCGTCGCCTTGCCGGATGGCATCTACAACGCAGATGCGACGTTGCTGGGCGGGTCCCAACCGGCGAGCACGACGCTCACCCTGGACAACCTCCGCGTCATCGCTGGGACCGACCTCCAGGTCGACATCGATTTTCCAACGAGCTCGATCCTGGAGTGACGAGCAAGGGGATCGCGCACGGCATGCCCTCGTTCTCCGCGCGCTCCCGATCGCACTCGCTCGTCCTCGGCGCGCGCGGGATCTCACGCGGCGGGGTCATGGGCACCTCGTTCACTTCAGGCGGCTCCTCCAAAGACTTGTGCGCTGGATCGGTGGACGGACGCTCCAGATCCTTCACAGGACCCGCGAAGACTCTCTCGTCGTTCTTCCTGTTTTTCATGATCGTTCACGCGCTGGGCGGCACCTTCGACCAATCGCGCATCGCCTGATCGCCGGGGCGATCGATATGCACCTTGTCATCGATCATCCTCACCCAGCTGAGGGGGATATAGTGGTGCTGACCCGACTTGTCCTTCACGAGCTTGATGGAGTCCTTGCCCTCCATGTGGTCGACGACCGCGAACTGGCCGTTCTCCGAGCACACGACGGGCATCGCGGCCTTGATTTTGCTGGCATCGATCATGATTGGTTTCTCCGGTTGGTTGTTGGCGGCCGCATGTGCAGAAGCCGTACCAAGGCGGCACCCTCGATCATGGCCCGGAGATGGCTGTCTCGCCCATCTCGCGAGACATTTCTGCCCCAGCCCCAAGCTTGTATCGCAAAAGCGTCGCGAATCCTCCGTCGAAAGGGCTTACGCAACCCGGATGCCATCACCGCTCCAGGCCTCCGGAAGCGCGGAGACCGCCTGCGGGCGGCGCAGCCCTTGGCATGCCGTATGAAAGACGGACCGGCCGAACGGGTCGGGGACGGCGAGGAGAATTGGCCAATGCAATCATCGACGGGACTTGCGACGCGCGGAGTGGGGTGGCTCGCCATCGGGGTGATGGCGACCGCACCGTGGATTGGGTGCTGGCAGACACAGGCGGCGACCACGAACGGCCCAGCCGAACCAGCAACCGGGCAGAGCGAGGCGGAGCTCGCCGGGGTGCCCGGCGCGGCGGACATGATCCAGGAGGGGCGGCAAACGTTCCGCTATGACACGTTCGGCGACGAGAAATTCTGGGGCGGCAAACTGCACCTCCACGAGGCCATCGAGGGCGCCGCGAACGGAGGCGTTGGAGCCGGCGTGAGCCCCAAGACGGCCCTGGCTGTCGGTCTCAAGGTCGACTCGCAGGCGTTGCCGCCGAAGGTGCGGAAGGGCATCCAGGACAAGACTATCAACCTCGACGATCCCGCGACGACCCTTGCGCTGCTCAAGCTGAACGCGGTCGTCGGCGTCACCGGCGTCTTCGATCCGAGCGACGCGCTCACGGCGGTCGGCATCCAGTGCGCCCTCTGCCACTCGACGGTGGACGACTCGTTCGCGCCCGGTATCGGCAAGCGCCTCGACGGCTGGGCGAACCGCGACCTCAACGTCGGCGCCATCGTGGGGCTCGCGCCCGACCTCACGCCCTTCACGCAGCTCCTCGGCGTCAACGACGCGACCGTGCGCACGGTGCTGGCGAGCTGGGGTCCCGGCAAGTTCGACGCGGAGCTGGTCCTCGATGGCAAGGCCTTCCGGCCCGATGGCAAGCCTGCGGCGACGCTCATCCCACCCGCGTTCGGGCTCGCGGGCGTCAACCTCCACACGTGGACGGGCTGGGGCTCGGTGACGCACTGGAACGCCTTCGTGGCGACCCTCGAGATGCACGGCCAGGGCACGTTCTTCGACCCGCGCCTCGATGACGCGGCCAGGTTCCCGATCGCCGCGAAGGCAGGGTTCGGCCATGTTCACATGAACCCCGACCTCATCACCGGGAAGCTCGCGGCGCTCCACGTCTACCAGCTCGTCCTTCAGGCGCCGACGCCGCCGGACGGGAGCTTCGACCCGGCGGCGGCCGATCGCGGCGACGTGGTCTTCAAGGGGCAGGCGAAGTGCGCCGCGTGCCACGTGCCCCCGCTCTACACGGAACCTGGCTGGAACATGCACACACCCCAGGAGATCGGTGTCGACGACTTTCAGGCCAATCGGGCGCCCGATCAGCGCTATCGCACCTCGCCCCTCAAGGGCCTCTTCTCACACCAGAAGGGCGGTTTCTACCACGACGGCCGCTTCGCGACGCTCGCCGACGTCGTCGCGCACTACGACCAGCACATGGCGCTCGGGCTGACGGCGGCGCAGAAGAGTGATCTGGTGGAATACCTCAAGTCGCTCTGACGATTCGCTCGCGAGAGGGGGTTGCACATGCGTCACACCTCGCAAGAGCGCCACGGGGGACCAACGACCCAGGCCGGCGCAGGCGTCAATCACGTGCTCGCGCCACATGTCTGCGGCATTTTCAGCGAAACGCCGTGGCATACGCGCTGCATACGGCCTCATCCACGCAACGGACGCGCCTCATCGCGAAGTGTTGCGATAAAGGCGTGCCCCGTGCGCTGACAACGGGCGCGAGGCTATCAAAGGGATCTTCAAGGTCGCGCATGTTCGGCGCCCTCGTGGCGCTCGAGGAGGTTCGATGACGCGCTTTTCCTGTCCACTTGTTCTGCTCGCCGCTTCGCTTGGATCCGCTTCGGTAGGTTGCAGCGCGGAGGGCCTGCCACCCGAAGAAGTTGGCCAATCCGAGCTGGAGGTGAACGCCGCGAGCGGCCCGTTTCTATTCAAACATGAAACGTTCCAGGGGAATGGCCGAACGTGCGAGACATGCCACAGCAAGAAGACTGGGACGGTTTCTCCGGCAGATGCGCTGCAGCGGCTCTTCCACGGCCCGGCCGATCCCCTCTTTTTGCACGATGGAAGCGATGATGGCGCTGGGAATGGGACGAGCCGGATGACTCAGCACGCGACCATTCGCGTCGAGATCCAGCTTCCGCCAAACGTCACGATTGCCGACGATCCGCAGGCTAGAAGCGTCACTCTGCTCAGGGGCATACCAACGACCATCAACACGCCTGCCCTCGACACGGTGCTCATGCTCGACGGTCGCGCGCCGAACTTGGAGACCCAGGCGGACAACGCCATCCACGACCACGCTCAGCCGGGGCGAGAGCCCACGGCGCAGGAGCTGGCCCAGATTGCCGATTTCGAACGCGAAGACCCCGGATTCTTCTCGTCAACCACGCTCCGCAAGTTCGCGCAGGGCAAGGGCCCAGCTCCTCTGCTGCCGCCCGGGCAGACCGAATCCGAGAAGCATGGACGTGTGCAATTCCTGCCTGACGGATTGTGCGGCGGCTGCCACGGCGGGCCGATGTTGAACACGACGACGCCTCAGCTCGAGGCCATTCTCGACTCATTAGGCTTCGTCCTCCCTGCGGGCACCAGGTTCCAGGACGTGTTAGTCTCCGACAGGAACCGGCTCGATAATCCCGTTCGTGAGTTCCTGTTCGAGGAGCCCGGCGGGAGCATTACCGTGGTCAAGAGCTCGGATCCCGGTCGAGCGCTGATCACGGGTCATGCGAAGGACGAACACGGATTCGTTCTCATGAATAACGCCAACCAGTTCAAGATATCGTCACTCTGGGGCGTTCAGGCCACGGCTCCCTATTTCCACGACAACTCGGCCGACACGCTGGAGGACGTCGTAGACCACTATGCGGACTTCGTCTTCGTCGGCATGCTCAACGAGCAAGACAAAGCAGATATTGTAGCGTACTTGAAGCTCCTGTAGCGTCCGCGTGGTCGCCCATGCGGCCCGGGATCAAGCCCAGCCCTCTCAAGGTCACATATCTGACTCGGGGATCGTGCCGCGCTCAGCCGCGCCAGCGAATGCCCTCCGGAGCAACGGCGTGGACTGCATCAAGGCCGTGCTCGAGTCGGGCGCCGACGGGCAGGTGTTCAACCGCCTTGATAGTTCACACGGGGGACGCCCGCGACGTGGCGGACGCCCTGCAGGCGCAGGCCTGGGCCACGAAGAAACCGGCAGAGGCTGCTCAAGGCCGTGGCGGCCAAGAAGCTCGACCCGAAGCGGCTGATCACGCACCGCTTCCCGCTCGACAGCGTAATGGAGGCCTATGACACGTTCGGGCGGGCCCAAAGCACGCACGCCCTCAAGGTGATCCTCGAGCGTGACGCGCTCTCACTCGAAGCGCAGGGCGTCGATAGGGTTCATCCGCGCGGCCTTGCGCGCGGGGTAGAACCCGAAGATCACGCCGATCGCCATGGAGATCCCGAAGGCGACGAGGATCCAGAACGGCGTGAGGACGAACGGCCATCCCATGGCCGAGGCGAGCGCCAGGGAGCCGCCTATCCCGAGCGCGATCCCGATCAAGCCTCCGGCCGCCGAGAGCACCACTGCCTCGACGAGGAACTGGAGCAGCACCTTGTTCTCGCTGGCGCCGATGGCCAGGCGGATCCCGATCTCGCGCGTCCGCTCGGTCACCGACACGAGCATGATGTTCATGATCCCGATCCCGCCCACCAGCAGCGACACGGCGGCGACGTTGCGCAGCATCCCCGTCTGCGCGTCCGCCGCCTTCTCCTGGGTCGCGGCGAGATCCGCCAGGTTGCGCACCGTGAAGTCATCGAGCTCGCCGTCCGCCTGGCGGTGCTGCTGGCGGAGGACGCCGGTCACCTGCGTCTGCGCGTGCGACACCTCCTCGGGCGCGACCGCGGAGATCAGGATGCTGCCGACATGGATGCGGTCCTGGCTCATCATCCGGGACTTGAAGGTCACCCAGGGCATCACCACCAGATCGTCCTGATCCTGGCCCTGCGAGGACTGTCCCTTGCTCACGAGCACACCGACGACCTCGCAAGGCATCGATTTCACGCGCGCGACCTGGCCCAGCGGATCGCCTTTGCCGAAGAGCTGCGTGGCCACCGTCTGCCCGAGCACGCAGACCTTGGCGCCGGAGTCGGACTCGCTGCTGTTGAAGAGCCGCCCGCGCGCGATCGTCCACTCGCGGATGGCGAAGAAGTCCGGCGTGGAGCCGTAGACCGTCGTGAGCCAGTTCTGGTTGTCCAGCACGGCCTGCACGACGGTCCGGTCGACCGGCGCGGCGTAGCGGGCCGCGCTCGTCCCCTTCACGATGGCGACGAGGTCGGCGTACGTGAGCGGCTTGCCGGTGCCGGGCCCGCCGCGCGCCCCGCCGAGCGTGCTCGAGCCGGGGAGCACGATCAAGAGGTTGGTCCCGAGCGTCGCGAGCTGCTCCTCGAGGACGGCCTTGGAGCCCTCGCCGGACGCGACGGTCACGATGAGCGCGCCGACGCCGATGATCACGCCCAGCGACGTGAGCAGCGAGCGCATCCGGTTGCGCCGGAGCGCGCCGAACGCGAGCGGGACGATGGACGCTATCGCGCTCAAGCTGCCTTCTCCGGCATCGCGGCGAGATCCGCCGCGGCGTCGTGGGGCGCCTGCTTGTCGTCCGACAGGACTCGCCCGTCGCGCACGACCAGGCGCCGGTCGGCGTAGGCGGCGATGTCCGGCTCGTGCGTGACGATCACGATGGTGATCCCGGTCTTGTGGAGAGACTGAAGCAGGCCCAGGACCTCCACCGACGTGCGCGTGTCGAGCGCGCCCGTGGGCTCGTCAGCGAGGATCAGGCGCGGCCGGTTCACCAGCGCGCGGGCGATGGCCACGCGCTGCTGCTGGCCACCGGAGAGCTGCGCCGGCGTGTGGTCCTCGCGACCGGCGAGCCCCACGCGCTCGAGCGCCTCCTTGGCCCGCTGTCTGCGCTCCCCCGCGGGCACGTCGGCGTACACGAGCGGGAGCGCCACGTTGTCCACCGCGCTCGTGCGCGCGATGAGCTGGAAGCCCTGGAACACGAAGCCGAACGCCGACAGGCGCAGCGCCGAGAGCTCCCGCTTCGGGAGCTCCGCGACCTCGCGCCCCTCGAAGAGATAGCTGCCCTTCGTGGGCCGATCGAGGCAGCCGAGCACGTTCATCAGCGTCGATTTCCCGGAGCCGGACGGGCCCATGATCGCGATCATCTCGCCCTTCTCGACCGCGAGGTCCACGTCGACGAGCGCGCGCACGAAGACCTCGCCGGTCTTGTACGTCTTGGTGATTCCCGCGAGCCGGATGATCGGTTCAGAGGCCACGTCCGGACCCTCCGGAGGCGGGCGCCTTGCTCGCGTCGCGGGCGACGTCGATGATCACCTCGCGGCCCGGCAAAAGGTCGTCCACCTCGGTCATGTTGCCGTCGGTCACGCCGATCTTGATCGAGATGCGCACGGCGCTGTTCCCCTGCGGGACGTACACCGCCGCGCCCAGCCGAGCGTCCGGGGGCGCGGCCTTCGCGCTGCCCGCGGCGATCGGCCCGGCCGCTGGGCGGAACCGCAGCGCCTCGTTCGGCACCGCCGCCACCTGGGTCTTTTGCACGATGAGGATGAGCACGTTCGCCGTCATCCCGGGGCGCAGGTTCCCCTCCGGGTTGTCCACGTCGAGCACGACGTCGTACGTCACCACGTTCTGCGCCGTCTGCGGCGCGTTCCGCACCTCGTGCACCACCGCGCGAAAGGTCTGATCGCGGAACGCATCGACCGTGAACGTCGCGCCCTGGCCGGCGCGGACCTCACCGATGTCGGCCTCGTCCACGGCGGCGTGGACCTGCATGTGGTGCAGATCCTGGGCGATCGTGAAGAGGGTCGGGGCCGTCAGCGTCGCCGCCACCGCCTGGCCGACGTCGATGTTCCGCGAGATGACCGTCCCGTCCACCGGCGAGCGGATGATCGAGTGCTCGAGGTCCAGCTTGGCGCGCTCGAGCTGCGCGCGCGCCTGCGCGACCTGCGCGGTGCTGGATCGCGAGAGCCCGGAGGTCTGGCCGAAGATCGCCGCGGTCGCGTCCAGGTCGGCGTTGGTCGCCAGGGACTCGCGCTCGAGACGCCGGGTCCGGTCGCGCGCGAGCCTGGCGCCGAGCGCGGTCGCCTGCGCGCTCGTCAGGTTCGCCTCCGCCTGCGCGAGCTGCGCGGTCGAGAGCGCCACCGCGTTCAGGAAGAGCGCCGGATCCAGCTCCACCAGGAGCTGTCCGGCCAACACCCGCGAGTTGTAGTCGGCGTGGAGCTTCCAGACGATCCCGGACACCTGCGCGCCGACCGGCGAGGTGATGACCGGCTGCAGGGTGCCCGTCGCGGTGACGCGCTCGGTGATGTCGGCGCGCACCACCCGCACGGTGCGGAACGCCGACGCAGCCGGGTGGCTCTGTTTGTAGCCGATGAAGCTCGCGAGAGCGACGACCGGCACCAGCACCAAGAGGACGATGGTCCACTTTCGTCGCGCGCTCATCGAAGGCTTCTTCGGAGCCGCGTCGATCGAGCCGGGGGACGCGGGGATGGGGAGCTCGCCGACAGCGCTGTTGCTCATGGGTGACATTCAGCACGAGCAAGCGGTGAGCCACGTCCCGAGCCCGCCGGTCTAGCTGCGCGAGCCGTCCGCCCGAGGAACTCCAGCGGTCGCCGGTCAATGCCACGGGACGGTCTTGCATGAGGGGGCCATCCTGCGCCTCGGGCGCGCGGGGCGAATAGGGTGCCCGATCAGCGTCAGCGAATATCTGAAGGTCGACCGGGCGTGGTCACCGTCAACTCCCGATAGGCGCGCCGGACCTCTCGGGCGCCACCGCGCGCGGGCGCCATACCATGGAGCTCTCCACGGGCGCACCGAGGATCACGCGGACCTCGTGATCCCGCCCGTCGTCGAGCAGCGGGATCGCGCCTTCTGGGAGCGCGGCCCCGTCGAGCTCGATCCGCGCGACGCCGCCGCACCGCCCCTCCGGGTTCTCGATCATGATCCGATAGCGGCTCGCGCCGTGGCGATAGCTCACCTCGCAGCGCGGCCAGGACGACTGAATGCAGGGCGCGACGTGGAGGGCCGCGCCGCGCCGGGTGACGCCGAGGATCGACTCCACCCCGATCCGGTACATCCAGGCCGCGGAGCCGGTGTACCAGGTCCAGCCGCCGCGCCCCACGTGCCCCGGGGCCGCGTAGACGTCGGCCGCGATCACGTACGGCTCCACCTGGTAGCGCGCGACCAGCGAAGGCGTCGCGGCCAGATGGATCGGGTCGAGCAAGCGAAAGAGCTCGCCCGCGCGGTCGCCGTTGCCGAGCTGCGCCTGCGCGAGCACCGTCCAGAGGACGCCGTGCGTGTACTGGCCCCCGTTCTCGCGAAGCCCGGCGGGGTAGGCCTTGATGTAGCCCGGATCGTGCGCCGTCCGCGCGAACGGAGGCGTGAAGAGCAGGATCATCCGGTCCTCGACCTTCACCAGGCGCTCGTCCGTCGAGGCCATGGCCCGGCGCGCGCGCGCCGGATCGCCGATCCCCGCGATCACCGCCCACGACTGGGCGATCGCGTCGATGGTGCACTCGTCATTCTCCCTGGAGCCGAGAGGCGTGCCGTCGTCGAAGTACGCGCGGCGATACCACGCGCCGTCCCAGCCGTGCGCCTCGACGGCCTCGGCGAGCCGCGCGATCTCTTGAGCACAGCGCTCGGCCCGCTCAGCGTCCCCGCGCGCCGCGGCGACCTTGGCGAAGTCGCGCAGGGCGGCGGCGAGGAACCACGCCATCCAGATGCTCTCGCCCTGGCCCTTCTCGCCGACGCGGTTCATCCCGTCGTTCCAGTCGCCGCCGCCCATCGTCGGCAGCCCGTGCGGCCCCGAGGTCTCCGCCCGATCGAGGGCGCGCGTGCAGTGCTCGTAGAGCGTCGCCGTCTCGCTCGAGACCGCGGGCACGCCGAACAGCTCGTGCTCCTTCGGCTCGAGCGGGCGCGCGTCGAGGAACGGGATGACCTCGTCGAGGATGGCGACGTCCCCCGTGGCCTCCACATAGCGGGCGACGACGTACGGGAGCCAGACCAGGTCGTCGACGTAGCGGGTGCGCACGCCCTGCCCGCTCTCCGGGTGCCACCAGTGCTGGACGTCGCCCTCGTGGAACTGGCGCGCCGCGGCCCGCAGGATGTGCTCGCGCGCAAGCTCGGGCGCGCCGTGCACCGTGGCGAGGACGTCTTGCAGCTGATCGCGGAAGCCGTAGGCGCCGCCCGACTGGTAGAAGGCCGACCGCGCCCAGAGGCGGCAGCTCACCGCCTGGTAGAGCAGCCAGCGGTTCAGGAGCAGATCGATCGCCGGCTCCGGCGTCGCCACCTGGACGGCCCCGAGGATCTCGTCCCAGCGCCGCGCGACGGCCGCGAGGGACGCCTCGACGCGCGCGGGATCGCGGTGCGTTTGGGCCAGCGCGAGGGCCTGAGCGCGCCCTTCGCCCTCGCCGAGGACGAAGACGAGGTCCTTCGTCTCGCCGGGTGCGAGCGTGACGCCGAGCTCCAGCGCCGCGCAGGGATCGATCCCTCCGCCGACCCTCCCGGTGAGCGCGGCGCGCCCGAGCGCCGCGGGCCGGCTGCGCGAGCCGTCCCGGCCGAGGAACTCCAGCCGGTCGCCGGTCACGCTGCGAGCGCTTGGGCTCGCAGCGAAGAACGCGATCCGCTCCGGGAACGCCGAGAACGGGTTCCTCGCGAGCACGGCGCCGGCGGCCGCGTTGGCCTCCGTCACCACCGAGAGCCCGCTCGCCGCCCGCCTCGTCCCCAGCACCCACTCTACGTAGCCGTAGGCCGTCAGGCGGCGCGCGCGCTGCCCCTCGTTCCTCAAGCGGAGGCGCCATATCTTCACGTTCGCGTCCTCGGCCACGAACATGGTGAGCTCGTGCGCGAGGGCGCCGCGTCTGAGCTCGAACGTGGTGTAGCCCTGGCCGTGACGCACGAGGTAACGCTGCCCTCCTCCCGCCGGCTGCGGCGCCGGCGACCAGATCGCGCCGTCCTCCTCGTCACGCAGGTAGAAGGCTTCGCCCGAGGGATCGCAGAGCGGATCGTTGGACCATGGGGTGAGCCTGTGGGTCTGGCTGTTGTCGGCCCAGGTGAAGCTCGCGCCGGTCTCGGACACCACGAACCCGAAGCGCGGATTGGCGACGACGTTGCACCACGGCGCCGGCGTCTTCGCCTGCCCGTCGAGCACGATCACGTACTCGCGCCCGTCGGGGCGAAAGCCGCCGAGCCCGTTCCAGAACAGGAGCTCCGGCCTTTCGATGGGCACGGCTGCCTCGGGCTTCCCCGCCGGAGGCTTGACGCGGCTCGCGACGAAGGGCGCGGCGTGCGCCGGCTTGGGCGGCGCGGCGCGCCGGAGCTGTCGCATGAGCGATCCCTGCGACGACACCAGCACCACGCGGGCGATGGCCTGGAGCAGCACCCGATCGGGCTCCTGGATCTGATCGGCGCGGCGCACGAACACGCCGCCGGGCTGGTCGAGCGGCGCCTGGGTCGGGCTCGCGCGGAGGACCGCCATCGCCTGCTCCTGAATCGGCTGGAGGTAGCTGCTCGGCTCCTCGTTGAGGATGCAGAGGTCGACCGCGAGGCCGTTGAGGCGCCAGAACTCGTGCGCCAGGAGCACCTCGCGCAGGAGATCCGCCGACTCGGCGTCGTCGAGGCGGATGAGCAGGATCGGCAGATCCCCCGAGATCCCGTAGGCCCAGAGGCCCTCCTTGCCTCGCGTGTTCTGCGCGATGATCTCGGGCGAGGCCCGTAGGCCCGCGCCTGGGAAGACGATCGCCGATGCCAGGCGCTGGAAGCGCTGCGCCTGGGCCGCCGACACACCGAGGTGCTTCAGCTCGACGCGGGCGTCGGTCCAGGCAAGCTCGAAGGTGCGGGCGATCGCGCGCGCGTCGTGAAATACCTCGACGAGCTCGAGCGCCGCCTCGCGCGCCTCGGCGAGCGCGGTCGTGAAGGCTACCTTCGCCCTCCCGCCGGCCGGGAGATCGAGGACGCACCGGAGGCAGAGGACGGGGTCGAGCACCGTGCCCGTGGTCCCCGAGAGCGGGCCCCGGTGCTCCATCGAAAGGGGCGCCTCCAGCGTGCGCCCGCGCCCGACGAACCGGGCACGGCTGGTCTCGTGCTCGAACAGCACGACCTTTCCCTCCTCGACAGCCATCACCTGCACGACCCAGGGCGTAGGATCGCCGGGCGAACGAGGGCGCCGCGTCGCCAGCACGGCGTGGTGGCTCGGGGCCACCTCGGTCTCGACGAACATGTTGCTGAAGACGGGGTGCGCGAGATCGGCGCCGCGGGGGGCGAGCACGACTTCGGCGTACGTGGTGAGCTCGATCCGCCGCGGCTCGGACGCGTGGTTCTGCACCGTGACGCGCCGCACCTCGGCCGGGTGCTCCGGCGAGACGACGATCTCGGTCAGCGTCTCGATGTCCCCGTCGCGCCGGTGCAGCGTGATGCGATCCGCAGCGAAGGCCGCGTCGTACGTGTCGGGCCGGCGCAAGGTCGGCTGGTAGGCGGCGGACCAAAAGGCGCCGGTGTCGAGGTCGCGCAGGTAACAGAAGCTCCCCCACGCATCGAGGGCCGCGTCGTCTCGCCAGCGCGTCACGTCGAGCCCCTTCCACGCCATCCAGCCGCTCCCCGTGGCCGTGAGCAGGATCGAGAAGTCGCCGTAGGCGAGCAGGTGCGCGCGCGTCGCCTCCGCGCTCGGCGTCGAGACGTGCTCGACGGCGTCGATCCCCTCGTCCGGCGAGGGCGGGGGCGGCACCACGTCGGCGGCGCGCGGCTGGGTCAGGATCGCGATCACCGGCACCCGCTCCTGGAGCAAGAGCTCGGTCGCCTTCACGCGCGGATCGAGGTGGAACCTTCGCTGCATCGGATCGCCGTTGAGCACGTTGTCGAGCGCGACCAGGGTCATGCCCTGGTGGTGAGCCATGAAGGTCTTCACGACAACGCCCTTGCGGCCCGGCGGCACGTGGGCGGGCGTGTAGTCGATCGCGTCGTAGAAGCCGTAGGGGCCGTCGAGGCCATCGCGGGCGAGCACGCGCAGGTTCCTGCTCGCGTGGTCGGGATGCACGAGCGAGGCGAGCGCGCTGGCGTAGGGCGCGACGACCAGCTCGTCGGCGAGGCCCGGCTTCAGCCCGAGCCCGGGGACGCCGAACGCGTGGTACTGGTAGGTGAGGCCGGGGTCGAGCATGTTGTACGCCGACTCGGAGACACCCCATGGGACCCCGCGCTGCGCGCCGTACTCACGCTGGCGGTGGACGGCGGCGACATAGGTCTCGTCGAGGAGCGTGCGCTCGTAGGTGCGGGTCACGAGCAGCGGCATCAGGTACTCGAACATCGAGCCGCTCCAGGAGAGCAGCGCGCGGCGGTCGGCGGCGGCGGTGAGCTGGCGGCCGAGGCGGAACCAGTGCTCCTGCGGGATCTCGCCCGTGGCGATCGCGACCAGGCTGGCGAGGCGGGCCTCGGAGGCGAGCAGATCGTAGTACGAGGCGTCGAGGCGCCCCGCGACGACGTCATAGCCGATGGAGAAGAGCTTGCGATCTTCGTCGTAGAGCATGCGGAAGCGCATGCCGTCGGCGAGCTCCGCGGCGCGCGCGTCGATCGCCTCGAGCCGCTCCAGGAGCGAGGCGGCGCGCCCTCCTCCGCGATCAAGCGCTGCGAGGCTCCGAAGTGAGGGGCAAACCTCGAGCGCGGGCGGCGGTGCAGTGAGCTCCGCGGCCCACGGCGCGAGATGCCGGAGCTCGGCAGCGGCGTCGCCTAGGCCGCGCGAGGCGCGATCGATCCAGTACGCCGCCGCCTCGACGTCCGGCTCCTTTCCAGCACATTGGGATCCTAAGCTTAGAATTCCACGTGGACAAGTTGTCGC
>JADMIO010983898.1_pt1 | contig 22466 bp, 16 predicted proteins | sample 8958161 | NCBI WGS metagenome assembly JADMIO01 (sample SAMN16585339, study PRJNA669376) | soil metagenome | isolation source: Crop rotation soil | place: USA: Cullars Rotation, Alabama | collected 2011 | reverse complement strand
GAGCCGGAGCTCGAGCCGCTCGCTCGACGCGTCGACCAGCCGGCTGGTCGAGCGCTCCTGCGACGCGACGTCGCCGATCAGCGGCCAGAACTCGAGCGCGCGCGACAGCGTGACGACCACGCCGGGGAACGGCTCGCCGGTCCAGATCGTCGCGTCGCGGTACGAGGCCGCGCACGCCTCGAGCTCGGGGCCGAGGCCGAGGCCGTGCGCGTCGAGCTCGGCGAACACCGCGCCGAGATCCTCGCGGAGGAACAGCGGCAGCGCCATGCGATCGTGCAGCGCGGCGCCCCAGTCGCGCATCGGCTCGTCGTAGGGCGCGATCGCGCAGCGCGCGGCGACCGCGCGGATCACCGCGGCGGCGGCGGCGAGCTGCTCGGGCGTGGGCGCCATCTTGAACGCGCGCCACTCGACGAGGCCGAGCTGGCCGCGCTCGGGCAGCTGCGCGTTCCACAGCTTCTCGACGTTGAGCTCGGCGCGGTGCGAGTTGCCGGCGGCGTCGACGAGCAGCGGGCCCAGCGACGCGTGCAGCGCCTCGGCGTCGACCTCGGCGCGCTCGAGCACGCGGGTCGCGAGCCGCAGCTCGTCCCAGCGTTCGCGCACGCCCTCGTCGGGGCGCGGCGACTGGCACGCCGAGCCGGCGCACTCGCCGAGGAACCAGTAGCTCAGCGCCGGGTGGTTGTTGACGAACCGGACCAGCCGCGGCAGCAGCGCGGGGTGCACGAAGTACGGGCTGGTCGCCGGCGTGGGACCGCCGAGCGTGATCTGCCCGCCGCCGCCCGAGTCGACCTGATCGCCGTTGTAGCGATAGCGCACCGGCGCGAGGCCGGCGGCCGCGGCGCCGGCGTAGACGACGCGCGCGTGCTTCAAGAACGAAGCGAGATCCGGACACGGCGCGGTGTTCACCTCGACGACGCCGGGATCCGGCGTCACGGTCAGCGCGCCGCCCGGCCACGCGACCTTGACGCAGAACCGCGGCGCGTCCTCGTCGGGATAGTGGCGGCCCGGGCACTCCGCGGCGGTCGCGCCCGGGATGCGCTTCGCGATCTGGGCGGCCGCCGCGTCGGCGAACGCGCGCTTGTCGCCGCCCTCGGCCTGCCACAGCCAGTGGGGCTCGGTCGAGTCGCGACGCGTGAACGTGGGCTCGGCGCCGACCCAGATCGTCACGCCGCGCGCCGCGATCCGCGCGTCGAGGCTCGCCAGCGCGTCGGCGATCACGTCTCGCACCACCCGTGTCATGCCAGCGGCTCTCCGAACGGACCGGGCCAGTCGTCGTGCCGCGGCAGCGCGCGATCGAGATCGCTGCGGCGGAGATCGAGCGTGTACGGTTGCTCGGGGTGGGCCTTGGCCTCGCGCACCTGGATCGGCCACGTCGATCCGCCGTCGCGGGTGAACCGCTGCGCGCGCCGTGCCGCCGCCTCGAACCGGGTCAGCGGCGGCGACGCGTAGCCGCGGCCCTCGGGGTGCCAGACGTGGTAGCCGCACGCGCCGAGCGAGCGCTTCGCCCACAGATCGACGAGCTCGATCCGCAGCGGGTGGTGCACGCCGAGGTGAGGCTGCAGCGAGTGCGGCGGGCACCACGCGCGGAACTTCACGCCGCCGACGCGCACGTCGGACTCGGCGGTCTTGCGCATCGGCAGGACGACGCCGTTGACCAGGACGCGGTGGCGCTCGGGCTCGAGGCCGCGCGCGCGCACCTCGATGCGCTCGAGCGAGCTGTCGACGAACCGCGACGTGCCGCCGCCCGACACCTCCTCGCCCAGCACGTGCCACGGCTCGATCGCGTTGCGGATCTCGAGGCCGAGGTCGCCGGCGTCCAGGCCGCCGACCAGCGGGCAGCGCAGCTCGACGAACGGCGCGTAGCCGTCGGCGGGCAGGCCGAGGCCGCGCACGCCGAGGAACGCGAGGACGTCCTCGAGATCGCGCCACAGGTAGTAGGGCAGGAGGTAGCGATCGTGCAGCGCCTGGCCGAACCGGACCAGCGGCGCGCGGTACGGCGCGGCGGTGAACGCGGCGATCAGCGAGCGGACGAGGATCACCTGCGCGGCGGCCATCCGCGGGTGCGGCGGCATCTCGAACGCGCGCAGCTCGACCAGGCCCTGGCGGCCGAACGGGGTGTCGAGATCGTAGAGCTTGTCGAGGCTGATCTCGGCGCGGTGGCGCGAGCCGGCGACGTCGACGAGCAGGTGGCGGAACAGGCCGTCGACCAGCCACGCCGGCGTGCTGCGATCGGCGTGCGCGCGATCGAGCGCGAGCTCGAGCTCGTAGAGCGAGTCGTGGCGCGCCTCGTCGACGCGCGGCGCCTGCGAGGTCGGCCCGACGAACAGGCCGGTGAACAGGTAGCTCAGCGACGGGTGGTGCTGGACGAACGTGATCAGCGACGCGAGGATCGACGGCCGCATCAGGAACGGCGAGCTCAGCGGCGTCGGGCCGCCGACGGTGATGTGGTGTCCGCCGCCCGGACCGGCCATCCGGCCGTCGAGCAGGTACTTCTCGGCCTCGAGCCCGGCGCGCAGCGCGCACTCGAACACCGCGTCGAGCAGCGCCGCGTGATCGCGCCCGGTCGCGGTGGGCGGCACGTTGACCTCGAGCACGCCGGGATCCGGCGTGACGGCGAAGCGCAGCAGGTGCAGCGAGCTCGGCGGCGGGTAGCCCGCGAGCCGCACGTCGACGCCGGTCTCGACGCGCGCGGCGTCGATCGCGGCGACCAGCGACAGCCAGTCCGCGAAGTCCTTCACGGGAGGGAGGAACACCTGCAGGGTGCCGTCGCGCGGCTCGATCGTCAGCGCGGTCCGGATCCCGGACGTCCACGGGTTGGCGTTCCACTGCGCGAGCAGCGCGGCCGGCTGCTCGATCGCGAGCCGCGCCCGCGCCGGATCGCTGGCGTCGACGCGGAGCTGGCGGATCGCACGGCGCAGCGGATCGGGATCGTCGTCGTCCGCGTCGTCGGCGACGATGCGGCGCGGGTCCTGCTCGGGCGCCGGATCCGGCGGCACCGGCGGCGGCAGCCCCGGGGTCAGGCTGGCCAGCGGCAGGCGCAGGCCGATCGGCGAGTCGCCGGGGACGAGGAACAGGTGCTCGCGGCGGAAGCTCCACGTCTCGGTGAGCCACGCGCCGCCGTCGGCGCGGCGCGCGAGCGGCAGCACGTAGCCGACCGCCGTGCCGGCGCCGCGATCGAGCGTGCGCGCGAGCCGGCGGCGCTCTTCGGGATCGTCGAGCCCGGCCTTGCGCGGATCGATCCCGACCGGCAGCGACGCCTCGTCCTGGATCAGCCGCCACGGATCCTCGAACGCCGGATGCGCGGTCGACGGGATGCCGAGCGCGCGCGCGAGCGCGGCGACGAACCGGCCCGCGCCGTCGATCGTCGGCTCCGAGCCGAGCGAGCGCTCGGGCCAGATCGCCACGCCGTCGCGGCGCGCGCAGATGTCGAGCGACCACCGCGGCAGGCTCTCGCCCGGGTAGTGCTTGCCCATGCGCTCGAGCACCGCCGCGCCGGGCGCGAGCCGGCGCACCAGCTCGTCGGCGAGGCGCAGGCCCTGCCGCCACTTGGTCTCGCCGAGCGCCTCGCCGTTCCACTCCGGCGCCTCGGGCGCCTCGCGCGACGTGAACGTCGGCTCGCCGCCGGTCGTGACGGTGAGGCCGTTGGCCGCGAACACCGCGTCGGCGCGATCGGCGCCGGCGAGCAGCGCGCTCCACACCTCCTCGGTGTACGGCGTGGTCGGGCGCGGCTCGTGGCCGAGGCGATGGATCGACGTCGAGAACGCGACCGTGGTCGCGCCGACGTCGCTCGTGCCCTCGATCGGCGCGGCGAGCGCGGGCGAGGACGTGCACGCGAGCGGGACGTGGCCCTCGCCGGTGAGCAGCCCCGAGGTCGCGTCGAGGCCGATCCAGCCGGCGCCGGGTAGGTAGACCTCGGCCCACGCGTGGAGGTCGACGACGTCGTGGCCCATGCCCTTGGGCTGGTCCGGGATCATGCCCTCGTCGGTGAGCTGGATCAGGTAACCGGAGACGAAGCGCGCGGCGAGCCCGCGCGACCGCAGCGCGGCGACCAGCAGCACCGCCGAGTCGCGGCAGCTGCCGCGGCCGTTGGTCAGCGTCTCCTCCGGCGTCCACACGCCGGCCTCCTCGCGGATCACGTAGCGCGTGCGCTCGGCGACGCGCCGGTTGGTCTCGGTGACCGCGTCGACGACCTCGCCCTTCCACGGCAGCTCGGCGAAGAACGCCCGCGCCTTGGGGCCGAGGGCGAACGCGGGATCCTCGGTGTCGAGGAACGGCGCGAGCTCGGCGGCCAGGCCGTCCGGGTAGTCGAATGGCACCTCGCGGCAGCGCGGATCGACGAGGAAGTCGAACGGATTGACCGGCTTGAGCTCGACCGCGAGCTCGACCAGGACGTCGAGCGCCTGGGTGCGCTGGCCGGTGCGGAAGGTGATGCGCGCGACGTGGTTGCCGTGCGGGTCCTGGTGCCAGTGCAGGCGGTGCTCGCCGCTGACCGCGAGGCGATAGGTCTCGATGCGCGCGCGGGTGTGGTTCGCCGGACGGAGGCGGACGAGGTGCGGGCCGAGCGCGGCCGGGCTCGGGTAGACGTACTGGCTCCGGTGCTGGACGAGCAGGCGCATGCGGCTGTCAGGGTCGTCTGCGCAGGGCGCGTGATCAACGTTCTGCACGGAGAATTCGGCTACGCTGCGCGGGTGGGGTTTCCGTTCCGTTTCTACGGAGCGCATCCGGCCGACTGGGAAGCGGCGCCTCCGGCGTATGCCGTGACTTTTGCCGCGCGTCCGGACTCGCACCAGGCGGCGCGCCTCGAGCACGCGTTCGTCCAGGCGATCCGCCTCGCCGGCATCACCGGCGGCCCGCTGTGGGTGTGGGACGGCGCGACCGCGCTGGTGATCCTCGACGAGCGCGTGCCCGACTGGGGCCAGTTCTTCGACGACATCGCGCTGGTCCTGCGCGCGCTGCACGTGCACGCGGCGATCGCGCAGGTGATCTTCCTGCACGCCTTGCTGACCGGCGATGACGACGACGATGATGATGACGAGTGGGGCTCGTGGTCACGGGGCCAGGGTGCGCCGATGCCCGGCCCTCGGTTCGGCTACGACTCCGTGTTCGACTAGGAGCTGTTCATGCGCTGTCCGACCTGCAACACCATCTATCCCGCCGGCACCCGGTTCTGCGCCAAGGACCAGGCGCGCCTCGTGCGCGAGCCGGGCGAGGCGCCGGTTCAGCCGGCGCCCGCGCCGAAGCCCGCGTCGGTGACGACCGGCTGGGACGCCGTCGAGCCGCCGCCGGAGATCGCCGCCGCCGCCAAGCCTGCGTCGGTGACGACCGGCTGGGACGCCGTCGAGCCGCCGCCGGAGCCCGCGCCATCGCGCCCGCTGTTCGGATCCGGCGCCATGCCGGCGGCCGCGCCCACGCCCGCCGCGCCCAGCGCGCCCGCCGCGACCCGCGCCTACGACACCGCCGCCGCGCAGATGATCGCCGCCGAGATCGCGGCCTCGTCGGGCGCCCCGCCCGCGCCGGCCCCGAGCGGCGTCACCGGCTACTACGACACCGTCGCCGTCGCCGACGCAGCAGCCGCCGCCGAGCCTGCGCCCGTCTCCTCCGGCGTCACCAACTACTACGACACCGTCGCCGTCGCCGAGGCCGCCGCCGCCGCGGAGGCGCCCGCGCCCGCCGCGCCCGCGCCTGCGCCCGCGCCCGCGCCTGCGCCTTCGGACACGATGAGCGTCCGCGCCGCGCAGCCCTCCGGCTCGAAGACCTGGATCATCCTCGTCGTGCTGCTCGTGATCGCCGGCGGCATCGCGGCCTTCGTGCTCACCCGCTGATCCTCTGGGCTCTTCAAAACCCATTGGTTTTGATCTGGGCCACCAGAACCGCTGTGGATATGTGGGCGGCCGTCTTCGGCCGTCCAAGCCTGTGGACAGGCCAATGCGTCGATCCCTCGACTGGGCCTGTCCATCAGGCGTCATATCCACAGCGCTCAGCTACGTGATCGAACAACACGCACGCAGCGCGGCGCGGATCATCGGCTCGAGCTCGTGATGTTCCCCGCGCGCCGTCTCCACCGCGCGTCTTGCCTCCGCCGGCGCGTACCCGAGCTGGCGCAGCGCGCCGATCGCCAGCGCGGCGTTGTCTTCACGGCCGTACGGCCTGCGATCCGCGTGCTCGAAGCTGACCCGATCCGCGCGTTCTCCGACAACGCGCAACCTCCCCGCGTGATGCGCCGTATGGTGCGCGGCGCAGAGCAGGATCAGGTTGTCCGCGGTGTCCGCGCCGAGCCGCGCGCGCTCGTGCAGATGGTGGAGGTGCAGGCCGATCGACGCGCGGCAACCCGGCACGCGGCACCGGCCGTGATCGCGACGCTCGACCGCGCGACGGACCTTCGCAGGGATGTCTTTCGTCACCGACCCGTCGTGGCTCACGTGGGCCAGGTCGCAGCGCGCCTGGGCCACCGCCGCCGGACCCACCGCGATCACCTCGCCGCCGGCGTCCACGGTCGCCGCCTCGCACGTCGGGCATACCGTCAGGGCGAGCTGATGTCGCGGACCCGCGCGACCCTCCAGGAGCGCGGTCACGATCGCGCTGTCGTCGAGCGCAGACCTTGTCTCGTCCTGCATCTCGCGCTTCATCGCGACGAACCGCGCGTAGACCTCGGGCTCGAGCTCGAGCGTGAGCTTGCGCGTGCGCACCTCGTCGCTGGCCTCCAGCTCGCGGACCGTCTTGCCCTTCGCGTCGTCGAGCAGCGCCCGCTCGTTGCCAGGCGTCGCGTCGCGCGTCAGCTCGCGCACCGCGGAGTAGCTCGTCTCGCCGCGCGCCAGCGCCGCGGTCAGCTCGGGGAGATGACGTAGCTTCTCGGCGACCCGTATCCGCTCGCGCGCCGTTCGTGCGGAGTATCCGAGCCGCCGTTCCAGGTACTCGCGGAAGGTTCCGTAGCCGAGCTCGCGATGCACGCCGCGCTCTTGCGCGACGACGATCCATCGTGCCTCCTCGGCGTCGAGCGCCGCGCGCCGCTTCGCGATCCGCACGAGCTGACGGTCCGCCTCGCGCCAGCTCGCGGCTTGGCCCACGTGAGCCAGTTCCTCGTCGAGAACCACACACTCACCCTCGTACATGAACCATCTCTAACACGGAGAATTCGGACGCTCTCCGCTGCACCAGGAGCGCGTCGGAGGCGTCGCGATCTGTTTTCTGTCGACGACGACGTTGTTCGCGCGCTGCGCGCAGCACAGCGCATTGCGCGAGAGATCAGCCGCTGACTCGTCGACAGGCGTTCGCGTGTACGCGGAAACGCGTCAAGCACTTTCGTAGAAAGTGTCGTAGCACAGGGAAAATGTCACCCCTCATCGGCACAGCGATAGTGTCGCTCCTCGTCGGCAGCTTCCTCATCGTCTGAGACCTGTCGCTCTCGTTGCAGCCGCTCACGCGTGGCGAACCCCAGCTCAGTGCGTGGCCCCGGCGCCGGGCTCTTGGGGCGTTGGCCATCGCACCAGGCGATGCATTTGCCACCGGCGTGGATCCGGTACTGGCCCGACAACAAGTGCTTCACGATCACCGCTTGGCCGGCGTAGTTGCCATTCGCACGCGGGATGTCGAGCACTCGACCGTTCACCCGGACGGTGTTGCTCTTCGAGACTTTCTTCACGTACTGCAGAGCGCAGAGCTCCAAGAGCAGCACGTGGTCCGTTGGGGCGCTGCGCCAGGCGAGCTGGGCTTCAGCAGCGGGCAGAGCGAAGAGCCGGTTGTGCTGCGGCAGATACTCGCGCAACACCTTGTTGGCCTCCCCGCGGGTCGACGCACCTGCCAAGCGCAACTCTGCCACCAGCCGGTCTTGCAGCGTTCCCCACACCCGTTCGATACGTCCCTTGGCCTGAGGAGATCGCGCGTAGATCAACTCGATGCCGAGATCGTCCAGCGCCCGCTTCACCTGTGTCGGTTCACGGCGGCCAACGAGCTCCTCCTCGAGGCTCCAGCGCTTGTCGTTCCGACTCAGGCTTCCATGGCGGTCGCCGTAGACCGTTTGAGGAATGCCTTTCTCGCGGAGAACGTCGCGTAGAACGCGCAGGTAGCCGACGGTGCACTCTCGCTCCGTGAAGTGCGCCCCCGGCAGGATCTCGCTGGTCGCGTCATCCACGGCTGCCATCAAGCACAGGACGCCACCGCGCCCTTCCAGCCAATCGTGGGTGCTGCCATCCCATTGGATCATCTGGCCCGCTTGCGGCCGCCGCTCGCGACGCGAGCGATGCTTGGGAGGTCGTCGAACACGAGGCGAACCCAGCCCGGCAGCTCGAAGGATCCGGCGCACGGTCTCACGAGGAAACTTGATGCCCTCCACCTCATCGAGCTTGTCAGTGAAGTGGTGGTCGTTGAAGCCCTCGTACCTCTCGCGCCGAAGCTCGACGATGCGTCGCCGGATCTCATCGGACACCTTGTTTTCCGGCGCGCGCCCCGTGTTGCCGTGAACCAGCGCCTCTGCCCCACCGGCGAGTACGCGTTTACGAATCCGCTGCATCTGTCGCTCGGAACGACCAAGGCTCGCAGCCGCCTCTGAGACCGTGATCTCGCCTCGCCCGATACGCTCGACGAGGTTCACCGTCCGCCATTGCCGCTCGCTCATCCGCATCAGCCCTTCCTAGGCCGACTTGAACGACATTTTCACTGTGCTGTTGGCCGGACAGAATCACTGACCTGCAACAGCACTTTCGTAGAAAGTGTCAACGGTCAGTGAAAACGTCACCCCTCAACAGGTCAGTGATTCCGTCGCTTCTCAAACCGCTTCTTGGCCGCCTTCTCGAGGCGAGCAGTCTTGGCGGACATCGTCATCGGTTCATGCCGCGGGGCTGTTGGTGCAGCGCCCTTCGCGCGAGCGATCACCTCGCCGCCGAAGTACACGAGGTAGCGACCGTCGAGCCGATGGCGCACCGTGACGAGTGTCTTCGCGTACGTCGAACGCCCTCCTGGGCGCCGCGGAATGTCGATGATCTGCTTGCTGATGCGCACGGTGTTGTTGTTGGCGACGACTCGAACGTACTGGAGCGCGCAGAGTGCTTCGGCTGTGTCCCTGTCCGGGCACGGTCGCCAGGCTTGATGCGCGTCCTGGGCGGGCACCGCGAAGCGAGCGTTGTGCGCCGGCCGATACTTCTCAAGCACGCGGTTGGCCTCCACCGCCGTGCGCGCACCGACAAGTCGCAACTCCGACACCAGCCGATCCTGCAGCGTGCCCCACAGCCGCTCGACGCGCCCCTTGGCCTGCGTGGTCTTCACGATCTCGCAGAGCACGCGGAGATATCCGACCGTGCACTCCTGCTCGACGAAGTGCCCGCCCGGCAGAAGTTCGCCTGTGGCGTCGTCGATTGCCGCGATCAAGCAGAGTCGAGGCCCCCGGTCCTCAAGCCAAGGATGCCGGCTGCCGTCCCACAGGATCATCTGGCCAGCTTGCGGGCGTCGATCGCGACGACGTCGATGCTTCGGTGGCCGTCGCCCGCGCTCGGCGCCGACACCGTTCGAGCGCAGGATCCGTCGCACGGTTGAACGAGAGATCGCGAGCTCCTCCACGTCGAGGAGCTTCTCGGTGAAGTGCTGGTCGTTGAAGCCTCGGTACAGGCCCTTGCGAAAAGCGACCACACGCTCTCGCACGCGCTGCGCGATCTTGTGCTTCGACGCGCGGCCAGCGTTGCCGTGCGTGACGCCAGCTTGGCCTTCCTCCTCGACTCGTCTTCGCACACGCTGCATCTGCCGATCGGACAAATCGAGCGATCGAGCTCCCTCTGCTATCGTCAACTGCCCTCGCTCGATTCTCTCGACGACGTCGAGCCTTCGCCAGTCTCGCCTGCTCATCCGCATCCACCTTCCTGATCTAGGGGGGTGACGGAATCACTGAACCGTTCGCAGGACAGAATCACAGACCGGCAACAGCACTTTCGCGGGAAAGTGAGAGAGCGTTGTCCGGTTTCCGGACAGCGCTGTGGCTCTGCCGGCGATCAGATCGCCGCGTGCTTCGCGCAGCGATCGGCCCACGGCATCTCCTCGAGCGCGGTGAGGCCGAGATCCTCGTGGCAGATGTCGCAGTGGCCGTAGGCGTCGTCGGAGGCGTCGATGAGCTTGCGGCGCGCCTCGACGAGATCGAGGGTCATGCGCAGGGCCTCCTCGGGGCGCATGCCGGGCTTGTCGACGCCGAGCGCGCTGAGCTCGCGCTCCTTGTCCTTGCCGGCGAGCACCTCGGAGAGGAGCGTCGCGAGGACCTGGCCGCGCTTCATGATGCCCTTGCGGAGGCGGGCGAGGGTCGCGTCGTCGAAGCGGATCATGGGGCCTTTCGAAGGTCCTCCAGGGGATCCTTCTCGCAGGCGCACAACGTACATCCGTTCTCGTCGTGGGCCATGCCGCGCGGGCAGCCGATGCCGCACGCGGGCATCGGCGGGCACTTCGCCTCGGGGGCGCGTTCGGGCTCGTCCACCACGATCGTCGCGCCGTCCGGGCCGCAGGTCGCGGCGCTGGTGGTGAACGCGGAGGCATCGAACGACACGGTGTAGCTGCCGGGGACGAGGGCTGCATTGCACGACGACCCGGTGGGATCGATCGTCCAGCTGGCGAGGGCGATCGACTCGTGCGGTGGGATGCGCCGCGTGTCGGGCGCCGGGATCTCGTCGTAGGCGCACATGCCCATCGTGCAGGTGTTGTCGGCGTCGTAGCCGTCCCCGAGGCCGAGCAGCACGACCGGCTGCCCGGGGCAGCGATCCGGCAGGGTCACGGTCACCTCGGCGTCGGACAGGTTCTCCGCCATGGCGACGACGCTGAGCGCGCTGGTCTCGACGAAGTAGCGGATCGCGCAACCCGACGCGACGGCCGGCGCCGGATCGGGATCGGGACGGGCGGGCTCGACCACCGGCGCGGTCTGGCAGGCGGCGAGGGCGATCAGCAGGAGCCAGGGGCGCATGCCGAGTAAACGCGGAGGGCGAACGGGAGATTCACGCACCCGGGAATCATCGCACCGAGTAGCGCGTTCCGCCGGGTGATGCGTCTCAGGTGGGTGGCCCTGTTGCTCGTCGGCGCGTGCCATCGCGCGCCGGCCGACGACGTCGCGATCGCCGGCACCGGCGGGACGCCGGCCGAGGTCGCCGCGCGCGACGCCGCCTTCGACGAGGTCCTCGCGACGATCGAGGCGAAGCGCGCCGCGCTGAGCAAGGCGTTCGCCGCCGCGCGCACCGAGCCGGACCGCGCGGCGATCCGCGCCGAGGCGCGCGCGTTCCTGCTCGCCGCGATCCGCGACGACCTGTTCCCGGCGTGGATAGGCACGCCGTGGGCGATGGGCAAGGACTCCGACGCGGTCCGCCCGCACCAGGCGGGCAAGTCGGTGAGCTGCAGCTACTTCATCACCGCGATCCTCGGCAACGCCGGCGTCCAGCTCGACTCGCGCAAGCGGTTCGCGCGCGCCGCCGCGCTCGACATCCAGCGCTCGCTGTCGCCCGATCCCGCGTCGATCCACCGCTACCTGTCCGTGCCCGCGCGCGAGCTCGAGCGCAAGGTCGCCGCGCTCGGCGACGACCTCTACCTGATCGGCCTGTCCAACCACGTCGCGTTCGTCGACGTCACCGGCGGCGACGTCCGCCTGGTCCACTCGTCGTGGTCGGGCGGCGAGGTCGACGACGAGCCGTTCGTCACCGCCCACGCGATCGACGTCTCGCGCAAGGCGGGCTACTTCGTCTCGCCGGTGCTCACGCCGCTCGTCGTCGACACGTGGCTGCGCGGCGCGAAGGTGCGTTTCCGCGGAACCGGCGCCAAGCTGTAGCCGTGATCGCTCCTCGGGTCGGCCGGGCCCTCCGCCACCGCAACTACCGCCTGTTCTTCGCCGGGCAGGGCGTGTCGCTGATCGGCACCTGGCTGACGCGGTTCGCGATGGGCTACGAGACCTACGCGCTGTCGCACTCGACGTTGCAGCTCGGCCTGGTCGCGTTCTTCAGCCAGGCGCCCACCGCGGTGATGGCGCCGGTCGCCGGCGTGCTCGTCGATCGCTGGGATCGCCACCGCACGCTGGTGGTCACGCAGCAGCTCGCGCTGCTCCAGTCCGCGGCGCTCGCGGTGTTCGCGCTGACCGGCGCGATGACGGTGTGGCACCTGCTCGTGCTCGCCGCGGTGCAGGGCGGCATCAACGCGTTCGACATGCCGGCGCGCCAGGCGTTCGTCCGCCAGATGGTCGAGGACCGCGCGGATCTGCCCAACGCGATCGCGCTCAACTCGACGCTGGTCAACACCGGGCGGCTGATCGGCCCGGTGATCGCCGCGCTGCTGGTCGCGCTGGTCGGCGTCGGCTGGTGCTTCGCGATCGACGCCGCGAGCTACCTCGCGGTGATCGCCTCGCTGCTCGCGATGCGCGTGACCGCGCCGCCGCCGCGCCCCCGCGCGCACGCGATCCTCCACGAGCTGCGCGACGGCCTGCGCTACGTCGCCGGCGTCCCGCTGGTCCGGCGCATGCTGCTCCTGCTCCTCACCACCAGCGTGTGCGGCGGCGCGTACGCCTCGCAGCTGCCCGCGATCGCCGCCGGCTCCCTCGGCGGCGGCGCGCACACCCTCGGCTGGCTGATGGGCGCCACCGGCGCGGGCGCGCTCACCGGCGCGCTCTACCTCGCGTCGCGCGAGGGCACGCAGGGCCTGGCGCGGATCGTCGGGGGCTGCGCGATCGTCGTCGGGCTCGGCCTCGCCGCGCTCGAGCTCGTGACCGCCACGTGGATCGCGGTGCCGATCCTCTACGTCGTGGCCACCGCGATGATGGTCCAGTGGGCCGGCACCAACACGGTGGTCCAGACCGTCGTCGACGACGACAAGATCGGCCGCGTGATGAGCCTCTACGCCGTGGTGTTCTTCGGCGGCACGCCGATCGGCGCGCTGCTCGACGGCGCGATCGCGACCCAGCTCGGGCCGATCCACACGCTCGCGCTGGGCGGCGCGGCGTGCGTGATCTGCGCGCTGGTGTTCCGGCCTAGCCGGCGCTCGGCAGCGAGTGCGAGCCGTTCGAGCCCGCCACGCGCTGCTTGACGCGATCCATCAGCCCGGCGAGCGGCGTGTTGGCGAACACCTTGTCGATCACGTCGGTCAGCGTCTTGCCGCCGACGAACGCCTGCACCGACATCGCCTCGGCGACCTTGGCCAGGACCTCCTGGTTGCTCAGCGTGAGCAGCGCCTCGGAGAACCCGCCCTGGGCCGCGCCGAACCGCGCGACCGCGGCGTCGACCTCGGCCTTGAGCGCGGCGAGGGTCAGCGCCTGCGCCTGCGCCTGGACCTCGTGGTGCAGCTCGGCGTTCTTGCGCTGGCGCGCCAGCTCGGCGGCGTGATCGGCGTCGGCGATCGCGTTGCGCGCCTCGGCCGCGCGCTTCTGCTCCTCCGCCTCCTCGAGCTGCGCCTTCACGGCCGCGAGCGCGACCCGCAGGCGATCCGCCGACGCCTCGACCTCGAGCTCGGCGAGCCGCTTGGCGGTGGCGGCGCGCGCCTCGGCCTCGCCGCGCTTGATCGCCTCCTGCTTCTCGGTCATGTCGAGGCCGCGCTTGGCGCGCAACACCGCGATGTTCGACTGCACCGCCTCGTGCTGCGCGTCGCCGAGCAGGTTCGCGATGCCCTCGTCGTCGATCGTGACCTCGAGGATCTCGACGTCGGTGACGTGCATGCCGTTCTCGGGGAACCGCATGCCGGGGCGCGCGCCCTTGTCGTCTTGCTTGCCGAGCAGCGCGTCGCGGATGATCTCCACCGACTGCGCGTAGAACCCCTCGATCGTGTGCTTCTTGACGTTGCCCTTGAGCACCGAGCGCACGTGGTCGCACAGGAACTTCACGTAGTTCTCGACCTCGAACCAGCGCAGCGGCTCGCCCTCGAAGTTGACGCGCATCGAGTACTCGAGCGTGACCGCGACGTGATCGCTGGTCTCGACGACGCAGATGTCGCCGACCTTGTTGTTGAGCACGCGCAGGAACACCGTCTCGATCAGCGTGTCGGTGGTCTTCGGCTTGCCGGTCGACAGCTGGATCACCTCGAGCGTCTCGTCGTACTCGAACACCAGGTTCTTCGGCCCGGGCTCGACGCGGCGCCGGCCCTGCTTGTCGACGACCAGCACGGCGTAGCCGACCCACACGTTGATCGACGGCACGCCCTCGTACTTGGTGGTGAACGTGACCGTGCGCGGCTTGGTGAACTGGTTCGAGCGATCGAGCGAGTCGCCGGCGATCGCCAGCGCCGCCTGCTCGCGCATCGCGGGCGCGGCGGCGCCCATCGCCACCTGCTGCGCCGGCGACGGCGCGCGCTTGGACTGGCGCTGGACCTCGCCCTCGGTGACCGCGCCGGGGCGGCCCTCGGAGGTGTCCTCGAGCTGGCGCAGCGACCGGTTGTGCGCGAGCACCTCGGTGTTGCCCGGGTACCAGGTCGCGCACTCGCGCTCGCTCAGCACGCGGCGGACGATCACCTCGTCGACCGGGTTGGGCAGCAGCATCGCGGGCCCGCGGACCATGCGGATCTCGCCGGTCTTGCGGTTCATGACGTAGCGGCCCTCGCCCGCGGGCACCGCGACGGCGAAGTGCTTCTCGCGGCCGTCGTAGCGGACCAGCGAGTGCTCCTCGCGCGGGTAGTAGATCGCGGTCTCCTTGCCCGTGATGAACAGCTCGTCGCCCTCCTTGTAGTCGCGGCCGCCTTCCTTGTACGGCGCGATCACCTTGACGTGGAGGCCCTGGATCTCGTTGAGCTCGATCGCCTTGAACTTGCGCGCGCCGTCCTTGGTGATGAACGCCTCGGTCGGCTCGGGGAACACGACCTGCGGACCGCGCTCGTAGCGCTTCTTGCCGTTCTGCTCGACGAGGATGCAGTACTCGAGGCGCTCCAGCGTCAGGGCGTCGCGCACGTACGCGCCGTGCTCGTCGGGGACGACGCCGACGCCGGTGGGCGGGATGTAGAAGCTGACGTCGGTGCCCTTGATGATGAGCTGCTTGCCGACGGTGAGATCGGCGGGCGCGCGCGAGATCGGCGCGGCGGGCGTCTCCTCGCCGGTGGCCGGCTTGATCACCGCCTGGCCCCAGTTCTTGCGCGCCTCGTCCTCGTTGTAGACGCGGACGAGCAGGTACTGGTTCGAGCGCAGGTGGTGACCCTGGACGAGCTTGACCATCTGGCCCGGCCACAGCGCGAACGCGCACGGGCCGGTGATGTTGATCTTGCGGCCGACGCTGAGGTCCGGCGACGGGTAGACGCCGCCCGCGATCGGGTGGTCGTACTTCGTCGACGGGTTCTTGAGGATCAGGTAGTAGCCCTCGGGCGCGATCGCGATCTGCTGGACCGCCTGCTCGAGCGCGCACGGCTCGAACAGCTTGTTGACGGGATTGAAGACCACCGGCCGCTCCTGCGCGGTCGGGTTGATCACCGTCGGACCCGTGTAGGTCTTCACGATGCCCTTGGTGACGTCCTGCATGTACGCGTACTCGCTCGGCGCGAGCACGAGGTCGCGCTTGCTGTTGCGATCGTCCATCGCTTTCCCCCGGTGCAGCTCTGAGTGACAGAGCTGCGATGCACGAACAATACGCTACGGCTCGCGCTTGTCTTCCGGAGTGCGCAGGCCGTACGCGTCGCGCCATCGATAGATCTGGCGGCGGTCGCGGCCGAACCGGCGGCCGAGCGCCTTGACGTTGCCGGCGAGCTCGCGCCAGGCCGCCTCGAACTCGTCGCGCGTCGGCAGCGGAGGCTTCGCCAAGCGCGCATGATAGAGGAGGGACATCCGATGAGCGATCCGTACCGCCAGGCGGCGTATCGATGTCTGCACTGCGAGGACGCGCCGCTGCGCGCGTACGGCGACCGCCTGGTGTGCGACACCTGCGGCGGGATCCTCCTCGAGGTCGCGGATCTCGAGGCCGCGATCGCGGATCTCGCGCCCGATCCGGTCGTGCTCCTCGATCAGGAAGAGCGCGGGCTCGGCTGTCCGCGGTGCGCTCGCAAGGTCGTCGCGTGCCGGCTCGCGGTCGGCAAGCTGTGGTTCGACGCGCCGCTGCTGCGCTGCCGCGATCACGGGGTGTGGTTCGAGGGCGACCAGCTCGCCGGCGTGTTCGAGCGGATCGGACGCTCGCAGCACCGCGGCGCCGGCCACGGCCGGAGCTACGGTGGCGTCGGCGGCGGCCTCGCGCTCCACCGCGCGCGCGAGAAGCGGTCCCCGCGCCCGATGTTCGGAACCGCGTATCGCGATCAGCGGCTCGCGTGCCCCGCGTGCGAGCACGCGCTCGGGTACACCGCCGGCCGCTGGGGCTGCACCGAGTGCCTCGGCGTCTTCGTCGAGGACGCGGCCCTCGCGACGATGGTCGCGGCGATGACCAGCGATCCGTGGGAGCTGCCCGAGCTGACCGGCGCGGCGGGCCAGCGCGCCTGCCCGATCTGCGCGGCGAAGATGATCGTCGAGCCGCTCGAGGGCGTGACGGTCGATCGCTGCGCCGGCCACGGCGTGTGGTTCGATCCCCACGAGCTCGCGAGCGCGCTCGCACACACCACCGAGCCGGCGCCGCGCGGCCTGCGCGCGTGGCTGCGGAGCCTGTTCTGAGCGCGCTCGCCGAGCAGCTGCGCGCCGGCGGTCCGGTCGCGCTCGACAAGATCCTCGGCTGGCAGTACCGCGGCACGTCGCTCGGCCTGCCGTCGTGGGTCGAGGCGCTGACCTGGAAGACGTTCATCAAGGTGTTCCACCGCGACGCGCTCGGCGAGGATCGCGGGTGGAACGTGCGCTGCCACCAGGACGACGGCAGACCGAAGGTCGTGCGCGGCGTGCCGGTGACGTTCGGCCACTTCGCGGTGCTGCCGTGCCCCAGCGGCTACGACGTGCCGGCGGGCGCGGCGCTGCTCCGCTACCACAACCTGCTCCGCGATCCGCTGGTCGCGCTCGACGATCGCTGCGACACGCTGCTCGGTTGCACGCTGCTCGAGGTCGGCGGCCGGATCGTGCCGACGCCGAGCTACTTCCGGCTAGAGCGGCTCCGACCCGTCGATCACGTGGTCTACCCGGGATAGACTGGGCGCACGTGACCGCCAACACCGATGCGCTGACGGACCTGGCGCGCCTGTGGCGACGCTACGAGGGCGACCCGGAAGGGGCGCTGCGGATCATCACCGAGACCGGGTGCAAGGCGCTCGGCGTCGCGCGGTGCAGCGTGTGGGTGCTCGCCGAGGATCGCGACACGCTGCGCTGCGTGGATCTCTACGAGGCGGCGAGCGGCAACCACTCCAGCGGGATCGAGCTGCCGGCGACCGCGTACCCCGGCTACTTCGCCGCGCTCGAGGCGGAGGAGCCGATCGCCGCCGACGACGCGCACACTGATCCGCGGACCTGCGAGTTCTCCTCGGGCTACCTCACGCCGCTCGGCATCGGCGCGCTGCTCGACGCGCCGATCCGGCTCGGCCTCGAGCTGCGCGGCGTGGTGTGCCACGAGCACATCGGGCCGGCGCGCGCGTGGACACGCGGCGAGCAGAAGGACGCGGCGTTCCTCGCGTCGCTGGCGTCGCTCGCGATGGAGCTCGGCCAGCGCGCGCGCCGCGAGGCGCTGCTCGCCGCGACGCTCGAGTCGACCGGCGAGGGCATCATCGCGTTCGACGGCGAGCGCGTGGTCGCGTTCAACCACCGGTTCATGGAGATGTGGGGCCTGAGCGAGCCGCCGACCAAGGTGTCGGCGCTGCGCGCCCACCTCGACAAGCGTACCCAGGCGATGGCGCGTTACCTCAGCGACGCCGGCGAGATCATGTCGCAGGCCGCGGAGGACGCGGTCGACGTCGTCGAGCTCGCCGACGGGCGGATCTACGAGCGCACGTCGCGGCCGCAGGTGATGCGCGACCAGGTGGTGGGCCGGGTGTGGAGCTATCGCGACGTCACCGGCCAGCGCCGCGCCGAGGCCGCGCTGCGCGCCGGCGAGCAGAAGATGCGCGAGCTCGCGATCCGCGACGGGCTCACCGGCCTGTTCAACCGGCGCCACGCCGTCGAGCAGCTCGGCGACGCGATCGCCGCGGCGCGCGCCACCGGCGAGACGCTGGCGGTGGGCCTCCTCGACATCGACTACTTCAAGAAGATCAACGACACGCACGGCCACCTGGTCGGCGACGCCGTGCTGCGCGACTTCGCGCGGATCCTCGGCGACCGCCTGCGCGGCACCGACCTCGTCGCGCGCTACGGCGGCGAGGAGTTCGTCGTGATCATGCGCCGCGCGGCCGCGGAGTCCGCGCGCACCGTCCTCGATCAGATCCGCGGCGTGCTCGGCGAGCGCGAGCTGCCCGAGGGCCTGCCGCGGTTCACGTTCTCCGGCGGCGTCGCCGAGTTCCCGACCGACGCCGACGACGTCACCGGCATGCTCGCGAAGGCCGACGAGCGGCTGTACGAAGCCAAGCGCGCCGGCCGCGACCGGATCGTCTAGGCCGTCACCAGGCCGGCGTCGAGCAGCGCGAGCAGCGCGTGCTTCGTCGTGCGCCACTCGGCGGTGAGCGGCGCGCTCGGGGCGCCGAGCTGGCTGACCGCGTCGAGGAGCGGGAACGTCGTCGCGGCGGGCGCGCGCACCCAGTCGCCCGAGGCGTCGCGGGTCCACGTGCCCTTGCCGGCGTGGGCGTTGCGGCCGATCCGGACGACGCCGTCGGTGGGCAGCGCCGCGACCGCGGGCGCGATCGCGGCGAGCGGGATCGCGCGGCGCAGCGTCGTCGCCCAGCGGGTCAGCGCGGTCAGGCCGCGGAGCACGTCGTAGAAGTAGAACCGCGGGAAGGTCGGCTGCGGCCACAGCCTCGCGGCGTCGCGCTCCTCGGCGTTGTGCCGGGTGTCCGACCCGCGGACGAGCGCGCGGCCGACCAGGAACCCGGCGGCGCGGTCGACGAACGGGCTCGCGCCGTGCCTGGTGCGCGCCTCGAAGCCGCTGATCGTCCCGACCATCGAGCTCGGCACCTCGTCCTCGACGAGGTACGCGGTCTCGTCGCAGTTGAGGCCTCCGTCGCGCATCTGGTAGCGATCGAACCACGTCCGGATCCAGGGCAGCGCGTCGTCGACGTCGACGCCGCACGCGCCGAGCACCTGATCCATGCTCCCGAGCGCGCAGTGACACGAGCTGTGGCGCGCCGGGTGCAGCCCGGGCGGCCAGTCCTCCGGCCGCAGCGGGAACGTGTGCAGCGGCAGCGCGTCGAGCGCGGCGACCATCGCCTCGACCGCGCGCCGCGGGATGTGCGCCGCCTCGCCGAGCTCGAACAGCAGCAGCATGTGCCACCACGGCGAGTCCCATTTCGGCCAGTACGAGTCCGCGGCGAGACTCTCCAACGCGGCGTCGGAGTCGAGGTACGCGATCGACGCGTCGAGGTCTGCGTGGGACGCGACCTCCGCGTCGGGGATCGCGCGCAGCGTCTGGCGCAGCTCGTCGAGCATCAGTGCTTGATCAGCGAGGTCGGCGCGACGCCAAAGGCGAGGCCGCCGATCGTGTGCGTGTCGAGGTGCTGGTACCAGATGCTGATCTGGATCGCCTCGCGCTTCTTCGGCTCGAGCCACGCGATCCCGGCCTCGACGCCGGTCTCGTAGACGTCGACGAGGTTGTTGGTCTCGTACTTGCGCGTCGCGCTGGCGATCAGCGTGTAGCCGTCCATGCGGACGTGGCCGGTGAGCACGCCGTACCAGTAACCCTCGCTGTACGGATCGTCGTCGCGATCGGTGGTGCCCCACGCGACCGCCTCGCCGCCGATGCCGATCCCGGGGAGGATGTCGATCCGCGAGGTCCGGATCCCCGGGCCCACGGCCGCCTCGGCGATCGCGGTGACGAACGCCATCGAGTCGCGCTCGTCGGGCTCGATCTCGCTGCCGACCTCCCAGCCGAACCCGAACGAGAACCCGAGCCCGAGGTCGAGCGCGAGGCCGATCCGCGTGTCCTCGCCGGCGCCGGCGAGCGTGGTGCCGCGCAGGCCCATCCACAGGCCGCCGCCGCATGCCGGCTCGGTGTCCGTCGGGCACAGCCCGTGGAAGAGCACCTGCATCGCGACCGGCATCTTCGGGTCCTCGGCCTTCTTGGGCGGAGGCGGCGGCGGGTAGTAGTACGGGTACGGGTAGGGATACGGCTGCGGCTGCGGCTGCGGCTGCGGCTGCGGCTGCGGCTGCGGCTGCGTGGTCCCCGGCTGGGCTTCGGCGATCCCTGTCCACAGCAGCAGCACGAGCAGGATCCCCGTCCTCATCGCGTCATTCTCCCATCGATCGATCGCTTGCTGTGCGTGAGATTGGTTACGCTCCGTCCGTGGGCAAGCCCCCGCCCTCCGAGCGTCCACGGCGCTCCAAGACGATCCCGCCGGCGATGCACGCGGCCGCGGCGAGGCCGTTTCCGCGCGCCGTGCCGACGTACGTCGGCCGCGGCCCCGAGCTCGCGCGCGCGCTCGAGCTGATCGATCGCGAGACGCTCCACCTGGTCTACGGCGTCGGCGGCGTGGGCAAGAGCGAGCTGGTCTACAAGCTCGTCGAGGAGGCGGGGCTGATGCCGCGCTGGGTCGGCGCGGTGCCGGTGCTGGTCGCGGTGCGGCCCGGGATGGCGGTCGAGCACGTGGTCGCGGCGCTGCGGATCGCCGCCGGCGCGCGGCGGCCGCGCGGCATGCAGACCCAAGGCGCGGCGAGCCTCGAGGACGATCTCACCGAGGTCGCGCGGCTCCTCGACGCCGTGCCGCTGATCGTGTTCATCGACGATCTGCACCACCTCGATCTCCAGGCCGCGGCGGCGATGCTCGGCTACCTGTCGCGCCACGTCCGCGCCAGCCGGATCATCGTCGCGTCGCGCGTCGAGGTGCCGCTGCCGCCGGGCACGCCGCCGCCCGCGGTGCACCGGCTCGGCCCGCTCGACGAGCGCGCGACGCTGGATCTGATCGCGCAGCTCAGCGATCGCCTCGGCTCCGCCGAGATCGACGGCGGCGAGGTGTTCCGCAAGAGCGGCGGCAGCCCGTTCTACGTGCTGCGCGAGCTCGCCGGCGACACGGCCTCGTCCACGGCCGGCGGCCTCGACCAGACGCTCGCCGAGCTCGAGCCGCGGGCGCGCGCGCTGCTGCTCGCGGTGTCGTGCGCGCGCAGCCGGTTCACCTCCGACGAGCTGGCGGTGATCGCCGGCGACGAGACGCCGCGCCTCCTGCGCGAGCTGGCGCGCCGGTTCCTCGTCGACACCTCGCGGCCGCACGTGATGGTCCACGACCTGACGCGCGACGCCGCGCTGCGCTCGGCGAACCCCAAGGACCTCGCGGCCGCGCACCGCGCCGCCGCCGACGTCCACCGCGTGCGGATCGAGCCCGGCCTCACCGACCAGAACACGCGCACCGCGATCGATCCGACCGACGCGGTCGACGCGATCCATCACCTGATCCGCGCCGGCGAGGTCGACGACGCGTGGGAGCTGACCGCGCGGACGTACCGCACGGTCGCGTCGGCCGGCCTCGATCACCTGCTGCTCGACGATCTGCGCGAGCTGGGCAAGGTGCTCGCCGAGGTGCGCGAGCCGATCGTGCTGATGACGTCGCGCATCCTGGTGCGGCGGTCGCTGATCAACGAGGCGGCGGACGTGCTCAGCGCGGTCGGCGATCGCGGCCCGCAGGCCAGCCCGCGCTGGCTCGTGCTCGCCGGCGAGGTCGCGCAGCGCCGCGGCCGGCTCGGCGAGGCCGAGGAGCTGTTCCGGCGCGCGCTCGCGGTCGCCGACGGGGCGGCCGATCGGTTCCAGAGCGCGCTCGCGCTCGCCGACATCTCGTCGCTGCGCGGCCGCAACCGCGAGGCGCGCGAGGTCCTCGACGAGGCGCTGATCGCCCACCCGGCGGCGACGCCGCGTGACCGCGCCCGCTGGGGCTGGTCGCTCGCGCTCAGCTACGTGATCGAGGAGCGGTTCGCGGCGGCCGCGGCGGCCGCGCGCGCGGCGGCGGAGAGCATCGCCGGCCTCGGGCTCGACGACATGGAGCTGCTGCTCGCGATGCTCGAGGTGCTGGCGCGCTGCGAGTGCGACGACATCGCCGGCGCCCGCGCGCTGCTCGAGCGCGTGGTCAGCCGCGCGGCGCAGATCGGCGCGTTGCGCGAGCACGTCGTCGATCTCTACGCCGGCGTGATCCGCAGCTTCGCCGGCGACGCCGCGGGCGGACGCCAGGTGCTGGCGCGCGCGTTCGAGCACCTCGCCGGCCACAGCGATCACGTGATGTCGTCGATCGGCGGCTACTACATGGTCAAGGCGATGCTCGCGCTCGGCGACGTCCCGGGCGCCCTCGAGATGAGCGCGAAGATGACGCGGCTCGCGTCCGACTTCGGCCTCGAGACGCTCGCGCCGCACGGCCGCGCGGTCCAGGCCGAGGCGCACCTGGTCGCCGGCCTCGTCGCCGAGGCGCGCAACCTCGCCGAGGGCACGCTCGCCGCCGCCCGGCCGGGCGCGGGCGCCTGCTTCCTCGCGCGCACGGTGCTCGCGCGCGCCGCGGCGCTCGAGGGCGAGCTGGTGACCGCGCGCCGCCTGCTCGGCGAG
>JADMIO011618452.1_pt1 | contig 22467 bp, 18 predicted proteins | sample 8958161 | NCBI WGS metagenome assembly JADMIO01 (sample SAMN16585339, study PRJNA669376) | soil metagenome | isolation source: Crop rotation soil | place: USA: Cullars Rotation, Alabama | collected 2011 | reverse complement strand
GCCGCGACTTCAAGTCACGTGAATTCCAAGCTTCGGATCCCACTGTGCTGGAAAGGCGCACGCACGGCGCTCTACGACCGCTTCATGCTCTTCCGCCACGAGAGCGCGATGCGTCTCTACCGCGGTCTCTACCAGACGCTCGGAAGCTACGAGCTGCTGCAGCTGAAGTGGGATTTCGACATCGCTTCGTACTACAACCTCTGGGTGGACCCCTACATGCAGGACCGCCACCTCGACGCCGCGTACCTCGAACGCCAGCTGCGCGAGGCGCCGTACATCCTCCAGACGCTCGCGAACTTCGCGGCGCTCTTCCGCAAGGTCGAGTCGAGCCTGAAGGCGCGCGGGGCGTTCCACCGCCGGAACCTCGACGAGCACGCGGAGCCGCTGCACGCGGTGCCGTTCCTGCACGAGGTCGGAACCCCGCGCGACCCGCGCGAGATTCAGGCGCGCACGCTCGCGATCTTCAACGCCACCCGCCGCCGCGCGTTGGCGTTGCTCGACGACGACGCCGACGCCGATCGCCGTGAGCTGCCGCTCACGGGCTTCATCGGCGATCGGCCGCTGGCATGACGGACGGCGCAGCGTACGACTACGACGCCGCGGTGATCGGCGGCGGCCCGGGCGGCGCCGCGACGGCGACGCGCCTCGCGCGGCTCGGTCGGCGCGTCCTCGTGCTCGAGCGCGACCGCTTCCCGCGCTTCCACATCGGCGAGTCGCAGCTGCCGTGGAGCGACGAGGTGTTCGGGAAGCTCGGCGTCCGCGACGTCGTCGCGCGCCACGGCTTCGTCGAAAAGTGGGGCGCGACGTTCATCAGCGGCGACGACGGCACCGAGCAGCGCATCGACTTCGGGATCGCCGTCGAGACGCCGTGTCCGCGGACGTATCAGGTCGACCGCGCCCGTTTCGACGAGCTGTTGCTCGCGCACACCGCCGCGTCCGGCGCCGACGTCCGGCAAGGCGCACAGGCGCTCGATGCCGAGTTCGACGACGGCGGCGTGACCGTCACGTACGAGCACGAGGGCACGCGGACGCGCGCGCGCGTCGCGGCGGTCGTCGACGCGTCGGGCCGGAGCGGCTTCCTCGCGCGTCGACACAGCCGGCGGCGCTACGACGACCTGCTGCGCAACGTCGCCGTGCACTCGCACTACGAGGGCATTCCGCGGCCGACCGGCCGCGCGGCCGGCGACATCCGCATCGTGACCCGTCCCGACCGCGGCTGGTTCTGGCTGATCCCGATCTCCGAGACGATCACGAGCGTCGGCATCGTGCTGCCGAAAGACCGCTATGCGGAGCGCCCGCAGCGGCCGCTCGAAGAGCACCTCGACGCGTTTCTCCACGAGACGCCGGCGACGCGCGCGCTGGTCGCGCACGCGCGTCGGACCGAGCCCGCGCGCTTCGACGCCGACTACTCCTACGACTCGGAGCGCTACGCGGGGGACCGCTGGCTGCTCGTCGGAGACGCCGGCGCGTTCCTCGATCCCATCTTTTCGACCGGCGTGCTGCTCGCGATGCAGTCGGGCGTCGAGGCGGCGGAAGCGATCGATCGCGGGTTGCGGTCGGGACGCCTCTCGGCCGCGGCGTTCGCCGAGTACGGACGCACGCTGCAGAAGCGGTTCCGCCACTTTCGCCGCTTCGCGCTCGGCTTCGCGGACCCCGCATTTCGGGATCTGTTCTTCCTGGCCGGCGCGCCGCTCGGCATCCGCGAGGCGGTGTTGTCGGTGCTGGCGGGCAACTGGCGGCCGTCGCTCGTCACCCGCCTGCGTCTCGAGGCGTTCTTCGTGTGCGTCGCGGCGCAGCGGCGTCTCGGCTTCGCACCGAACCGCAACGTCGCGATCGACGCGCCGGCGTGACGCCGGTCAGCCCGGCTCCTTGCGCGCCCGGACGTCGGCCGCGGAGACGGCCGCAAGTCCGACGCCGCGATCCGCGGCCAGCGCCGCCGCGATGCCGACCGCCTCGCCGGTCGCGAACGCGGTGCCGATGACGCGCAGCGCGCCGAGCGCACGGTGGGTCGCCGAAAGGCAGCGTCCCGCCATGCCGAGCGAGCCGTGCGACTCGCTGACCAGCGCCGGCAGCGGGATCGAGCACGGCGCGGCCGGATGCTCGTACGCGGCGCCGCGATGGTCGTGCCAGAGCTCGATCGGCCAGCTCGACACCGCGACCTCGTCGTCGCTCCGAACGCCCGCGAGCACGTGCGCGCTCGCGATCACCGTCCGTCCACGCACGCGGCGCGTCTCGCGGATCCCGACGGTCTCCGGCCGCGTCGCGATGCGCGCGTCGCGAAACTCGGGGCGGGTCGCGCGCAGGAACGCGACGAGCGCCTCCGCGTCGGCGGCAGCGCCGCGGGTGAGCTCGGCCATGCGCGCAGCGTCGAGAGGATCGTACGGCGCGTCGACCGGAGCCGGGAGCGTCATCGTGACGTAGAGGTCGCCGTCGCCGCCGGCCGGCCGCACGAGGACCGATTCGCATCCCGGCGGCAGCGTGCCGGCGCGTACGGCGTCCGCCGCGGCGACGCTGACGCGTAGGCGCGCGAAGCCGTGCGCGGCGTACCCACGCACCGAGGCGATCCGGAAGATGAACGACGGGCGCTGCAGCTCGTCCGCGGCCGCCATCATCGTCGCCGCGCCGCCGAGCGCTGCGACGGCGGCGTCGCCCGTCGCGTCGACGACGATCGCGCACCGGACCTCGTCCGTGCCGCGACCGTGCGCCAGTCCGAGCGTCGCGCCGGCCTCGCGGTCGAGCGTCGCCGCCACGACGGCGCCGCCGGTCGAGACCGTCAACGTCGGAATCGCCGCGCATGCGCCGGCGGCCCAGGCGGCGAACGCCTCGGACACGATCGGGACGACCCACACCTTGCCGGCGCGCTCGGGGTCGCCCGCGCCGTTCGCGGCGCGCAGCTCCGCGACGATGCGTGCCGGCGCGCCGGCGTTCGCGTAGACGGGCGTCTGTTCCGCGTCGAACGGCAAGAACATCCCGCAGAACGTATGCACCAGCGCGCGCGTGACGTTGCCGCCGAGACGCGCGCCGCGCTCGACCAAGAGCGTGCGTGCGCCCGTGCGCGCCGACGCGAGCGCCGCGGCGATCCCGGCCGGTCCGCCTCCCGCGACGACGACGTCGAACGTGCGCTGCACGCGGATCTTCTACTGCGCGTCCGCGGCCGGCGCACGGCGTGCGCGCGCGTCTTTTGCCTTGGTCACCGCGAGAAAATAGGATGCCGACTCCGCGGCACCCATGGCGCAGCCACGCACGATCCCCTCCCTTCTCGACGAGCATGGCGCCGGCGCCCCGGCGCGGATCGCGATCGAGGACGCCGCCGACGCCGTCACGTACGCGGAGCTCGCCGCCCGCGTCGCGGCGCTCGCGCACCGGCTGCGCGACGCCGGCGTCGGCGCGGGCGACCGCGTCGCGCTGTGCCTCCCGAACTCGGTCGCCTTCGCGGAGAGCTTCCTCGCGATCCTCGCGTGCGGCGCCGCCGTCGTGCCGATCGACCCGCGCGCGCCTCGCAACGAGACCGTGCGGACGATGGCCGCTGCCGCGGCGACGGCGGTCGTCGCGCAAGCGGACGCCGTTGCGGGCATCCCGGCGCTCGCGGGCGGCGTGCCGTTCGTGTCGACTGCGGCCCTCGCCGTGCTGCAGCGCGGTCGCGCGTCGCGCGCGCCGCGGCCCGACGACGACGCGGTCGTCGCGTACTCCTTCACGACGGCGCCGCGCCGCCTCGTCGCCCGCACGCACGAGAACCTGTGGTGGGACGCCGAACAGCTGCGGGCGTCGCTCGGACTCGACGGCGGCGACGTCGTGCTCGGCGTCGTGCCCTTCAGCCACGCGCACGGCCTCGGGAACGGGCTGCTCGCCGCGCTTCGCACGGGCGCGCGCCTCGTCGTTCGCGACCGCTTCGTGCGTCGCGACGTGCTCCGCCTCCTCGAGGACGAACGCGTGACCGTCTTTCCGACGGTGCCGTTCATGCTGCGCGTGCTCGCCGCCACCGACGCGCACCGACCGTACGACCTCGCGGCGCTCCGCCTCTGCTTGAGCGCCGGCGCGGCGCTGTCGCCCGGGGTCTTCGCGGCGTTCTTCGAGCGCTTCGGCGTCCGCGCGCGGCAGCTGTACGGCCTCACCGAGACCGGCAGCGTCACGTGCGACGTCGCCGGCGACGACCCGGCGACCGTCGGGCGGCCGCTCGCCGGCGTCGACGTGACGATCCGCGACGCCGCGCGCGGCGTCGCGTTGCCGCCCGGGGCGGTCGGCGAGGTCGTCGTCCGAAGCCGCGCCGCGGCCGGCGGGCTCGAGCGGGCGGTCTGGACCGGCGATCTCGGCTCCGTCGACGCCGACGGCCGCGTGATGCTCACGGGCCGCACGAGCGCGTTCGTGAACGTCGCGGGGAACAAGGTCGACCCGAGCGAGGTGGAGCGGGCGCTGCGCGCGCATCCCGCCGTCGACGACGCGCGCGTGTTCGCGATCGGCGTCGAGCACGCCGATCAGGCGGTCGCCGCCGACGTCGTCGTGACGGCGCCGCTCTCCGTCGAGGCGCTGCGCGCGCATTGCCGCCAGCACCTCGCGCCCTACAAGGTGCCGCGCGCCGTCTCCGTCCGCAGCGTCGCGACCGGGGTTGCGCAGGCATGACGGCCCGAGCACGGCGCGCCGCTCCGACGGCCCCCCGCGAGTCGTTCGCGCGCTCCGACGCGCTCGCCGGCCGCCGCGCGCTGGTGACCGGCGGCACGCGCGGCATCGGACGCGCCATTGCGGTCGCGCTCGCGGAGGCGGGCGCGGCCGTGACCGTCACGTGGGCCCGCGACGAGCGCGACGCCGCGGACACCGCGGACGCGTTCGCCGTCCTCGGACGCGACCATGCCGTCGTCCGATGCGACGTCGCGCGCGCCGCGGACGTGACGGCGCTCTTCGCGCGGCTCGCGGGTCCGGCCGCGGTCGACGTGCTCGTGAACAACGCCGCGATCGCGCGCGACGGCACCGCGATGATGCTCTCCGACGCGGCGTGGACGGACGTGCTCGCGACGAACCTCACCGGTCCGTTTCTCTGCATCCGCCCGGCGCTCCGGGGCATGATCGCGCGGGGCTTCGGGCGCATCGTCAACGTGATCTCGCCGGCGGGCCTCATGGGAAAGGCGGGCGCCGCGAACTACGCCGCCGCGAAGGCCGGGCTGCTCGCGCTCACGCGTTCGCTCGCCGCCGAGGTCGCGCCGTTCGGCATCACCGCGAACTGCGTGTGTCCCGGCGTCATCGAGACGCGCATGCTCGACGGCGTCGCCGACGCCGCGCGCGCGGCGATGGTCGCCGGCGTTCCGGCGGGACGCCTCGGACTGCCGCAGGAGGTCGCGCACGCGGTGCTGTTCCTCGCGTTGCCGCATGCCGCGTACGTGAACGGAGCCGTGCTGTCGGTCGACGGCGGACTGCTGACGGGATGAGGGCGCGCCGCTCCATCGCCGCGGCCGCCATCGCCGTGCTGCTCTGCGTTCCGGCGCGGACCCCCGAGGCTGCGGCGCCGTCGTTGGCGGCGCGCGCTGCGCGCTTTCCGGCCGTGAAGTCGGCGACGGCGGATTTCGTCCAGGAGCGCGAGGTATCGCTCGTCGACGAGGTGCTGCACGCGCGCGGCACGTTGACGCTCGCGGCGCCGGCGTCGTTCCGCCTCGACCTCGCGGCGCCGGAGCCGATGACGCTCGTCGCCGTCGGCGACGCGATGACGGTCGTCGACGCGACGGGCAAGGCGATGCCGGTGCCGGCGGAATTCGCGGGCCTCGCGTCGTTCGCGCGGACGCTCACCGACCTGCTGCTCGGCACGCGCGCACCGCAGGGGTTCACGGAGGCGTGGCGCGACGCCGACACCGTGACGTTGACGCCCGCCGCCGACGCCACGAGCCCGTTCACCGAGATCACGCTGCATTTCCCCGCGGGCGGGCCGCTGCCGGAGTCGGTCGCACTGCGGGAGCGTGGCGGCGACCGCACGAGCATCCGGCTGGAGCACGCCGTCGTGAACGCCCCGGTCGACCCGGCGCGCTTCACGCTGCCCGCGAAAGGTCCGCGCCCATGACGCACGTCCGCGCCGCGGCGGCCGGCGACGCCGCCGCCGAATTCCTGCCGCACACGCCGCCCTTCCTGCTGCTCGACAGGATCGTCGCGATCGACGGTCCGACCGGTCGCTTCGTGAAGCACGTGACCGCCGCCGACCCGCTGCTCGGTCCGAACGGCGAGCTGTCGCCGCTGCTGCTGATCGAGGCGATGGCGCAGGGCGCGGGCATCGTGCTCGGCCGCCAAGAGCCCGAGCTGCGCGCCCGCGGCGCGGTGCTCGCCGCGATCGACCACTGCTCGATCGCGGGCAGCGCCGCGATCGGCGAGACGGTGGAGATCGAGATCACCGTCGCGCGCCGCTATGCCGGCATGGCGCGGATCCGCGGCCGCGCGAGCGTCGGTGCCCGCACGTGCGCGACCGCCGCGCTGACGCTCGCGTTTCCCCCGGGAACGGCGATGGTCGCGCCGTCATGAGGCGGCCGGGCGTCGGAGCGCGCGCGCGCGCCGGGGCGGCATGTGCCGCGCTCGCGGTGATGGTGCTCGCGACCGGATGCGCGCGGCTGCTGACGCGCCCGGCGACGCCCGCGACGGGCGACGCCGCGGCGATCGTCGCGGCGGGCGCGGCGCGCGAAGCCGCGCTCGCCGGCCTCCGCCTGACGTTGTCGGTGCGCGCGACCGCCGGCCCGCCCGCCGCGCGCCTCGCGTCGCCCGCGTACCTCGCGATCGACGATCCGCGCCACCTGCACCTGCAAGTGCTTTCGCCGTTCGGCGTCACCGTCCTCGACCTCACGACCGACGGCGACGCGTTCACGCTGACGCTGCCGCTCCGCAACGAAACGCGCAGCGGCCGCATCGACCTCGCCGCGCTCGCCGCGGGCACGACGCCCGAGGACGAGCGCATGATCGTCGCGCTCGCGCTGCTGTTCCGCCCGAAGATGGATCGCACCCGGTGCCGGGCCGCCGGGCCGTCCGCCGTCGCATGCACCGTGGGCTCGGATCTCACGGCGACCATCACCGTCGATCGCGAGCTGCGCACCATACGGGAGGAGTACGCGGGCGCCGCCGGCACGATCTTCGTCGCGGAGCTGCAAGACTACGCGTCCACCGCACGCGACGCCCTGCCCGCCCGGATCGTCGTCTCGGACGGCAAGGGCGGGCCCGCGCTCGTCATCCGCGTCGTGAAGTCGCGCCGCGCCGAAGCCGCGGCTCCCGCATGACCGTCGGTTTTTCGCTTCCAACCTCCATGGCCGCCGCGCTACGTTGGGCGCTTCCATGGCCTCGGCCCGCTTCGCTCGCGCCATCGCACATCGCATGACGTTCCGCAGCCGCTCGTTGCGACTCGTCGTCGCGGGCCTCCTGATCGCGGCGGCGACCGCCCGGCGGCCCTCGCACGCCGACGAGCTGCCGCTCGTGCATCCGCGGATCGTGAACGGCGTGCTCACCGAGAACTACCCGACGGTCGGCGCGCTGCTGCGGGGCCCCGACGACGACACCGCGACGACCTGGTGCTCGGGCACGTTGATCGGGTGCTCGACGTTCCTGACCGCCGGCCACTGCGTCGAGGGCAAATCGCCCGGCGACTTCCGGGTCTTCGTGCCGAACGCGGGCATCTTCGCCGTGGCCAGCATCGCGCAGCATCCGAGCTACGACTTTCCCGCGGCCGACGTCGCGGTGCTGAAGCTCGTCGGTGCGGTGACGGGTGTCGCGCCGACGGCGCTCCAGACGGCGGCCGTCCCGTTCGGGACCCCCGGCGTGATCGCCGGGTTCGGCCGCAGCGGCGATCCGTCCTTCGACTACGGACTGAAGCGCGCCGGCGCCGTCGCGACCGCGTCGTGCACGAGCATCCCGGCGCCCGGATCGAACACGACGTCGATCTGCTGGGACTTCCTCGCGCCGCAAGGCCCCCCGGGGTCGAATTCCAACACGTGCAACGCCGATTCCGGCGGGCCGCTCTTCGTCGACCTCGGAAGCGGCCTGCGCGTCGCGGGCATCACGTCGGGCGGATCGAGCGCGAGCTGCAACCCGACCGACCACAGCTACGACGCGAACGTCGCGACGTATCACGCGTACATCGAGAGCGAGGGAGGCGCCGACGTCGCGAACGCGACGTGCGGAAGCGGTCCGCAGGTCGGCGAGCCCGGAGCGTCGGTCGAAGCGCTCGACGGCACGCTGTCGAGCGGGAGCCCGCAGGCGACCCATGCGATCACCGTGCCGAACGGCACCACGCTCCTTCGCATCGCGATGAACGCGGTCGACGACGGCGTCGCCGATTTCGACTTGTACGTCCGCGCCGGCGCGCCCGCGACGGTCGACGCCTACGACTGCCGCCGCTTCGGACCGAATCAAGTCGGCTTCTGCGAGTTCGCCGCGCCGGCGGCCGGCACGTGGTACGTGCTCGTGAACCGCTATGCCGGCGCGGGCACGTATCAGCTCACCGTGACGACGCTCGGAACCACCTGCGCGCTTCCCGGCAGCGACGGCAATGCGTGCGACGACGGCAACGCGTGCACCGTGTCCGACGAATGCCAGGCGGGCAGCTGCGTCGGGACGACGGCGGCGGACGGCGCGCCCTGCAGCGACGGCAACGCCTGCACCGGTCCCGACACGTGTCACGCGGGCGTCTGCGACAGCAGCGCCGTCGCGGACGGCACCCCGTGCGACGACGGCGACCCGTGCAGCCGGCCCGACACGTGCCAGGCCGGCACGTGCACCGGGACGTCGCCCGCGCTCACGTGCAAGAGCACCGCTCTCGGAAGCGCGCTGCTGACCGTCGACAACCGGAGTCCCGACAGCCGCGATCGCCTCTCGTGGACGTGGCGCAAGGGCGCGGCGACGACGTTCGCCGAGTTCGGGAACCCGACGCTCACGACCTCGTACGCGCTTTGTCTCTACGACGACGTGGGCGGCACGCCGCAGCGCCGGCTGACGAAGGTCATCCCGCCCGGTGCCCGGTGGAAGGCGTTCTCGCGGGGCTTCCGGTTCTCCGATTTCGCCGGCGCGACCGCCGGCATCCAGTCGATCGCGCTGACGAGCGGCGCTGCCGGCCGCGCGAGCATCTCCGTGCGCGGCCGAGGCCAGCCGCTCACGCTCCCGGGCCTGCCGTTCGCGAAGCAGCCGAGCGTCATCATGCAGCTGCTGAACGACACGACGTGCTGGAGCTCGACGCACTCCGTGGCGGCGACCAACTCGCTCGCGCGGTTCAAGGCGACGGGACAATAACGTTTGGCTCCGGCCGTGCGCCCCCTGCCCGTGGGCGCACGGCTTGTCGGCGTAGGGCGGCTTTTGTAGACGCTCCCGGATGACGGCGCGCGGGCTCCGAGTGGCGATCGTCGGCGCGGGCCCCGCGGGATCCGCGCTCGCGACGCTCCTCACGCGGGACGGCCACGACGTCGTGCTGTTCGACGACGGCCGCCGGCCCGAGCTCGTCGTCGGCGAATCCTTGATTCCGGCCGGCATCCCGCCTCTTCGCCGGCTCGGCGTCGAGGACCAGGTCCGCGCGATCGGCATGCACAAGCCCGGCGCGACGCTCACCTGGTCGCCGCGCCACCGGTTCGCGTTCCGCTTCGCGCGCTACGAGGCCTGGATGGTGCCGTACGCGTACAACGTGCCGCGGCGCGAGTTCGACCGCGTGCTGCTCGCGCGTGCGGAGGAGGTCGGGACACGCCGCATCGAGATGCGCGTATCGCTCGCGCGCGGTGCTGCACCCGACGGTGCCGAGCTCGTGCTCGACCGCGCCGCGTGCGATGCGGCGGGATGGGAGACGCCGCACCTCGTCGTCGACGCGACCGGCCGCGCCCGCGTGTCGGCGCGCATCCTGACGATCCCCGCCGTCACCGGACCGCGGAACGACGTCGCGCACTTCGCGCATTTCGAGGACTACACCTGGAATGACGAGCCGCCCGGCCAAGTGCTGATCGACCGGCTGGACGGCGGCTGGAGCTGGCGCATTCCGTTGCGCGAGCGGCTCTCGCTCGGCGTCGTGCTGAACCGCGCGACCGCCGCGCGCCTCGGGGCGACGCCGGAAGCCCGCCTCGCGGCCGCGATCGCGACGGACGAACGACTGGCGGCGACGGTCGCGCACGCGCGGCAAGCGACCGGCGTCGCGACCTACTCCAACTACCAGCTGATCTCGACGCGCGGCATCGGCCCCGGTTGGGCGGCGATCGGCGACGCGTTCGGCTTCGTCGACCCGATGCTGTCGCCGGGCGTCATGGTCGCGCTGCGGTCGGCCGAAATGCTCGCCGCACGTCTCGCGCCGTGGCGCACGAGGGACGCCGACGCGCACCCGGCGGCGCTCGCGACGGCGCTGCAGCCGTACGCGCGCGAGCTGACGCAGCTGCTGCGGTCGTGGATGACGCTCGTCGGCTATCTCTACGACGGGCGCATGCTGGCGCTCTTCCGCGCGGGATCCGACATGATGGCCGAGCGCGGCGGGCGCTTCGCGCAAGCGCTCCAGGACCACATCGAGGCGAACATCGCGGGGCTCGCGTCGGGCACGTCGATCACGTCGCGGTACAGCCTCGGCCTGCTCCGCTTCCTCGGACGGCACGGCTTGCGAGGCGTGCCGTCCGACGCGCTCGCGATCCAGTGATGCCGCCCGCGTCTCCACCGTCCGTCGAAACGGTCACCGCCGCGATCGTGCGCCATCTCAACACCGAGATCATGGCGGCGGGGCATGCGGTCGGTCCCGACGACGTCCTTGCCGATGCCGGCGTCGACTCCATGGCGCTCATCAAGGTGCTCGTCTTCCTCGAACGCGAGCTCGGCGTGTGGGTGTCGGACGAGGATCTGAGCGACGACGTCGTGCGCTCGGCGCGGACGCTCGCGACGTACGTCTGCGCGCACGCGGCGAAGTGACGCGTCCGGCGCGCTCCGTCGCGCTCCTCGGTCCCGACGTCATCGTGCTCGCGATGGAAAAGCGCGCGACGGGACGCGACGGCGGGAACGCCGTGCTCGCGATCGAGGTCGGCGCGGCGATCGATGCCGGTCGCCTCGAGCGCGCGCTCGCCACGTTCGTCGCCTCGTATCCGTGGATCGGCGGCCGGCTGCGGCGGCCGCTGCCCTGGGGGAGGCTCTGCTGGCGCGCACCGCGCGGCGCACCGACGCCGCCGCCCGTCCGCCGCCTCGCGACGGCGCCGGGAGGAATCGGGGCGCTCGTCGACGGCGAGCTCGCTGCGGCGATCGATCCGCGGCGCGCACCGCCGCTCCGGTTCACGATCGTCGCCGATCCGCCGCATCTGGTCGTCACGTGGTCGCACGCGCTCATGGACCCGCAGGGCAGCGAGCACCTCGTCCGACTGCTCGCGGCGCTCGACGAGTCGCCGGCCGCCTTGCGCGCGCCGGCGCCGCTCGTCGTCGCGCCCCCGGACACCCGCTCGCTCCGCGAACGCGGCGCGCTCGCGAGCCGCGGCGCCGCGCATCTCCGCGGCGTCGCGACCGACGCGCCGCGCTCGCTCGCGCGGACCCGCGACGCGACCGCGACGAAGCGCCACTGGCGCTTCCGCTTCGCGGCCGGTCCGCCGCCGGCCGACCGGCTCCGCCGCGGCATGCCGTGGCGTCTCGCCGTCGTCGCGAAGGCGATGACCGCGCTCTATGAACGCCGCGGCGTCCCGACGGACGTGCCGTTCCTCGTGCCGGTGTCGGTCGACCGCCGCGCCCGCGGCGAGCACGGGCCCGTGCTCGGCAACTACCTCTCGTTCCACTTCGCGTGCTTCCCGCCTCCGGTCGACGGCGACGTGGCCGGGCTCGCGCGCCGCATCCGCGACCGGCTCGCCGACGCTGTCCGCCGCGACGAGCTCGAGGCGACGGCCGCCGGCATGGACTTCGCGCGCTATCGACCGCTGCGCGGAATGTTCCGCGAGCTGCCGTGGGCGGCGGCCGGCGACTTCTGCTCGTTCCACTTCGCGGACACCGACGCGCTCCTGCCCGACCGCACGCACGTTTTCGGCGCGCCGGTCGTGGGCGGCTATCACGTCGCGGCGGTGCCGCAACGTCCGGGCGCCGGCGTCTTCTTCACCCGCCGCGCCGGCGTCGAGAGCCTGGTCGTGAGCGGCGCCGGATCGACGCTCGACGACCACGACGCCGAGACGATCGCCGACATCGTCGAGCGCGAGATGGAATGGACGCGGATCTGAGCGCGTTCCGCCCGCTCAGGGCGTCGCGTCGTCCGCGACCAGGGCCGGCAACGCGTTGCCGGGTTTGGTCACGATCAGGCGATACTTCCCGCCGCCGCAGCCGCTCGCTCCGTTGGCCCGCACGGCCAGGAAGAACGTGCCGCTGAACGGCAGCGTCCGCTGGAACTGAGGGCAGTCCGCGCCGCACGTGTTCGGGACCGAGCACGGGACGTCGTTCGAGACGGTGTCCGCGACCGGCGTGCTCTGATCGCTCCCGAGCAGCGTCACGCTCGGCGCGAGCGTCGAGTGGCCGGCGCCGTCGTCGTCGCGCGTCTTGATGCGCACGACCACCTTGTCGCCCGCCTGTCCGCTGACCGACCAGACGTCGACCTTGCCGGCCGCCGGCAGATCCTCGCGAAGCTTGTAGGTCACCGGCAGGTCCGGAAACTTCGCCTGGAGGTTCGCGACCCGCACGGCATCGGTCGCGCGCGGGCTGAGGAGGCCGCTCATCTGATCGAGCAGCTGCCGCTGCAGCGGCCCGCCGAGGCAGTTGATGAGGTTGCCGAGGCTGCACGTGTAGGTCGGATTCAGCGCCAAGCACCCGGCGTTCACGAGCGCGAAGTTCAGGCCGTTGCCGGTCGCACCGCACAGCTCTTCCTGCGTGAGGTCGACGCACGAGGCGAGGATCTTGTTCTGCTTCGTCTCCTCGTACTTGGCGATCTTCACGTCCTGGTCCGCGCAGTACTCGTCGGCGTCGGTCATGCACTCCGAGAACGTTTGATTCGAGTTGCGGTCGTCGGAGTCGCAGCACGGCGGCCCGCTGTCGTCGCACGACGGGCCGAAGACGCCCTCGTCGCACTGCACCTGGCAGATCGCGACCTTCTCGGTGCACTTCAGCGTCGTGACGATCACGCGTTTCGCGTAGTCGGCACCGGCCGTCGCGATCTTCTTCTGACAACGTGCGACCGACGTGATGTCGGCGCGGGCGGGCGACGCGAGCGCGAGTACGAGCGCGCTCCCGACGAGCACGACGCGGGCGATGACCATGACTCTCCTCCTCGGAACAACGTGGAACGGCGTCAGAGTTCGGCAGGACCTACCGGCACGCGGCGACACTGCCACGGTGCTTCGCGGCCAGACAAGGCAAATGTGCCGCGCCGCGCCCGTTTGACGCGCGGGGCGCGGTGCGATGTGAGGGAGGCCCACACTCCAACCATTCGAGGACCGAGCCCATGTTCGAACGCGACACGCTGTACATCGGAGGAACCCATGCGGCCCCTGCGACCGGAAAGCGCATCGAGGTGCGCTCGCCGTTCACCGAGGAGGTCGTCGGCCGCGTACCCGAGGCGTCCGACGCCGACGTCGACCGCGCCGTCGCGGCCGCACGCCAGGCCTTCGAGGAGGGCCCCTGGCCCCGCATGACGCCGGCCGAGCGCGCCGACGTGCTCGACCGCCTGCTGCTGGGCCTGCAGATGCGCGCCGGCGACATCGCGACGACGGTGACGCTCGAGATGGGCTGCCCGATCAGCTTCGCGCACGCGGGTCAGGCGTTCGCGACCACCATGGTGCTCCAGTTCTACGCGGAGCTCACGCGCACCTTCCCCTTCGAGGAGACGCGGCCGTCGATGGTCGGCTCCGCGCTCGTGCGTCAGGAGCCCGTCGGCGTCGCGGCGGCGATCATCCCGTGGAACGTGCCGCTCTTCACGATCATGCTGAAGCTCGCGCCCGCGCTCGCAGCCGGCTGCGCGATCGTGGTGAAGCCGGCACCGGAGACCCCGCTCGACGCGTACATCCTCGCCGACGCGCTCGACGAGGCCGGCGTGCCGAAGGGCGTCGTCAGCATCGTTCCCGGCGGCCGCGAGCTCGGCGAGTACCTCGTCACGCATCCCGGCATCGACAAAGTCGGGTTCACCGGCAGCACCGCCGCCGGCCGCCGCATCGCCGCGCTCTGCGGCGAGCGCCTGCGGCGCGTGACGCTCGAGCTCGGCGGCAAGTCCGCGGCGATCGTGTGCGACGACGCCGACCTCGCGGCGGTCGCGCCGCAGATCGTCGGCGCCGGCACCATGAACAACGGCCAGGCGTGCGTCGCGCAGACGCGCATACTGCTGCCGCGCGCCCGCTACGCCGAGGGCGTCGATGCGCTCGCGGCCGCCGTCGCGGCCCTGAAGGTCGGCGACCCGAACGACCCGGCGACCGAGATCGGCCCGCTCGTCGCCGAGCGCCAGCGCGACCGCGTGCTCGGCTACGTCGCGAAGGGCAAGCAGGAAGGCGCCCGCTGCGTCGTCGGCGGCAGCCGCCCGAAGGCGTTCGAGCGCGGGTACTTCGTCGAGCCGACGCTCTTCGCCGACGTCGACAACCGCATGACGATCGCACAGGAGGAGATCTTCGGCCCGGTCCTCTGCGCGATCCCCTACGACGACGAGCGCGACGCCGTCCGGATCGCGAACGACTCCGACTACGGGCTCTCGGGCTCGGTGTGGACGAACGATCCGCAGCGCGGCGTCGACATCGCGCGCCGCGTCCGCACCGGCACGCACAACGTCAACTTCTTCATGATGGCGATGACGAGCCCGTTCGGCGGCTTCAAGAGCTCGGGTCTCGGCCGCGAGCTCGGGCCGGAGGGGCTGCGCGCGTATCTCGAGCCGAAGACGATCTGCTTGGCGCCGGGGATCGAAGTCTAATCCGCAGAGTCGCGGGACTCAGCGATACGACTTCTGCAGCGCGTCGAGCGCCGCGGCGCCCGGGCAGAGCTGCTCGTACGGCACCTGCGCGAGCGGCGTCGCGATCGTGCGGTTCGCGGCGTGCATCTCGCTGCCGTGGGGATCGAGGAAGAGGAGCCCGGTCGGGATCGCGCCCTCGCTCTGATGGCGGCGGACGTACGCGGTGACGGCATCGCGGTCGGTCGGGTCGTAGCCGTCGGGGATCTTCGTGAAGCGGACGACGCTGCCGTCGTGCATCACGACGTCGGCGGCGGTGCCGGCGGGATAGTCGGCGGTGATCTCGGACGCGTGCGGCACGAAGTCGGCCTCGACGATCGGCGTCTGGTTCTGCCGCGTGTAGCGGTAGCTCTTCGTCGAGCCCTCGTGATCGTTGAACGTGACGCACGGGGAGATCACGTCGACGAGCGCGAAGCCGCGATGACGGAGTCCCGCCTTCAAGATCGGCACGAGCTGGCTCTTGTCGCCCGAGAAGCTGCGCGCGACGAACGTCGCGCCGAGGCTGAGCGCGAGCAGCACCGGGTCGATCGCCTGCTGCGTGTTGGCCTCGCCGTACTTCGACTTCGATCCGGGATCGGCCGACGCCGAGAACTGTCCCTTCGTGAGGCCGTACACGCCGTTGTTCTCGATGACGTACAGCGCGTCGACGTTCCGGCGGATCGCGTGGCTCATCTGTCCGAGCCCGATCGAGAGCGAGTCGCCGTCGCCGCTCACGCCGATGTAGAGCAGGTCGCGATTCGCCGCGGCGGCGCCGGTCAGAATCGCCGGCATGCGGCCGTGCGCCGAGTTGAAGCCGTGCGCACCGGAGAGGAAGTACGTCGGCGTCTTCGACGAGCAGCCGATGCCGGAGAGCTTCGCGACCATGTGCGGCGCCACGTCGATCTCGTAGAACGCGCGCGTGATCGCAGCGGTGATGGAGTCGTGCCCGCAGCCGGCGCAGAGAGTCGACATCGCGCCCTCGTAGTCGCGCACGGTGAGGCCGAGCGCGTTCGGCTTCAGCGACGGATTCCGCGCGGCGGGCTTCTTGATGTAGCTCATTCCGACGGCACCGCCTTCTCGCTCTCACGCAGCTGGTGCAGGATGCCGCTCACCACCTGGTCGGCTTGGAGCGGCAGCCCGCCGTACGCGCGGACCGAGAACAGCTGATCCTTGCGGACGCCGGTCTCGAGCGTCAGCAGCGAGCGCAGCTGGGCGTCGCGGTTCTGCTCGACGACGAACATGCGCTCGTGCCGCCGCAGGAACGACTCGATCTCGGGACCGAACGGGAATCCGCGGACGCGCAGATAGTCGCCGACGAGACCGTGCGCGGCGAGCTCCGCGAGCGCCTCGCGGACGGCGAGATCGCAGCCGCCGACGGTGACGACGCCGAAGCTCGCGTTCGCGTGCGTCTCGATCACCGCGACCGGCACGAAGTTTCGCGCCGTCCAGTGCTTCCGCGCGAGGCGGTCCATCACCTCTTGGTACTCGTCGGGAAGCTCCGTGTAGCCGCCGAGCTTGTTGTGCCCGGAGCCGCGCGTGAAGAACGCACCTTTCGCGCTCGTGCCCGGCACCGTTCGCGCCGCGACCCCCTGCCAGTCCTCGGGCGAATAGCGATGGTACTTCGGCAGCGCCTCGATCTCGTCCTTCGTGAGGACGCGCCCCCGGTCGGGCCGGTACGCGTCGTCCCACGTGAGCTTCGGCACGACCCAGTCGTTCATGCCGATGTCGAGGTCCGACATCAGGAACACCGGGGTCTGGAAGCGCTCGGCCAGGTCGAACGCCCGGACGGTGAACGTGAAGCACTCCTCGGGATTGCCGGGGAAGAGCAGGACGTGCTTCGTGTCGCCGTGCGACGCGTACGCGCAGAGGAGGATGTCGCCCTGCTGCGTGCGCGTCGGCATGCCGGTCGACGGCCCGACGCGCTGCACGTCGACGATCACCGCCGGGATCTCCGCGTAGTACGCGAGCCCGACGAGCTCGTTCATCAGCGAGATGCCCGGCCCCGACGTCGCGGTGAACGCGCGCGCGCCGTTCCACCCGGCGCCGATCACCATGCCGATCGCGGCGAGCTCGTCTTCCGCCTGCACGATGCAGTAACGCCGCTCCTGCGTCTCCGGATCGACGCGATACTCTTCGCAGAGCTCCGTGAACGCATCGAGCACGCTCGTCGACGGCGTGATCGGATACCACGCGGCGACGGTCGCGCCCGCGTAGAGCGCGCCGAGCGCGGTCGCCGTGTTGCCGGTGATCAGCACCTTGTCCGCATTCGCGTCCATGGCCTCGAGCCGGATCGGCAGCGGACAATCGAAATGCGTCTTCGCGTGCTCCCACCCGAGCCGGATGGCCTTGGCGTTCGACGTCATCAGCTTCGGCTTCGCCGCGAATTTCTCCGTGAGCATGCCCTGGACGACGTCCATGTCGATCTCGAGGAGCGCTGCGAGCGTGCCGACGTAGACGATGTTCTTCATCAGCGTCCGCTCGCGCGCCTCGCCGAAGTGCTCGATGCAGAGCTTGGCGTACGGGACGCCGAGAAAGGTCACGTCGGTGCGGAGCAGCGACGTCGCGAGCGGCCACGACGAGTCGTAGAGCACCCAGCCTCCCGGCCGGACCTCGTCGATGTCGCGCGCATACGTCTCGGCGTTCATTGCGACCATGAGGTCGAAGCGCGCCGTCCGCGCGGTGTGACCGCGCTTGTCGACGCGGATCTCGTACCACGTGGGCAGACCTTGGATGTTCGACGGGAAGAGGTTCTTCCCCGAGACCGGAATGCCCATGCGGAAGATCGCCTGCATCAGCAGGCCGTTCGCGCTCGCCGACCCGGTGCCGTTCACGTTCGCGAGCTTGATCGCGAACATGTTGGTCAGATCGGGCGCCGACTCCGACCCGAGCGGATCGAAGGGATCTACGCGCTTCGGCTGCACGCTCGCTCGCCTGCGTAGGGGATGCGCAAGTCGAATTTCTGCATGTCCCACGCCGCGGTCGGGCAGCGTTCGGCGCAGAGGCCGCAGTGCACGCAGAGATCCTCGTCCTTCACCATCACGCGTCCGGTCTGCGGCAGCGGCCCCGACACGAAGAGCGCCTGGTCCTCGTTCGGCGCCGGCGCGCTCAGGCGCTCGCGCAGGTCGTCCTCGTCGCCGTTCGCGGCGATCGTGAGGCAGAGCACCGGGCAGACGTCGACGCACGCATCGCATTCGATGCAGAGCTTGTCGGTGAAGACGGTCTGGACGTCGCAATTGAGGCAGCGCTCGACCTCGCGCGCCGCTTGTTCCGGCGTGAATCCGAGCTCGACCTCGACGTCGAGCTGCCGGAACCGCTCCGCGAGGTCGACGTGCAGCATCTTCTCGCGCTGCACCGGGTTGTAGTCGTTCTTGTAGCTCCACTCGTGGAGCCCCATCTTCGCGCTCACGAGGTTCATGCCGCGCGGCAGACGTTCGCCGACGGGGACGCCGTGGCAGTGGTTGTGGATCGAGATCGCCGCCTGGTGGCCGTGCTCCGCGGCCCAGATGATGTTCTTCGGCCCGAACGCGGCGTCGCCGCCGAAGAAGACGCCCGCTCGCGTCGACTGGAACGTCACCGGGTCGACGTGCGGCTGCCCCCACGCGTCGAGGTCGATGCCGAGGTCGCGCTCGATCCACGGGAACGCGTTCTCCTGCCCGAGCGCCAGGATCACGTCGTCGGCGGCAATGAACACGACGTCGAGCGGCTTCTGCACGAGCTGGCCGTTGGTGCCCTCGGAGGACTCGTAGCGCTGGAACTCCATGCCGAGGAGCTTGCCGTTCTCGACGACGAACGCCTTCGGCTCGTGGTCGACGACGATCTCGATCTTCTCCTCTTCCGCGTCCTCGAGCTCCCAGGGCGACGCCTTGAAGTACTTCCGCGGCTTCCGCGCCATCACCTTGATCGACGTGCCGCCGAGGCGCGCCGCGCTCCGGCAGCAGTCCATCGCGGTGTTGCCGACGCCGATGATGAGCACGCGCTTGCCGATCGCGTCGACGTGGCCGAACGCGATCGATTGGAGCCAGGCGATGCCGATGTGGACGTTGGCCGCGGCGTCGTTCCGCCCGGGGACGTCGAGGTCCTTGCCGCGCGGCGCGCCGCTGCCGACGAAGACGGCGTCGAAGCCCTGTGCGAGCAGATCGCGCATGCTGTCGACGCGCGTGCCGTACCGGACGTCGGCGCCCATCGCGAGGATGACGTCGATCTCCTCGTTCAGCACGCGCTCGGGGAGACGGAACGACGGGATGTTCGAACGCATCAGCCCGCCCGGCACCGGCAGCGCCTCGAAGATCGTGACCTCGTAGCCGAGCGGCAAGAGGTCGTTCGCGACGACGAGCGACGCCGGTCCGGCGCCGACGAGCGCCACGCGCTTGCCGTTCTTCTCCTCCGGCGCCTTCGGCAAGCGATCGCTCACGTCCTCGCGCAGGTCGGCGGCGACGCGCTTCAACCGGCAGATCGCGACCGGCTTGTCCTCGACGCGACCGCGGCGGCATGCGGGCTCGCACGGACGGTCGCAGGTGCGGCCGAGGATCCCGGGGAACACGTTCGATTCGCGGTTCAAGAGGTACGCGTCACCGTACCGGCCCTGCGCAATGAGGCGGATGTACTCCGGCACGTTGGTGTGCGCCGGGCACGCCCATTGGCAGTCGACGACCTTGTGGAAGTAGTCGGGATCTTTGACGTCGGTGGGAAGCACGCTGCCCGATTCGACCCGTTCGGCCGGATATATCGGGGTCGGTGCGACGTTGCCAGCGCCGATCGATGCCGACGTGGTCGTCTGCTACCGAAGGCGGATGACGACGACCGGCTCGGACGCTCGCGCGCGCACGCTCGCCGACCTGCTTACGGCGAGCGCGGAGCGCCATCCGGAGCGCCCGGCGCTCACCGACGTCGGGACGGCGCGCGTCGTGACGTACGCGGAGCTCGCAGCAGAGGCCCGAGCGATCGCCGCACGGCTCCGTGCGGCCGGCGTCGGTGCGCCGCAGCGCATCGGGCTCGCCGGCGCGAACTCGCCCGCCTACGTGGCCGCGGCGTTCGGCCTCCTCGCGGCCGGCGCGTGCCTGGTGCCGATCGCGCCGAACCTGCGCACCGCCGAGCGCGACGCGATCGTCGCGGCGATCGACGTGAACGGGGTCGTCGAGGTCCCCGACGACGGCGACTGGTCGTTCGCCTGGGTCGACCGGACGCGGCGCGCGCCGGCGGGCTTCGCCGAGCTCGAACCGGCGTTCATCCGCTTCAGCTCCGGAACGACGGCGGACGCGAAGGGCGTCGTACTGTCGCACCGCGCGACCCTCGCGCGGATCGCCGCCGCGGACGCCGTGTTGCGGCTCGGTCCCGACGACCGGGTGCTCTGGACGCTGCCGCTCGCCTACCACTTCGCGGTCACGATTCCCGCGTACCTCGGCGCCGGCGTCCACGTCGTGCTGAGCACGGAAGCTCGGCCGGCGGCGCTCGCGGCGGCGCTCGCGGCGGAACGAGTGACGATCGTCTACGCGTCGCCGGTGCAGCTCGCGCGGCTCGCCGCGGTCCCGCGCGCGCCGCGCTCGGCCGCGCTCCGTCTGGCGCTCTCGACGGCGGCGCCGCTCGCTGCGGACGTCGCCACGCGCTTCGCGACGACGTTCGCGCATCCGCTCGGGCAGGCCTACGGGATCATCGAAGCGGGATTGCCGTGCATCAACACGCGGCTCGGACCGGACGCCGCGCTGCCCCCGACGGCGGTCGGGCGGCCGGTTCCGGGATACGCGGTCGCGATCGCCGCCGGCCGCGACGCGCTCGACGAGGGCGTCGCGTCGGACGGCGAAGTGCTGCTCCGCGGACCCGGGCTCTTCGACGCGTACTACGCGCCGTGGACGCCGCGCGCCGCGACGCTGCGCGACGGCTGGTTCCCGACGGGCGACGTCGGCAGCACCGATCCGGACGGCGTCCTCACGCTGCACGGCCGGCGGAAGTCGACCATCGTGGTCGCCGGCCTGAAGGTCTTCCCCGAGGAGATCGAGGAGGTGCTGAACGCCTTCCCCGACGTCGTCGAGTCGCGGGCATTCGCCGCCGTCCATCCGCGACTCGGCGAGCTGCCGCACGCCGAGGTCGTCGTGCGCCCCGGCGCGGGGCTCGATCGCGACGCGCTCGCGCGCCACTGCGCCGAGCGCTTGTCGCCGTGGAAGGCGCCGGTCGAGATCCGCGTCGTCGACGCGATCGCGAAGACGGCGGGCGGCAAGATCTCGCGCCGGTGAGCCGCGTCAGTCGCGAGTCGCGGTAATGAAGCGAATCGGCATCCCGTGCTCGTCGCGGTCGAGACGGAAGCCGCGCGCGGCGAGCCACGCGCCGACGTCGCGCCGATGCCAGCCGTCGACGAACGGCTCGTGCATCCAGTTCGCGACGAGAAAGAAGTAGAGCCCGCGCCGCCCGTTCGCGCGCAGGAGCGCGCGCCAATCCGCGACGGCGAACTGCACGGGCGACGGCTCCGCGATCACGAGCCGGCCGCGCGGCACGAGGACGCGGCGCATCTCGACGAGACACGCGTCGGCCGCGCGCGCCGGCAGCTCGTGGAAGAGGAACGACGCGCCGACGCCGTCGAAGCGGCCCGGCGCAAACTCGGTGCGCTCGCCGACGCCCTGAACGAAGCGCACGTTCGGATGGCGGCGCGCGGCGAGCTGCAGGAGATACGGCGACGGCTCGATGCCCCAGACGTCGCCGATGCCCGCGGCGTGCATGGCGCCGGCGAGCGCGCCCGTGCCGCAGCCGACGTCGAGCGCGGCGTCGCAATCCGCGAGCTCGGCGGCGAGGCGCGCGCGTGCGCGCGTCATGTGCCCGAGCATCAATCGGTCGAACCAGCGCGCGTACCCGTCGGCGTGCCGTTTGGAGTACACGCCGTTCGGGAGATGATGGAACTCCTGCTTGAGGTAGGCCGGCAGGCGCTCGGCCCCGGGCAGTCCGGCGGGCACCTCGACCTTCCGGCGCTTGCCGATCCAGCTGCGGAGATACGTGAACGCGTGGCGCGGCTTGCGAAGGTCCAGCGCATCGGGCCACGCGTCCGGAAGCTCGACGCCCGCCCAATCGAGGACGATCGGATCGCCGACGTCGTCGGCGACCGGCGCCGCGTTCAGGTCGTGTCGCATGCGCCGCGGGCTTCTACGAACGACCCGTCGAGCTGTCAATCAAAAATGCGCCGGGTGCTAGTGTCCCGTTCCGGAAATTCGCTGCATGAGGCTGCGAGAGATTTTCGGGCCTGCCGAGGCGCGACGACGACGGAATATCCGCTAGATATTTCGAGGAGGAGCAACGCGGGCAGGCCCGAAAAGATCCGCAGAATCATGTGGCGAATTTCCAGAACGGGACACTAGGCTGCCGCGCGTGACGACGAATCCCACGAGCCCGGCCAGCTCGCCGCCCGAAGTGACGCGGTCGGCGCGGCCCGTCGCGCGCCGGCGATGGCTGCGTCGTGGGGTCGCGCTCGTGCTGCTGCTGCTCGCCGCGGCGAGCCTCTTCGACGTCGCGACCCGGATCGACCCGCCGCCGCTCGCCCCGCCTGCGCCACACGCCGTCACCTATGAAGGCGAGACGTCCCGGGTCGGCGACGCGTACCTCGCGCCTTTCCAGCACATTGGGATCCTAAGCTTAGAATTCCACGTGGACAAGTTGTCGCG
>JADMIO011276610.1_pt1 | contig 22468 bp, 11 predicted proteins | sample 8958161 | NCBI WGS metagenome assembly JADMIO01 (sample SAMN16585339, study PRJNA669376) | soil metagenome | isolation source: Crop rotation soil | place: USA: Cullars Rotation, Alabama | collected 2011 | reverse complement strand
GCCGCGACTTCAAGTCACGTGAATTCCAAGCTTCGGATCCCACTGTGCTGGAAAGGCCTTGGGAATCGAACACCAGATCGTCCGGGGCGCGGAAGCCGTCCTTGCCGCCGCCGGCCTTCCCCTCGGTGCCCAGCGTTTCCAGCAGCCGGCCTTCGCGATTGAACCGACGGAGGACGTGGTTGCCATTGTCGGTCGTCCAGATGTTGCCCGCGCGATCGACCCGCAGGCCGTGCGGCACCTTGAACAGCCCCTGACCCCAGGCGCGGACGAACTTGCCATTGGCATCGAACGCCACGACCGGCGGCTCGCCCCGATGCAGGACATAGATATTGTCGCTGCTATCGATGGCGACAGCCGACATCAGGCCGACTTCGATGTCTTTAGGGAATTCGAGGAAGCCCTTGGAGGTGTACGGGTCGGCGGCTTGGGCCGGGGAACAGCAGAGAAGGGCGATGAAAATGGCGGCGCGTGTTTGCGGCGCTCCGGGAGCAGGTTTGCTCCCGGCTAATTTGCGATTCTTCATTATTTCGGTTCCTCGGGGATGTCGATCCAGCGGCGCTCGGTGTGGGATTGCAGGACGCTGTCGGCGACGACTTGCGATTTCACGCCGTCGTAAAAGCTCGGCACGGCGTCGCGCTGTTCGCAGATGGCGCTGACGAACTCCCAGACCAGGTCATAGCGGAAGACGGTCGCCGGCTTGCCTTGGCTGGGGTCGCGTGGGCTGCCGGCCGGCTTTAAAAACTCCGTGGGAACATCGACGGGCGCGAGGTCGGTGCCCGTTTTTCCCAGCATGATTTGATTCGGCATGTGCAGACGATAGACGGCGGTGCCTTCAGAACCGTTGATCTCGGCCCACTCGTGGCCAAAGCCGTCAAAGCCGTAACCCTTGGCCAGGGTCGTGCCTTCCCAGACGCCGGTGGCCCCGCTGGCGAATTCGCCGATCAGGCTCGACCAGTCATCGACATCGCTAGGCGGGCAATCGCGGCCGTCGGGCGTTTTCGTGCGCGGCGCGAAGCGAGCGACCGAGCCGCAGAGCGACTTGAGGGGCCCCATCAGATCGAGGGCGAAGTCGATGCGGTGGATCGTCATGTCGAACAGGTCGCCCGCGCCGGCTTTGTCCTTATATTGCCGCCAGCCCCAGCTCGTTTCAGGCCAATCGAGAAACCGCTGACTGCGAAAGTGCCGCAGCGCGCCCAGCGCGCCGCTTTTCAGCAGATGTCGCAGATAGCGCATCGACGGCGCGAAGCGATAGGTAAACGCCGTCATGTGCACGACCTTCGCATCGCGGCAGGCGTGGTACATCGCGCGGACCTCGCCGGCGTTCAACGCCAGCGGCTTTTCGCACATCACATGCTTGCCGTGTTTGGCCGCGGCCAGTGTGATCGGCTTATGCGTGAAGTTGGGCGTGGCGATGATCACCGCATCGACGTTTGGATCGGCACAAATTTTTTCGAAGTCGGTGGTGACGTTTTCGCACTGCCATTCGCTGCGGCGTTTCTCGATGAGCTCGCTGCTGGCGTCGCACACGCCCGTGAGTCGGGCGCGCGGGTCGAGGCGAATGGCAGGAACGTGGTGATAGTCGCTGACAGCGCCCGCGCCGATGATCGCGACGCGGACGGGGTTTTTTGCGGAATGTTGGGGCATGGATTCCTGCTAGCTGGGTAAAAGGCTGCGAGCATTTTGAAGTGGATTGTTGTAGCCTGCCAGTGAGCGTCCTGCCGGCACAAGGCCGTCGGCCGCGTCGCGCATTGCGCCCAAGACGCCAGCCGGCGGGGCGAATGGCTGTGGGCCGCGTTTTCCAGGGGTCCGTGAACCGTCCAGCGCTGATGTGTGTCGGTTGTGGGCAGCGAACCCGACCTGATCAATCGTCGTAAGTAATTGAAGTGCAGTTGTTTGCGAGCAGAGAATGCAGCGAACAGAGCGGTTTGCTGGCAAGCTCGCACGGAATACGGAAAATTCTGCCGTGCCCCCCAAAGGAGGGTGTGCCTGGGCTCTGGCAAGCGATAAATTGGTTTCGTTCCGACGCAGTTGCGACTGTGACCTTTTCGGTGCCCAGCTCGCGGCGGAATTCCGTTACGAACTCAAAATCGAAAGATTCACTATATGTGTCTGTTAGCCGTTCATTACAAGTGCGTGCCCGAAGCGCCGATCCTCGTGGCCGCGAATCGGGAGGAGGCGTTTGACCGCGCGGCGCTCGTGCCCGCGATTCAGCCCGGCAAGCCGCGCGTGCTGTCGGGCGTCGATACCAAGGCGGGCGGGACGTGGCTGGGGGTCAATCAAAACGGGCTGTTCGTTGGCGCGGCGAACCGCACGAAGTTTTATTCGCCGCAAGCGCCGAAGTCGCGCGGGTTGCTGTGCCGCGATTTGCTGCGGGCAAATTCCGCGCGGCACGCCGTTGATATCGCGATGGACGAGCTGACCGAGAACAAATACGACGGCGTGAATTTCATCATTGCCGACTACGAGTCTGGGTGGGCCGTGCATGGCGGCGACGATCCGAACGTGACCGAGCTCGAAGAGGGTTTGAACATCATCACCAGCTATGATCTGAACGACATGCGCGACGAGCGGCAGAAGCTGGCCCGCCGACTGCTCACGCTGCAGATGCTCGATTCGGCCGTGAAATTCCTGGCCGTCAGCAGCAAGGCGTTCGCCCGCCCGTCCGCTGCCGAGGGGCGCCCCGGCATGGTCATCCACGGGAAAGAGCGGGGCACGGTGAGCAGCACGCTGATCGCGCTGGGCAAAAAGCCGCGCGACGCTATCTTTCAATACGCCAACGGGTCGCCCGAGACGGCCCGTTACGAGGATTATTCGCCGCTGTTGCGCGATATTCTCAGCCGCGGCTTGCGTGAATCGCGCACGCGGGCGAAGGCTTAAGAACCGAAGGCATAGCTTCAAGAAATAAAAAAGGCGAGGCGCTGTGCGGCGTCTCGCCTGGCGGTGCGGGCTGTGGGTCTGATTCGGATCTTTGATTTTTCTCGTTAGAGCGCTTCGCTCGGTGCGATGGGGTCGCATTCAATGGCCGGCGGCAGGGCGGCTTCGACCTGCGGCACGCGGACATAACCCAGGCTGCGGATCACTTCGAGAATTTCGCTGCACGTGGGGAACATGCGGCCGCTGGCCCGCTTGTAAGCGTCGAGGGCCTGCATGAACAGGATCTCGTCGTCGTTGTATTCACGCTCGCAGGTGGTGGGGTCGATCTGGCGGCGGCGCTGCACCTTCTCGCGGCGGTCGGTTTGACGGCGCTCGACGGCAATGGGAGTGCTCTGCTTGCGGCGGTCGTTATTCCGCCGGTCGGACTTGGCGCGACGCTCGAGATCGATCTCCGCTTGCTGATTCTTGGCCACTGGGCACCTTTGCGCTAATTCGGGAGGGGAGGGCTGGCGAAGCTTTGGCGGCGACAAAGGGTCTCATCGTCCCGCGGACCTGGGAATTTCTATCGCCTGGCAAAAATGTGCGGCTGGGGCAAAGAGTAGGGTTGCGCGGGGAGTTTGCGGGGCGGGTGGTTCGGTGTGTGAGGGTTGTAGGACCACAGGCCAAAGCCGCGACCAGTGGTCGCGGTCTGTGGCGACCGCCAACCAACCGCGCGGGTGCCACTAGAGGGCAGCGAGCAGATTCATGTGGATCACGAAGCGAAGCCAATCCAACGTCGTAATGTTGGCCGTTATGTGTGGGGGTGAAGATTTCGTTGGCTGCGGAGTAAACGCTTGCAAGCCGGTTTCAGCCAGTTATTTTAATGCGAATAGCACCTGTATTCCCTTGGGCTTTCCCGGCAAAAGCGTTTGCCGCGAGGAGAACGAAATGGAGTACTCCGTCAAACTGGAAAAACTGTCTGAGTCCGTGGTCTTCCCCGACCGGCTGCGGCAACGCGTGAATCATGACGCATCGCGCGGCCGCCTCTCTTATCAGGGGTTTATGACCAAGTGCGCCTATGACGAGCTGGCGAAGCTAACCGAAGACCCGGACTATCGCCGGGCGCTGGAGCAGCTCTTCGTGAAGACGTCTGCCGAGGTAGCGCCGCAGAGCGCCGCCGGCGGCTACGCTAAAGTCATCGCGCTAGCCACGGCGGCAGTGGTTCTGATCGCGGCCCTTGTAAGCTGGACCCTGCTGCGCCAATCGCGCGCCGGCTCGTCGCCGGCGGAATCGGCCGGCTCGGCGCACGTGGCTGCATCGCAATAACAACGCGGGGCAACAGGCTCCGCGAGTGCCAATTGCTCGTTGTCTTTTGAGGAGGCTAGGTTGTGTTGCGCCGTTTCGGCTGCGCCGAGATATCGGCTGCCAATAGCGCGACCAGATCGGCGCTCACGCCCGCGGCTGCTTGTGCTATCGGAGCAATTGCGGGTGGACTCTGCACCAGTTCACCCTCGCCTTTGCCCTCCGGGTGGCGGCGGCGGAAATTCAGAAAGTTCACGACCTCGACGGCGTCGCTGGGCCGCACGAAGCCGTCGAAGAACACGTCGAGGAACAGCGCGCCGGATGGTTTTGTCGGGGCCAGTTGATGCGACTTATGTGCGTTGATCTCGTTGACAATCTCCTGGGCATCCAGCGGCGTGACCGTGCCGTCGTGCGTCACGTCGAATTGGATTTCCGCGTTTTGCCACGGGCGGTCGCTGATCGTCGTTTGCCAATCCGGCGAGGCCGGCACAGCCTCGGAGTGGCCGAGGTTATCGATGGCGACGACGTAGAAGGCATACGTGTCGCCAGGCAGCGCGCCCGTGATGGGAGCGGACGTGTCGGTCGTGGCTGACTGCCATTTCGTGAACGGATCGCCATTGTGCTTCAAATACACGTCGTAAGCGGCGATCCCCGAGCCGCCGCCATCGGTGCCGGTCCACTTCACGGTGAAATCGGTGTTTTCCAAGGCGCTGATGGCCTTCACGCTGCTGGTCGGCGGGTTGAGGTCGGTGGTGTTGATAAAGTCGGGCGTGGCCAGCGGCGAGCCGTCGAAATAGACAACGCCGTTCTGCAGGATTTGCGTGCCGTCGGGCAGACCGGTTTTGGGATGCGCGGTGTAGGTGACGAAGCCCTGGCCGCGCTTGGTGTCGTCGTTGGGCGGCAAAAAACCGGCAAAGGCATCCAGCGGCAGGCTGCCAGTGGCAGGATTGATGGACAGCAGCGTCATTTTGAACAGGCCGGTGACAGGGTTGAAGTCGAACGTGCAGTCGATCGACAGCGGCGAATTGTCCGGATTGTGAAAATCGACGGTGGTTTCATAGTGCTTGAGTCCCGGCGGAATGTTCACCAGCACCGGGCCAAAGCTAAACGAAGTGAGCTCGAAGGTGCTGTAGTCGAGATTGCTGTTGACGGTGTGCGTGACGACGACTTCCTGCGCCGGCGCGGTGGCGGTGGCCGTGTTCTCGAACTCGATCATGTACGAGAAAGCGCCGAGCGGCTCGGCAAAGTGCTCCGGGCCGAAGCCGGCGGGGCCGAGGAGGTCGTTGGGGTCAACGGAGCCGACAGTAAAAATGAAACGCTCGAGGGTTATCAGTTGCTGAAGGAATGGAGGCAGCAGTCGAAAGTTAAACTCTCCCTGTGCTAGTTGTTCTTCTCGCCGCGCTCGATTCCTTCCACGAATTGCCTTGTCGATTCGTTCTGCCTGCCGCTCTCTTCGATACTCTTCTTGAAGTCTTTCCAGCTCCTTCTTGCGCTCTCGTCTCACGCCCTCGTCGATCAGCTTTTGCAGACTTGAATCTTCTTCATCGCTCTCCTGCTGTTGTTCTGGGGATAACACCAAACCCGATGGGTCTCGCTGGCTGATAGGATCGTTGCCTGCATAACGCCGCAGATTTGCGTCGCCGCCACTTAAGCCAATCGGATCCTTGCTGATGAAATGTGCTGTTGTGGGCGAATAGTATCTCGCACGCATGAAGGACAGGCCCGTGGGGTCGTGCATGACGCCGTATTTGCCGACGAACGTGAAGGGGTTGGGGAGCGCGGCGGCGATCGTGGCCGTGGTTTCGCCGAACGGCAAATAGCCGTAGCGGTTGACGTATTGGCCCAGGTTGACGATGCCGCTGGAGCTGATGCCAACGGTGTTGCCGGTGAGGTCGAAGTCGTAATAGCCGCCGCCCGCGGGCCCGGTCTGGCTGACCAGGCCCAGGCCATGGACAAAATGGTTGATCAGCGCGCCCGCGTTGCCATAGGCCGCGACAACGTTGCCTAGACCGACCGGGTCGATCAAATAGCTGGTGGTTTGGCCGCCCACCGTGACAGCAGTGCGGTCGCCCAGCGCGTTGTAGGTATAAGCAGAGTTACCAGCCGGTGCGGTGACCGCCTTGAGCTGATTAAGATCGTTGAACGTATAGGTCGTCGTGCCGCTCGCATCGGTCGTCGTGTGCAGGTTGCCGTCGGCGTCGTAGGTGTAGTCGGTCGTGGTGACCGTCGTGCCTAGCGTGTTGACGGTTTTGGTGATCTCGTTTTCGTTGTTGACGGTATAGACCATCGTGCCCAGCAGGCTATCGACGACCTGCGCACGGTTGCCTGCGGCGTCGTACGTGTAGGCGATCGTGCGCCCGCCGGGCAGCTCGACTGAGGTGAGCTGGCCGATGGCATCGTAGCCGTACGTCGTCACGCCGTCGTCTGAGGTGCTGGTGATCACTCGGCCCGCAGCGTCATACGTGTAATAGAAATGGGAATTAAGCGTCGTGCCGCTCTTATAGTTCTCAATGCCGATGATGCGGTTTGCGGGGTCATACAAATACTTGGTGTACGTCCCGTTGCCGTTGTCTTTGCGCATCAGATTGCCGGCGTCGTCATACGTGTATTGGACGATCAGGCCAGGGATCACTGCGCCGTCGGTCAATTTGCTCAGCCGGCCCGCGGCGTCATAGATGTATTTCACCGTGAAGCCGTCCTGATCGACGCTCTGTGTGCGGCGTCCGCCGGTGTCATAGGTGAATTTGAGAAACCGATTGCCGGGATAGTCGATCTCGGTCAGTCGGTTGTCGGCGGGGACCGTGTATTTCAGCGTGATCGTGCCGCCAGGATCGGTGGCGGTAAGCAGATTGTCGAAATTGTCGTAGGTAAAGGTCTGCGACGTGCCGTCGGCAAAATCGGTCTTCGTAATCCGCCCGCGCGTGTCGTAGGTGTTGTGAATCGCGTGGCCGCGGCGGTTGAGCGTGTCGGTGAGATTGCCCAGCGGATCGTAGGTGAACGCTTCGCTGCCGCCGCCGGGATACGTGATGCTCAGCAGATTGCCATGCCCATCGTAGTCGTACTTCGTCGTATTGCCCTTGGCGTCGGTAAGCTGCGCCAAGCGGCTCAAATCGCCCGTGTAAGCCAGCGTCGTCGTCTGCCCGAGCGGATTGACAATGCTGCTGAGATTGCCCAGCGTGTCATAGGCATAGTTGTATTGCTGTCCGAGGGGATCGATGGTGCGGACCAGGTTGAAGTTTGTGTCGTAGCTGAAATTGGTCGCGTTCTGGTTGCCATCGACGACGCGCGCGGGCTGGCCGGCGGCATTGAAGTACGTGGTGCTGGCCTTTCCCAGAGCGTCGATGGTCGTGACGATTCCATTCCCGGAATAGGCGAACGTCAAGTCTTCCGCGCCTCCATCGCGATGGACGTCGGTCAGGCGGCCGTCGCCGTCATAGCCAAAGAACGTGTTAGTGCCGTCGGGAAATGTGATTTGCGACAGAGCGTTTTCGTCGGCCGGCTCCTGGCCGGTGATGTACTTGTAGAGCGTCGTGCCCTGCGGATCGACGACTTTCGTCAGATGCACCAGATCCGCCGTCTCGTAGAAATACTGCGTCACGCGGCCGGCGCCATCGGTTACCTGCGATACCAGGCCATTGGAGTTGTACGCCAGCGTTAACGCCTGGCCGCTATTGTGCGTGAGCGTTGTCAGGCGGCCCGCGGTGTAGCCCAGCGTGATGCGGTTGCCATTGGTGTCGGCCACATAATCGAGCTTGCCGTTGGCCAGGAACACCGATGTGTCGCCCGTTTTTTCGGTGAGCGTGTAAATGCTCCCCGAGCGCGCGAGCGTGCCATATTCCGCGGCGCCACCGTTATACGTGCCGTCGGGCTGCAGAGCGAAAAACCGGATCGCGCCGCCGGCATCGATCGTGACATTTCCTGCTTGGTCCACTGACAAACTCGTGTCCCAGACGGTGCCCCAGCCATAGCCAAACAGGCCGAAACGATTGCGGCCGGAAATCGGTTGCAGAAAATCGCGGCTCAAGCTGAGCGGCAGTCCCGGAGTGCTGACGGCGGCGTCGGTCACCGTGCTGAGCACCGGCAGCGGAAACTGAACATTCGCCTGTGCCAGCAGAAAGCCCCAGAGCTGCGCGGTATTCGCCGTCAGAATGCTGGAGCCGCCGTCGCCCAGATTGGCCAGGTAGAACTGGGCTTGCGACAGGGCTGTGTTGTAGTCGTCCGTCGTCGAGCCGACGATCGCGAGCAGGTTGTTGTAGATGGCATCCCAGGCGGCGATCGAGATATAGCTGGGGCGCAGGCTGTCTTTCATGCCGGCCCAATCAATCGGCTCGTTCGGCTGAATGACGCCGACTTGAAAATTCACATCGAAATCTGCGCCATCCGGACCGGGCTGAAAATAGACGATCTGCTTGCCGCTCGCGCCGGCACGGATGATGCCGACCGGGCTGTCGTCCGCGGTGGCCTGAAACTGGACCGTGGATTCGTCGAAACTGTCGGTGAAGTTCACATCATTGGGTAGCTTCAGGCGGGCATGCTGCACCGTGAATTGCAAGAGCGGAGCAGGAATATCGAAAGGACCGTTATTGGCGAACTCAATCACAGCCGGATAGACCTGTCCGTGATGGCGGACCGCAGCCGGAGTATCGAGCGTGAGCACGAGCGGATCGGCGTCCGGCAGCACGTTGGAAACGGTGAATGGAAAGCCTTCCGGGGAAGTGTTGAGGTTGTCCTCCAGTCTTAGAGAATAGATCCCCAGTGACGCCAGAGTCAGGTCAAACGTGACATAGATTAGCGAGGCACTGCGAAAGTCCACGGTGGCAGCGGTGATGACACCCAGGTTCATTTGCAGCTGCGCCGTCGTCGTCGGCGTCATGTTCAGGCCGGTGATGGCCAGGGTGATCAGCCCCTTGCCAGAACCAGCGCGGTCAGTGCTCAGAAAGTGCAGTCCCGTCGGCAAATCGGCCCGCAGCGTGAAGCCCGCAGTGGCAGCCGCACCCGATTCGGCCCGCACGAGGAGGTAATACGTGCCGGCGGGCGTAGTGGGATTGAGCAACGACTGGTTGGGCTGATTGGCGGTGGAAGCGAAATCGTAGTCCCAGGCTGTGGGCGGCAGGCCACGGCGGAGGTACATGGCGGTAGCGCCACTAGCGGCCGCGCTGGTGAGCTTAAGCGTCATGCTGCCGCTATCGGCCGGCACATCGATGCGATAAAGGAACTGCTGGCCCGGCGCGGTAAAGCTGTCAGCCGAATAGTCGGCGCCGATGGTCAATGCCTGGGTAGTAAGGGAAATGCCGTTCGTCGAAAGATTGTTGTCCTTGTTGTTGTCAGCCGTGATCTGATTGCGGCGATCCGTTTGGACAAAGATCGTGTAACTGCCCACAGGCAGCGAAGGCAACGTGACATTGGCCGTACCGTTGTATTGCGCGCCGTTGGCCAGGCCACCTGTATGGCTCACGGTTGCCAAGAGCGTGGCCGTATTGCCCAGCGTGGGCGTCGGCGAGATAAAAATGGCGTCTTGCCAGGCCCCCACGGTCGAGACGCCGTTGTTCTTCACCGTCCAGTTGACCGTGATGGAACCGCCGATGCGGCTGGTTTGCGGATTGGAAACAGTGGTAACCGTCAGATCGGGCCGCAGCAGCCTTTCGCCGAAATTCTTGGCGGTGATTGTCTGGCCCTCGGTCGTGATGGAAACGCTATAGCTCCCGCCGGCCGGCGCGGTGGGCTGATAGGCCGATTGCACTTGCGCGCGAACGACATACGTGCCCAGGCCCAGATTATTAAACGTGTAATTGCCGTTTGGATCCGTTTGCAAGCGCGGCTCGCCCGGATCGAGCTGGTTGTTCGTGTTGGTATCGAGATAGACGGTGAAATCGCGCACGCCTGTCTCGCCATTATCGAGCGTCGTATTGCCGTTTTCGTCGCTGAACACCCGCCCGCTGATCGTCGCGGAACCCGCGGGCATGAACGCAAACAGATCGCGCTGCAAATTGCGGTCGCCCGGAATCAGGTCCGGCGTCGTCGAATTGAAAACCAGCGTGTTGGTCGTCGAAAACAGCCGCACGTCGTTCTGATCGAAAGCGACGAGCTCGGTCTTGCCGCCCGCCGTGCCGGCCTGATTGGCGCTGACCAGCGTCGTTTTGCCGGTTTGCAGATCGCGAAGGAACAAATCGTCGCCGCCCAGGCCGTTGGCATCGACGAAGCCGGCGACCAGGTTGCTGGCCTTGCTGCGGAACGACACATAGCGGCCATCGGGGCTGATCACGGGCCAATCGGAGTCATGGTCGCCGGTCGCCGTGGCGGAGCCAGGAATCGCGCTAACCAGCGTAGTCGAGTTCGCGCCGATGTCGCGGACATACACGTCGTTGTCACCGCCGTCGTTTTTTGTCTGGCCCGCGACGAGGTTGTTTGACCAACTGGAAAACGCAACTTTCTGACCGTCGCTGCTGATCGTGAACCGGTAGGAGTCGCGCTGCGACGTATCGGTGCCCGCCGCATTCGGGGAGATCAGCAGCGTCGTGTTGTTCGTCAAATCACGGCGGTAAATGTCGATCTTGCCATTGGTATCGGTGGCGACGAGGTTTGTCGCATTGCTGGCAAAGAACAGATATTGTCCCGTGGACGAGAAGACGAAATTCGTGCTGGCCAGCGAATCCGGGTCGCCGGAAACCTTGTCGCCCGTCGCGCCGCCGCCCGTCTTGGCGCTGGCCAATGTGATATTCGTCGTCCCAATGTCATAGACGAACAGATCGAAATCGTTGTTGCCGTCCGTAATCCCGTTGACCAGGTTCGTCGCCCGGCTGGCAAAGGCGATTTTTGATCCATCCGGGCTGAACACGGCATCGCGCGATTCGTTGTTGCCGCTCTGCGTCGCGCTGCCCGTCGCATGGCTGAGCAGCTTCACGCTGCCATTGGTGCGGTCGAACAAAAACAAATTGTTGCCGCCGCTGTTATCGACCGTGCCGGCCACCAGATCCGTCGCGTTGCTCTTCCACACGACATAGCGCCCATCTTTGCTGATGGCGATGTCGCGATTGCCCGGAATGCTGCCCGCGGATGGCGCTCCGGCGGGCGTGCGGCTGGCCAGCGTCGTCACGCCCGTCGTCAGGTCGCGGTAATAGACCTCCGTCCGGCCCGTCGTGTTGGGGTGCTGACTATCGAGATTGCCACTGGATTCGAAATAGACAAACTTGCCATCGGCACTGATCAGCGGATGATCTCCACCGACGGCCTGCGTGAATAGCGGATTCACATCGATGTACGACACGAACCCTGTCTGCGTGTCGCGCAGCAGGACGTGATCGATGCCGCTGGGCACGTTGAGCTCGGGGGCATAGCCCGGCGGAAACGGCCCAAACCCATTGGAATTGTGAACGCCGTCCTGGCTGGTGAAGACGACAAAATGCCCGTCGGCGGAGGCGGAAGTGAGCGTGCCGCCGTATTCATCGAACAAGCGACCGGGCAACAGCGGGCTGGCCAGCGAAGCAACGACCTTCGAGTTGCTGGTCATGTCGCGGACAAAAATATCCTGCCGGAAATTATTGTCGTTAACGACCAGGTTCGGCGCAGACGACTGGAACGCGACGTAGCGGCCATCATCGCTGATGGCGATGGTGTCAACGTCGGCATTGGCGCTAACATTGCCAGCGGTACTGGTGCTGACCAGGCTTGTACCTGGATTTTGCAAATCGCGGCGATAGAGGTTCTGATTGGTGACCGTCGCGCTATTTACCAGATCAGTCGCGCCGCTGCGGAAAAATGCGTAGTGGCCGTCGGGCGTGATCGCTAAAGCCGGCGCGCCGAGAAAAACGAATGTGCCTGAGTCGGCATTGCCGCCGTTGGTATTGCCCGCGTTGATGCTGACCAAGGACAGAGCCTGGCTCACGCGATCATAGGCATAGACGTCTTTTTTGTTGTTTGTGTCTTGCGCGAGCAGCCCGGCCGATTCGACAAAAATCACCTTGCTGCCGTCCGCGCTGATCTGCGGGTCGGCCGCCGTGCTGAAGTTCGGAATCGTCTGATCGGGCTTGACGCTAATCGCCTTCGTCACGCCCAACTGCATGTCGCGGATATAGGCCAGCCGGCCGCCATTCGGATTGACCGTGGTCATGCCGGTCGCTTCGCTCGTGAAGACGACGAATCGGCCGTCGGCACTGATCGAGAGCGGCGATTGGCCGGAGTTGCCGTTCAGGCCAACGTGGCCTGTCAAATCAGCACTAACCAGCAGCGTCACATTCTTCAGCGTGTCGCGGACAAACACGTCGTCACTGTTGTTGATGTCGTTCAGAATCAGGCTCGTAGAGCCACTCGTGAACGCGACATAGCGGCCGTCGGCACTGGATGCGAAATTCACCGTGTAAAAGACGCCGCCACCCGCCCGAATGCCCACGCCCGTGCCCGTCCCATCGACCGAAACCAGCTCCGTTTGATTCGTAATCAGATTCCGCAGAAAAATATTGCCGACGCCTGGAGTCACTGGGTCATCCGTCAAATTCTTGGCCAGATCGTTCGCGAATGACGCCGTGCTGACGAACAACACATGCCGGCTGTCGCCCGTGAATTCAATTCCATAAACGCCTATCGAGGCCCCGCCCGTACCAGCGGCATTCGGCGTTAGCAGCGATGTTTTGCCGGTTTGCAAGTCGCGCAAGTACATTTGGTCGCCCGTGATGCTGGCCACGAGCGGATTGGTGCTGCTGCTTTCGAACGCCACGTAGCGGCCATCGGGGCTGATCACCGGCGAAGTGTATTGGCTGCCGCGGCCCGCGGCTGTGCCGTCGAGGGCGACGCTGATCAGCGAGACCGAACCGACGGCCCGGTTATAGAGAAAAACGTCGCTCTGTCCGTTCGTATCGTTGGGAACGATGTTGTCGGCGTCGCTCTGAAAGACGACGAGCTGCCCATCCGCGCTCATCGAAGGCGTGCTCGACGAGCCAAACGCCGAAATGCCAGAAAGCCCCTGGTCGGCATAGGTGAGCGGCAAAACCGCCAGCAGCATGCGCGATTCGAGGGCCTCGAACACGGCGCGCCGCTGCCGGTGAGCATTTTTGACCGGAACGCTGCGGCGGCGCGCAGAACGGCTTGCGCTTCGAGAGCGTCTCATGCGGCGATCCTCGTAGCAAAGCAGCAAAAAGGAAGTGACCAGCCCGCCTAGTGGGGGCATCGCCCGCGAGGCGTTAAGTCTAGTCTGCGCATAGGGGTTAATGCGAGGTTCTGGCCGAAAGTAATTGACTGCGGAATGCCATACCAAAAGTCTCCGCCCGAATTGGTGAGGCAGAATGATTCATCCCAGCGCGACGCGCTGCTTGCCAGTGCACAGCGGGGGAGCTAGTTTTCGCCGGACGATCTCGCGTCAGGCCAATGCTTTGCAGCCAATCGAATGACCAATCCGTACGAATCGCCGGAATACCGTTCTGAATCTCCGGCCGATCATGTCAGCCGGCGAACCTGGCATGCCGGGCTGCTGCTCGCGTTTTTGATTCTGCTGAACGTCGTCAATTTCGTCGATCGCCAGCTCATCACCAGCCTGATCGTGCCCATCCGGGAAGACCTGGGCCTGACGCCGCTGCAAATCACCGTGCTGGCCGGTTACGCCTTCGCGATTGTTTATGCCGTGGCGGGACTGTTGCTGGGTACGGTGGCCGATCGCTGGAATCGACCGCGCCTCATTGCGCTGGGACTGTTTCTCTGGAGCGCGCTCACCGCGGCCAGCGGCCTGGCACAAGACTTCTGGCAGCTTGCCGCGGCTCGCTTCTTCATTGGCGTTGGCGAGGCCACGCTCACACCCGCATCGATTGCCATGCTGGCCGATGTTTTTCCGCCGCGCCGCCGAGCGCTGGCCTCCGGACTGTATTACCTCGGCATCCCCATCGGCGCCGGTATGAGTCTGATCGTCGCCAGCCTCGTCGGCCCAATTCCTGCTCTCGGCTGGCCGGGCACAAGCTGGCGAAATTGTTTTATCGCGCTGGGGTTGCTCGGCGTCGCGCTGACCGGAGCACTGCTCTTCATCAAGGACCCGGCCCGCGGCGGATTTGACGGACACACCGAGAGAGTTCGCGACGCCAGTCCACCGCGCTCGCTCCTTCAGATGTTGAGCGAGGCATTCGTTGTTCTCCGCCGCACTCCCGCGCTATTCATGACCATGCTCGCTGGGGTCTTGATCAATGTCCCCGTCGGCTCAACGTGGCTCGACCCTTTGTGGCTCGTGAAGGAACGCGGCTACGAACATTCGCGGGCCACGCTGTTTTTGGGTGTGTGTCTAGTCGTCGGCGGTTCACTGGGAAATTTTCTCGGCGGCTGGCTGGGCGACTTGCTGCATCGCCACTGGGCCGGCGGCCGGCTGGTGGCGGTCGTCCTCATTCAGCTCGTCGTGTCGCCATTCGGCATTGCCTTTCGACTGATTTCGCCGGAGTCGCCGATGTTCCCCGTCTGCGGCCTGGTCTGCGCGATCCTGGTGACAATGCACTATGGCTCCGTTTATGCCTCGGTGCAGGAGCTGACGCCGGTCCGCATTCGCGCCACGATGATCGCCGTGTTGATCGTCGGTTTGATGTTGCTGGGGGCCTCTCTGGGCGGGCCGCTGGCAGCGTATCTTGCCGAGCGCTTTACGGCGGCCGGATTTTCACAGCCGCTGACCGCCGGAATTTTCGTCACCGGGCAGATCGGTCTGTTGGCGATTCCCCTCCTGCTGCTGGCGGCGCGCCGATATCGCTACGATAGAGAGCGAGTGCAAAACACCGGATAAGCATCAGGAGCCCGCCATGCGCGAGGCCGTCGTCGTCACCAGCGCTCGAACGCCGCTGGCCAAATCGTTTCGCGGCTCGTTCAATCTCACGCGGCCGGACGACCTGGCCGCTCACTCCATTCGCGCGGTGCTGCAGCGCGCGCCTCAGCTCGACCTGGCGGAAATTGCCGACGTCATCCTCGGCTGCGCCTATCCTCACGGCACGCAGGGCACAAACGTGGCCCGCATCGCATCCATTCGCGCCGGCCTGCCGGTCACCGTCCCGGCCGTGACCGTCAATCGGTTTTGCTCGTCGGGTCTGCAGGCCGTTGCAATGGCGGCTCACGAGATTGTGATGGAGGGCGCGGACGCTGCAATCGGCGGCGGCGTCGAAAGCATTACCGCGATGGACAAATTCAAGGCCGATCCGCAACTCACGATCAATCCCTGGGTGCAGGACCGTCAGCCCGGCGTTTACATGGTCATGGGCAACACGGCCGAGGTCGTCGCCAAGCGCTACAAAATCAGCCGGCAAGCGCAAGACGAGTTTTCGCTGCTCAGCCAGCAGCGTACCGCCCGGGCCCAGGCCGAAGGTTTTTTCCGGGAGGAAATTGCTCCAATGCAGGTCATGCGAGCGGTGCTCGACAAGAAAACGGGCGAAATTGTCGGCCAGGAAGGCCATCTCTGCGACCGCGACGAGTGCAACCGGCCCGATACGGCGCTGGCTGGCCTCGCGTCGCTCAAGCCGCATTTCGATCCGACCAGCGGCCAGGGCACCGTCACCGCCGGCAATTCCTCGCAGCTCTCCGACGGTGCCTGTGCCGTGCTGCTCATGGAGCGCAGCCGCGCAGAAGCACTCGGCCTGAAACCCAAAATCGCGTTCCGCGGCTTCTCGGTCGCCGGCTGCGAACCGGACGAGATGGGCATTGGCCCTGTCTTCGCGGTGCCAAAGCTGCTGTTGCGGTTCGGCCTGAAGATCGGCGACATCGATCTGTGGGAGCTGAACGAAGCCTTCGCGGTGCAAGTTGTCTATTGCCGCGACCGGCTGGGCATCGACCCCGCGAAACTCAATGTCAACGGCGGCTCGATCGCCATCGGCCACCCCTTCGGCATGACCGGCGCGCGCCTGGTCGGCACAATCGCCAACGAAATGGTCCGCCGCAAAGCCCGCCACGGAGTCGTCACCATGTGCATCGGCGGCGGACAAGGCGCCGCCGGCCTGTTCGAACTGTGTGCCTAAGGGGTCGGGAGTCGATTGCGATCATGGTGTTCCATGTTGGAGAATCGTAGCCGCAATCGACTCCCGACCCCCTCGTCGTACCAACCCGAGCGATCATCGACATAGGCAATCTCGATGGAATCTGTAACGACAAACATTCGTGACAACATCGCCGTCATCACCATCAACAATCCACCGGTCAACGCCCTCAGCCCCGGCGCGCCAGAAGCAATCACCACCGCGGTCCAAACCTTCGTCAACGATCCCGCAATCCACGCCATCGTCCTCATCGGCGGCGGCAAGACCTTCATCGCCGGCGCGGATATCAAAGAGTTCCAAAAAATCACTTCCGGCCAAAAGCGCCCCTCCGGCGCGCTGCGAGCAATGCTTGACGCGCTGGAAAACTCTCCCAAGCCTGTCATTGCGGCTATTCATGGCCTGGCCCTCGGCGGCGGCCTGGAAACGGCCATCGCCTGTCACTATCGCGTGGCCGTGCCGTCTGCGCAGGTCGGCCAGCCCGAAGTCAAGCTCGGCCTGATCCCCGGCGCGGGCGGCACGCAGCGGCTGCCGCGCTTGGCCGGCGTCGCCATAGCAGCCGAAATGTGCGCCCTCGGCGAATCAATCTCGGCCGCTAATGCGCACGCCTGCGGCATTCTCGATCGGCTGATCGACGGCGATTTGCTCACCGGTGCCATCAGCTTTGCGCATGAAGTGGCCGCCCGCCTCCCCCCGCCGAAAACTTGCCAGCGTGACGAAAAACTGCGCTCGCCCGACGCCGCCGCGGCAATCGCGGCAGTCTGCGAAACGGCAACAAAACGCTCTTGCGGCGTCGCCGCGCCCCTTCGCGCCCTCGAAGCCATTGAAGCGACACTAACCCTTCCGTTCCCCTCCGGCCTAAAGCGCGAACGTGAAATCTTTGAAGAGTGCCTGTACTCCGCCGAATCCAAAGCGCTCGTCCACGTATTTTTCGCCGAACGCGCCGCCAGCAAAGTGCCCGGAGTCCCCAAAGACACGCCGCTCATTCCCATCCGCCGGGCCGCCGTCGTCGGCGCAGGCACGATGGGCGGCGGAATCACAATGGCGTATGCCAACGCCGGCATTCCTGTGCTCATAAAGGAGAACACCCAAGAGCGGCTCGATCACGGCCTGACGACGATCAAAAAAAACTATGCCGCCTCTGTCAGCCGCGGAAAACTCACGCAACAACAGATGGACGAGCGCCTTGCGCGCATCGTGCCCACGTTGACCTACGACCGATTCCACGAGGCCGACATCGTCGTCGAAGCCGTGTTCGAGGAAATGGCTCTCAAGAAAAAAGTGTTTGCCGAGCTCGATCCAATCGCGCGGCCCGACGCGATCCTCGCCTCGAACACATCCACGCTCGACATCGACGAGATCGCCTCCGTCACTTCCCGGCCGCGGCAAGTCATCGGCCATCACTTTTTCAGCCCGGCCAACGTGATGAAGCTGTTGGAAGTCGTCCGTGGCAAACAATCCAGCGCCAGCGTGATCGCGACCTCGCTCGCCCTGGCTCGCACGCTCAACAAAGTCGGCGTCCTCGTGGGCAACTGCCGCGGCTTCGTTGGCAACCGCATGTTTGCCGCTTACCAGCGCGAGGCCCAGTTCCTGCTCGAAGAAGGGGCCCGCGTCGAGCAGGTCGATGCGGCGCTAACCGATTTCGGTATGGCGATGGGGCCGCTCGCCGTCGGCGATCTGGCCGGGCTCGACGTGAGTTGGCGAATTCGCAAAGAGCACAAACATCTCACGCCGCCGGGATTTCGCGAAACAAAAGCCGCTGATCGACTGTGCGAGCTCGGCCATTTCGGCCAGAAAACAGGCTCCGGCTGGTACAACTACGCCGCCGGCAGCCGCTCGCCGCAGCCCGATCCGGCCGTTGAAGAAATCATCGCCGCCTGCGCCCGCGAGGCCGGCATCGCGCGGCGAACAATCTCAGCTGAAGAGATCATCGACCGCACGATTTTCGCGCTGATCAACGAAGGCGCGAAAATCCTGGCCGAAGGCTTCGCACTCCGCGCTTCCGATATCGACGTGATCTATATCCAAGGCTACGGCTTTCCCGCCTACCGCGGCGGACCCATGTGGTACGCCGACACAATTGGCCTAACAACGGTGCTCGATCGCATTTGTGAACTCGAAAAGCAACACGGCCCCTGGTGGACCCCCGCCCCCCTCCTCAAAGACCTCGCCACCACCAACCAAACCTTCGCCCAATACGACGCAACTCGCTCCATCACCTAAAACTCCGCAATCCAAAATCTAAAATCATGTCCCTCTCCCTCACTGGCAAAACCGCCCTCGTCACCGGCGGCGGCCGCGGCATCGGCAAAGCGATTACCCAACATCTGGCACAGGCCGGCGCGAACATTGTCATTGCCAGCCGAAAACTGGCCAACCTCGAAGCTACGGCTCGCGAGCTGGCCGGCCTGCCGGGCAAAGTCGTGCCTATCGAATGTCACGTCGGCCGCCTCGAAAGTATCGAAAACCTCGTCCGCGAAACGCAAACGCGACTCGGTCCCATCGACATCCTGGTCAACAACAGCGCCACCAACATCGGCCACGGCCCTGCGCTGGCGCTCACCGACGAGATGCTTGACAAAATGGTCGATATCAACGTCAAGTCGGCCTTCCGCCTCGTCCGCCTCACCGTGCCCAGCATGATCGAGCGCGGCGGCGGCTCGATCATCAACATCGCATCAATCTCCGGGCTGCAACCGCAAGCCGACGGCCTCTTATACAGCTTCACGAAGGCGGGCCTGATCATGATGACCCGCAGTTGGGCGCACGAATTCGGAAAGCACAACATCCGGGTCAACGCCATCGCCCCCGGCCTGATTCAAACCGACTTCAGCGAAGCCCTGTGGAAAGACCCGAAGCGCCAGCAAAAAATCGCCGCCGAGCAGCCCATCCCCCGCATCGGCCAGCCCCAGGAAATCGGCCACCTCGCCCTCTACCTCGCCTCTTCCGAATCCTCCTTCGTCACCGGCCAAACGTTCGTCATCGACGGCGGGGCGACGGCATAACTGGCTGGCACTGACGTCTCGCCAGTGCTCCTGGAAGTCTTGCGATCAGTGAAATAGATAATCGCTGCCGAAAGCGCCAGAATCAGCGCGAGCGGAACACCATACCAAATCACCATCATCGCGTAATACCAGCCCACTATTTCTCCTGGCGATGGTCCCAATGACAAGGCAAGGAAAGCGATGGCGGCCAGTAGTAGCAGCCCGCCCGACAGGACGATCAGAATGACATCGTGACGGCAGCGCATGCCCCGATTCTACCTGGGCCAGCAGAAAGCGAATATTTAACTTTTCTAAAACCATCTTCCCTCCGCGCTCTCCGCGTCCTCTGCGGTAATCCCCGTCTTCAGCCACGGCAGATCCGCGTTCATCCGTGTCATCCGCGGCACAACCTCTGCCTCCTTCCCAACCAGCCGAGCCAACTATTTTCGAAATTCCACGCGAACCCGCCGGATTCATCGCCCGCTTTTGGTCGCGTTTTGCAATGGATATCTGAGAGGGATGAACCTATGGAAGCATCCAGCGAACTGTCGAACTGCCGGTAACAATTCGGTCCTCCATGCGCTAACAAAAGCTAACCCGCTCAGCTAAACCTTACCGGCACAACCGCTTGCCAGCACAGCACTTACGCCAAAACACTAACTTCAAAAAAACTAAACCATCGACGCTAAACCACCCGGCAGCGGACCGCAAACATTGTGCTGTTGGCACGTCAGCGTTACAGTGCGATTTCCGGTCCGCACTGCTGCCAGTTTAGCGCGACCGATATGCGCCCCAGGAGGCCCTCGATGCGACTGCCTGTGATTTGCCAGTGTTCAATCTTCCTGCTTGCTGCGGCTGTTTGCAGCATCGCTGCCGATTCAACCGCCAAGCGTCCAAACGATTTGCTCGGCCGAAAGATCGCAGCGTTCTCGCTGCAAGACTTCCGCGGCAAGGCGCACGCCCTCAGCGATTACACCGGTCAGCAGGCCGTCGTCCTCTGCTTCCTTGGCACCGAGTGCCCCCTGGCGAAGCTGTATGCCGACCGTTTGGAAAAGTTGAACAAGCAATTCGCGTCGCGCGGCGTGGCCTTCGTCGGCATTAGTTCGAACTCGCAAGATTCCGTTACCGAGCTGGCCGCCTATGCCCGCGTTCACGGCCTGACATTCCCGATTCTAAAAGACCTGAATCAAAAACTGGCCGATCAGTGCGGCGCGACGCGCACGCCCGAAGTATTCGTCCTCGATCGCGAGCGAAAAATTCGCTACACCGGCCGCATTGATGCCCAGTTCACGTTCGGCACAGGCGTCGGTCTGGCTCAGCCGCAGCCCCAGCGCGGCGACTTGGAAATGGCTTTGGATGAGTTGCTGGCCGGCAAAGAAATCAGCGTGCCCTTGACCGAAGTAAAGGGCTGCCTCATCGGCCACGACCGCCAGCCAACAGCCGATGCTTCCGTAACGTACAGCAAACAGATTTCCCGGCTGATTCAAGACCGCTGCCAAGAGTGTCACCGCGCAGGCCAAATCGCGCCGTTTACGCTCGACGATTATGAGTCGGCCGCCGGCTGGGGCGAGATGATTGCCGAGGTCGTGCGCGATGGCCGCATGCCACCCTGGCACGCTGACCCAAAATTCGGCCATTTTTCCAACGAAAATCGGCTCTCCGACGCCGACAAGTCACTGATTGCCACGTGGGTCGAGAACGGCTGCCCGCGCGGCAATCCGGCCGATCTGCCGTCGCCCAAAGAATTTCACGACAACTGGTTCATGCCCCGCCAGCCCGACCAGGTCATCTTCATGACCGAGCAGCCGGTGAAGGTGAAGACCGAAGGCGTCGAGCCCTACAAGCACTACGTCGTCGATCCGGGCTTCACGGAGGACAAATGGGTCAAGCTGGCCGAGTGCATGCCGGGCAACCGGGCCGTCGTGCATCACATCATTGTCTATGTGCGGCCGCCCGGAGCAGTCGCTGCCAAGCCAGAAGGTGGCGACATCGATCCGCGCGGCATGATTTTCCTGGCCGGGTTCGCCCCGGGCACACGGCCGCTAGTGTCACCCGCTGGCTGGGCGAAGAAAATCCCAGCCGGGTCGAAGCTCGTGTTCGAGATGCACTACACGCCGATCGGCACCGCGCAGGAGGATCGCAGCAGCGTGGGCCTGATCTTCGTCGATGAAAAAGAAGTGACGCATCAGATGCTGACAGCGAACGCGGCGAACAACCGGTTCGAGATTCCGCCGCACGTGGGCAATCACCGCGTCGATTCGCAGCGCAAGTTCGACCGCGAAGTAACGATGCTCTCGCTCTTCCCACACATGCACATGCGTGGCAAGTCGTTCAAGTATGAGCTGGCGGTTCCTGGCAAAGAGGGCCGCGAAACGCTGCTCGACGTGCCGCACTACGACTTCAATTGGCAGAATTCGTTCATCTTTGCCGAGCCGCGAATCATTCCCGCCGGCAGCACGATGTACTGCACGGCCTACTTCGACAACTCGGACGAAAACCTGGCCAATCCCGACCCCAGCAAGTCCGTTCGCTGGGGGCCGCAAACTTGGGAAGAAATGATGATCGGCTGGTTCGATATCGGCATTCCGTTGCCGAAGAAGCCGGCCAGCGAGGCGCAGGAATGAAATGGCGTCGCGCTGCGGCTGTTTTCCTCCTATTTGCTGTCACAGTCAGCAGTAAGCCGCGGGCCGGCGAGCCAGCCCACTTTCATCATGTCCGCCTGAACGTCACCAACCCGAGCGAGTCGATCCGCTTCTACTCGCGCGTCTTCGGCGCCGTGCCGGTGAAATTCCACGGCGCGGACGCGCTGTTTACCGAGCGCTCGCTGATTCTGTTTAACAGAGTCGATCAGCCGCCGCCGAGCGAATTGTTGTCCGGCATCTGGCACATTGGCTGGGGCGGTGTCGATGTGAAAAACGAATTCGAGTGGTGGAAGACTCGCGGCGTGGACATCCACACGCCGCTCAGCCCGCTGCCAGGCCAGGACAATTTTTACTTTTACCTGCGCGGCCCGGACAAAGAGTTGATTGAGATCAACACGATGGGCCACCACCGGTTTGCCCACGTGCACCTGTTCGCGACGGACGTGAACGAGACGACCCGCTGGTACGCAGAGCATTTGGGCCTCAAACCGCAGCGTCCGCTGCCCGTGCCCCGGCCCGCGGGCAACATGGACACGCTGCGATCGATCTGGCTGAACTCCATCCGCTGCGACAATGTCACGTTGATCGTCTTCGGCAAGCCCGACAGCGATCCGCCGCCGCCCTGGTGGCCCGATCGGCCGTTAAAGAAGATCGAGCCTTTCCAGCACATTGGGATCCTAAGCTTAGAATTCCACGTGGACAAGTTGTCGCG
>JADMIO012736491.1_pt1 | contig 22475 bp, 16 predicted proteins | sample 8958161 | NCBI WGS metagenome assembly JADMIO01 (sample SAMN16585339, study PRJNA669376) | soil metagenome | isolation source: Crop rotation soil | place: USA: Cullars Rotation, Alabama | collected 2011 | reverse complement strand
CTTTCCCGAAATCGTCGCGGCGGCGGACGACCTTCAGCCGCGACAGCGCGACGACCTTTGGCGCTTGCGCCTCCATCTCGGCGACCAGATCGCTGAACGATACGCCGCGCCGCGCCGCCGCGAACTCGTCCGCGCCCCAGTCGAGAAACAGGTAAGGGTTCAAGTTCGCGCGGTTCGTCAGCACCAGCAGTTCCGTCGTGCCGTGAACGTAGAGCTTGTCTTCGGGGCCGAGCGCGTCCGTCACCGGCTTGAGCACAGCCTCCTGGCCGCGCAGAGACCAGCCCGGCAAGCGGTAGGTCGCTGCGCTGAACAGCGCGATCATCAGCAGCAGGGCGAAGGCTAAGGCAGGAAGCGCAGCGCGCCACTGAACCTGCGGCCAGCGCTTTGATAAAATGTCGCGCGCCGCGAGCCCGCGGCCTGCTTCGACAAAAAACCAGCCGGCAAAGATGGCGACGAACGGCAGGAACGGCAGAAAATCGGGGCCGGCTTGAAAGTTCACCAGACTGAAAGCGAAATAGACGAGCGGCGGCCACAGCAGCGCATCGCGATAAAGTTCCGCTGAACGGAGCGCGTCGCGCAGATGCCGCTTGGCTCTGACGCGCTCGATGACGAATAGCGCGAACCCGGCGATGCTCATCGGCACGAGCACGACGTTATAAGGCGAGACGCGAAGCGCGATCTTCCAGATGTGCGCGAGCGCGTCAAGCAGACCGCGCTCCGCGTCCGGCCCGAAGACGCTGTAGTTGTAAGTGATCGTCCACGCCCACAGGTCGCCGAGCGCGCCTTTGAAGTAGAAGTAGGACAACACGACGGCAAGCGGCACGGCCGCGCCGATGACGACTTTGACGGCGCGCAGGTCGCGCCAGCTTGTCAGGTATCTTGAGAAGATCAGACCCGCCGCGCCTACGAACATCAAGCCCGGCTGCCAGAACAGACATGCCAGCATGCCGCAGAAGCCCGCCCAGAACGGCCGGTCTTTGGCGATCATCCATAGCGCGAGCAGGCCGGCGACCATCAGCGGCAGCTTCGGCTCTGTGCCGCTCGTCACCCACTCGCCGAAGCGCGGCATAGCCAGAGGGATGATTGCGGCGATCACGCCGGCCGCGCGGCTGCGTAGGTAGTTCGTGGCGACGAGAAAGATCAGCGCCGCAAACAGTCCGGTGAGCAGCAGGTATAAAGCACGCACCGCCAGCACGTCGCGCAGGCCGACGACGTGGCCTGCCGCCATCGCCAGCGCACTCAGGTAGGCCGAGCCGGGGAACTTGATGTCAACCGTGTCGCGGTATGGCAACTGGCCGCGCAGTATGGACTGCGCGATGTAGTCATAAAAAGCCGTGTCGCCGAGCACCATCTGGCTGAACGGGCGATAGCCCAGCATGATGACTACGGCGAAGCAGAAGATGGCAACGGCCATCTGCGCCGTCGTCCATTGCAAAGGCCGGGCGATGACGGACTGCACTTGATGACGCACCCGGCCCGGCTTGTCAGTCAGCATGTGGGCAGGTGCCTTCATGGTTTCTGGTCTTGCTGGGCCTGCGAGGTCTTGACCTTGCGAAATACCTTGAGGCCGGCCGGCATCCCTTCTTCGTCAACCATCTTGTAGAAAGGGTCTGCGAGCGCCTCGCTGAGCGGAATGAAGCGCGCGCCGAGGCTCTTGTACCACGCCAGCAGTTCCGCGAGGTTGTCACAGGTGAACTGGTTCGCCCTGAAGACGAGGACGTGCTTCACGTCGCGGCCGGCGATCTGGTGAGCGGACTCGCGCGCCTTTAAAGTCGTGTCGAGCAGCAGGCTCTTGAAGTAAGCCTTGACCAGATTCGCGCACGCGGCGTCACCGCGCGCAGAGGCGGCGCAATAGATCCAACTGAACTTCTCGTCGTGTGCATCGACCGTGGCCGGCACCACCACGTAGCCGTTATCGCTCAGGTACTTTTCGATTCGCGCCTGATCCTGCCCGGCCATGCTGATTTTGAATTTGGGAAAGCGGAAATACTTCGGCACACCCGCGGCTGGCTTCCAGTAAGCGGCGAGCGTCTGGTCGTTGCGCGCGAGGTCTTCGATGAATTCATTGACGCTGGTCTTGTTCGGCTTCTTGCGGCTGTAGGTCATGCTGCCGAGCAGGTTGCCGCTCGCGATCCAGTCGCGGGCGAACTGTGGATCGAGGCTCTGACCGATGGCGAAGTCCACCGTCGGCGGCATCTGGTGCTGCTTGAGCGCGGCGACCAGGCGGTCAAAGTTCTCGCGGCTGTCTTCGTGCTCGCACCAGTTATCCAGGTCGTCGGGGTCGCCGCTGCTGCGCACCTGATCGTTGATCGTCAGGGCGATTTCCAAGCCTTCGAGCGGTTTGCCCGGCGGCGCGTCATCAGGCCGCCCTTTGTCGCGCGCTTTCAGGGCCGCTAGCTCAGGGATGTTGTCGAGGTCTTCCATGCAGCGGGCCACCGGCGGCTTGGTGTCGCCGCCCTTCGGGGTCTGCTTGCACGCCGGCAGGCCGAAGATCGAAAGCAGGATGACGGCCAGCCAGAGGGTCTGCGTCGTTCGGTTCAAAGCGGTTTCGCGCCTCCATCCATCCTGAACAGCGCAAGCGGGACGTTGCGCGGCGAGCGATCATGCCTGCCAGAATCTGTGTAGGCAATGCCACAAAGCAAACGGCGGGTCGGATGTTGCGCGACTCGCCGGATGACGGCACTCGGTCAGGAGTTATGCACGGTGTTCTTACCCCGAAGGGAAACTTATTCTACTTGGCCGGCGGCGGTTCCGGCAAGAAAGCCGCGATTAAGGCAGGTTTTCGATCAGCAAGCGGAGCGCGTTACGGCCCATGATCTTGCCGATCTCTTCGTCGGTGAAGCCCTCCGCAATGAGCGCGTCGGTGATCTCGACAACGCCGCTGATGTCGAACGGCACCGTCACCGCGCCGTCATTGTCCGAGCCGAGCGCGACGTGATCCACGCCAACCACGTTCGCCGCGTAGCGAATGGCGCGGGCTATCGCTTTGGCGTCGGTGCCGCAGACGGCCGTGTCCCAGAAGCCTATGCCGATGACGCCGCCCGTCCTGGCGATGGCCCGCAACTGATCGTCGCTCAGGTTGCGCGTGTTGTCGCACGTGCCTTTGACGCCCGTGTGCGAGACGACCACAGGACGCGTAGCGATGGCCAGCACATCGTCAATCGTCTGTGGCGAAGCGTGCGCCAGGTCAACGATCATCTTGCGGGCTTCCATGCGGCGGATCATCTCGCGCCCCTTGTCGCTGAGTCCGCCTTTCGCAACACCGTGCGCAGAGCCGCCGATGTCGTTATCGAAGAAATGCGTCGGCGCCATCATCCGCACGCCCGCGTCGAACAGGCGGTCGATGTTGTCGAGGTTGCCGTCGAGCGCGTGCGCGCCTTCGACCCCTAAGAAGCCGGCGGTGATCTGCGGCTCCTTGATGCGCCGGTCGAGGTAAGCCGACAACTCCGCCGACGTGCGAACGAGCGTGAACTTGCCACTGGATCGGTCGGCGGTCTCTTGCAGCTTGCGGGCTTGATAGAGCGCGCGTTCCGTCAGACTGCTCCAGGCTTTGATGGGCCAGCGCTCGGCGACCGCGAGCAAGGTGATGTTGTCGGTGTCGCCCGTGTTGTTTTCGATGTTCATGTTGCGCGGCGTCTTGGTGACGATGGTGAAAGCTTGCAGCGCAACGTTGCCTTCGATCAGGCGCGGGATGTCCACGTGGCCGCGCGAGCCGCGCTCTAATAGATCGCGCGCCCACAGCAGCGAGTCTGCGTGCATGTCGGCGACCAGCAGTTTTTTGTGCAGCTCGACGGCGCGCTCGCTGGCCTGATAAGGCGGCGCGGTAAGCGTGCGATTCATGCGCTTTTCGACCTGCGCCGGCACGACGAAGAAGAAAGCGACGAGCGCCAGCACAATAACAACTGCCAGCACAGTGAGGATGCGCTTCGCGGGTCTTTTCATTTTCTCTGTTTGACTCTTTAGTCCGCGCCTTCGGCGATGACGCTTGTGACGTGCGCGTCGCGGGCGGCGCGCAGGCGGTCGAACTCTGCGGCCACGTCTTCGTCGGCCGCGCTCAGAGCTTCTACGTCGATGTTAGCCAGTTCAATAAAGCCCATGTCGGCGAAAGCGCGCTGGATGCGCTCGCCCCACAAGCCTATGTCGCGGATGGTCGGCACAATGCGCGTGAACAAGCGCTTGGTGTATTCGGCCATCAGAGATGAGCTGCGCGCATAATCCACGCACTCCTGCGTGTTGAAGCCGAGCCGTTCCCATACCTCTTCGCCCATGAAGCGGTCGCGCATCAGATAGCATGCTTCGACGGCGAACTCTTCGCGCTCGTCACGTTCCTTCTCGGTTAGCTGCGGGTAGTAATCGCGCAGGGCCAGCCGCCCGAAGGCGACGTGACGTGCCTCGTCCTGCATCACGTAAGCGTTGATGGCTTTGCCTAGCGGTTCGGTCGCGAGGTCGCGGATGGTGCCGAAGGCCGCGAGCGCCAGCCCTTCGATGATCACCTGCATCGCGAGGTAGGTGAAATCCCAGCGCGCATCGGTGATGCCCTGTTCGAGCAGCGTCTTCAAATGGACGTTGATCGGGTAGGCCATCTGAATCTTCTCGCGCAGGTAACGCGAATAGACTTCGACGTGGCGTGCCTCATCAATCACCTGCGTCGCGGCGTAGAACTTCGAGTCTACGTCCGGCACCGTCTGCACGATCTTGGCCGTACAGATCAGCGCGCCCTGCTCGCCGTGCAGGAACTGCGAGAAGCGCCACGCCTCGACGTGATGACGGACTTCGGCCTTGCCTTTGTCGTCGAGTTTCTCCCAGGTCGGCGAGCCGTAGATCGAGACGAAGTAGTCAGGGAAGCCTAGCGGGTTTTCGAGGTTGACCTCTTGCGACCAGTCGATGCGCTCGGTGGCATTCCACTGCTTGTTCTTGCCCTTCTCGTAAAGCGTGAGCAGCTTGTCGCGCCCTTCGTCGTACTGCCAGTTGAAGACGGTCGTGATTTCGCTTGCGGGGACTCGCCACTCGGTCTGCTCGACCGGCAGCATGTACGTGCGTGTGCTCATATCCCGGATGCTCCTCGTGACAAAATTGCTTGCAGGGGAAAGGAAACGCTGTGAGGGTAATCGCTCGGCCGCGGGCAAGTCAAGCATGCGACGGCGGCGCACAGCGCTTCAGCGCTCGGCGACGATGTTGAAAGAAAACTTCAGCTCGTCTTTGACCTTGATCGTTCCCCCCGCGACCGATACGGGCCGTATGCCGTAATCGGTTTGCCGCAGCGCGAACTGACCCTCGGCCGCGAGGCTCGCCGCGTAAAAAGTCACAAGGGCATTGATGGTGAGCGCGCGCGTCGTGCCGTGCAGCGTCAGGTCGCCGGTGATGCGCGTCTGATACTTCCCTTCCTCGACGCGCGTGGCGGTGACGCTGGTGCTCTTGAAAGTGATCTCCGGGTAGCTGTTCACATCAAGCACTTCGTTACGCATGGTCGTTTGAATCTTGTTGCGGTCGCTCTCGCTGACCTTGTCGGTGACGGCGAGCGAGTCGGCTTTGACGGTGAACTGCAAAGACGCGGGCGTGACCGAGCCGTAGGTGAATGCGGCCGTACCGCTGAAGTCGCGGATGGCGATGGTGTGATCGTGGCCGGCGACGGACGACAGCAGGCCGCCGACCAGAGCGCGCACGGTGAAGTGGCTCTGGCCGGCGTTGATCTTGTAGCGCCCTTCTGAAAGCGTCGGCGACGTAAAGCCGGCAGCGCAACCGAGCGAAACCGAAACGACGAGCAACGCTCTCAGGCAACAACGTAAACTCAACATAGGGTCCACCTCACACGGCTGGCACTGCGAATCATCCGATGACGGGCAGGAACGGCTGGCATGCGGATGTTAGCAGTTGCGTGGGCCTGTGCCAACCTGTCACTCGGCGGCGGCTTTGACTTCGATTTGGCCGTTGCGCACGCGCACGTCAAGGCAGGGCTGCGGGTGGACCGCCGGGCCTTCGAGCACGCGGCCATCTTCAAGAGCGAAGAGCGAGCCGTGCCACGGGCAGCGCACGCTGTCGTCTTCGAGTTGGCCCTCGGCCAGCGGCCCGCCGAGGTGCGAACACCGCTCGATGATGGCGAAGATGCGCCCGCCGCGCCGCGCGAGCAGAACCCCCGTGCCGTCGGCTTCGACGCGCTGCATCTCGCCTTCGTGCAGGTCGGCTTCGTTGAGGACGGCGACGAACCCATCGGGCAACTGCTCGCCGGCCGTGTGATCAACGCCGATCTGCTCGCCGTAAACCAGATGCCCGCCGAGGTAAGCGGCGGCGCTCGCAATGGCATAACCGAGCAGCGAGAAGCCGCGGCCGGCGCGGCGGTTGTTACGGCGGCGCAAGGCGAGCGAGGTGGCGTAGAGCCCGAGCGCCGTCGCGTTCATCAGCCCGTGCGTGATGCCTATGCGTCGCGCGCGCCCGTCTGTCTTGTGCCAATCGGTCAGACCCGTGACGGCCGAAGCGACCGCGCCGACGATGCCGACCGTCACCGATGCATCGGCCGCTTGCCCGAACTCTTTGCGCCCGCTGATCTCGTCCATCGCATCGAGCACCAGCGCCATCGTCCACGCGCCGACGGGAATGTCTGTGAGCACCGAATGGAGCGGATGGCCGAGCCACTTGCCGTGTAAGAAGTCTTGTACGCTCTGCCCCACAGGGCCGCCTGCCGCGAACGCCTCATGGATGGCCGGCTGTAGCGCCTCGGCGATACCGTCCAGCCAGTGCTGGCGGTCTACAAAAGCGATTGCTGTGTTCGATGACATATGATCTCCTCAAACTCATCTTGCGGTCGGGGAATTCACGGTAGGCCCACTAACTCCATCTTTGTCCGCGGGGGGATTTTTTGCAAGCTGCGCGCAAGGATGGATAACGCGTGTTCATATTGCTTCGCCCGTGGATAAGCGGTAGGATAAGCCTGTTTTTTGTTGTAAGCCTGAAGTCACTCCCCAGAGTTGATTAGCAAACAGTTCGGAAGCAGTGCCCCGATGGTCAAAGAGTGGGACATGGATCAGGGAGACTTTGAGCGCTTTCTCGCGTGGCTCCATCCCGACCGCGACGAGGGGTGTATGAAATATCAGGACATTTGCCGCCGGCTGATGACGGTCTGCCGTGCGCGCGGCTTCACAGAGATGGAGGCCGAAGAGATCGTTGACGAGACGATCAACCGCGTCGTCCGCAAGGTCCCCGAAATCGCCGATTTTTACACCGGCGACCCCGCCCTCTATTGCTACGGCGTATTGCGCAACGTGATGCATGAATGGCATCGCCACCCTACGCTGGTGCCGCCGCCCCCGCCGCCGCCCGATGATCTGGACCAAAAAGAGCGGCTCGCCGCCTGCCTTGACCACTGCATGGAGAAGCTGTCGGCCGAAGACCGGCAACTGGTGCTGGACTATTACGCCGACAAAGGCAGGGCGAAGATTGAACGGCGGCGCGAGCTGGCCGAACGGCTCGGCATCAGTGAGAACGCCCTGCGCATACGCCTGACCCGGCTGCGCGCGACCCTGAAAACCTGCATCCTCGCATGCCTCGAACAGACGCCGTGAAATACTTTATGCGCACCCGCATATCTAAATGTGAAGGCACATACAAAAACGACAGGGGGTTATGGTAGAAGCCGACGAAAAAATGATCCGGCAGTACCTGCTGGGCGAACTGGCCGAGGCGGAGATGGCGCAGTTTGAAGAGCGCCTGATGACCGACAGCGAACTCTTCGAGATGCTGACGGTTATCGAGGACGAACTGATCGACGAACGCGCCGACGGTCACCTGTCGCCGGACGAGCAGACACATTTCGATACTTACTTTCTGTCTACGCCCGCGCGCCGCGAGCGCCTGGAGGTGGCCCGTGCCCTGTCCGACTACGCCGGCCGCGACACCGAAGAGCCGCCCGCGCCGGCACAGGTGATCCGCCCCGCGCGCTGGGGTCGGCTGCGCGTCTACCTGCCGCTCGCCGCCGCGGCAATCGTCCTGATCGCCATCGGCCTTGTCGCCTGGCCGCGGATTGCTTCTCGATGGAACGTGAGCAAAGGGATGGCGGCGCTTCACAGGGCTTATACTGAAAACCCGACCGAAGCGCGCATTACCGGGCTCGATCTACCGCCCCCTTCGGTGACGCGCGGCACCGGTTCAAACAAGGTAGACAAAAGAGAACTCAACCGGGCGGAACTCTACCTTGATGATGCGATTCATGAGCAGGCCACCGCGCATTCCTATCACGCGGCCGGCCGCCTGTATCTGGCCAAGGGCGACTTTGACAGAGCGATTGATTATTTCGAGCAGGCGTTGCGGCTGAACGCCCGCGACGCGCAGTTGTACAGCGACCTCGGCGCGGCGCTGTTGGAGAAGGGAAAGTTGGAGCGCGATGAAGGGGGAGCTGACAGGGGCGAGGCGTCTTTGTCACAAAGCCTGACCCATTTGACCCGCGCGTTGGAATTAGATCATTCGCTGCTCGAAGCGCTTTTTAATCGCGCCCTGTGCTACCAGTATCTAAACCTCCCCCAACAGGCGCAACAGGATTGGAAGACTTACCTCGACAAGGATGGGGCTTCCAAATGGGCGGACGAGGCGAGGCACAACCTCCGGATGATTGAGGAGCGGAAGTCCTAGCAGCCGAAAAGATGCTCTGCGGTCTTCTTGGGCCTTCCGCCTTCACCCCGCCATGGCTGAACAGGGGCGGCGGTTCGGGAATGGAATCCATAGCGGAGCAGGCTGTCTAAATGAAGTTAGAGAATTGCCAGACTGCAAGTGTGGTGAAGAGATTGTCGCCGAAAGCCGGGCGGCGCGGACAATCGAAGGTCATGATTCTGCTCCTTACCCTGTCGCTTTTGGCCGCCATCGCGGTCGGCTATAAGCTTCTTTGCAGAGGGAGCCGTGCCCGCACGGGATTATCACTGCTCAAGAAAGCCTATAAGGCACATCGCCCAATCGAATCGCGTATTGCCGGCTTTGAGTACAGCCCTTTCCTGAGTCTTCGCGGAGACCGAGAGCCATCCGCCCCTGATACTCTGGCGCTTCATCAGGCCGAGCGAGTTTTGCTGGACGCCGTCGATGATGAGCCGGACGCCCGCTCCCATCATGCGCTTGGGGTCTTCCACCTCTTGAATAAGCAATTCGACGAGGCGATCGACGCGTTCGAGAAGGCCGTAGCTTTGGAGCCTGCGAATGCCTCCTTGCAGAGCGACCTGAGCACGGCGCTGTTTGAGAAGGGGAGAAGCGAGCTGGCGAAGGAGCGGTCGCAATCGCAATTCACAGGCAAGCCACTTGAATATCTGTCACGGAGCCTCGAACATATCCACAAGGCCCTGGATACGGACGCCTCTCTCAAAGAAGCCGCTTTTAATCTCGGCCTGATTCAAGAAGAGTTCGGCCTGCACTTCGCCGCCAGGGAGACATTTTCAAAGTACCTGGAAGGCGATGCCGATTCCGGGTGGTCCCGCGAAGCTCTAGAAGGAATATCCAGGCACGATGAAATAGCACGCGCCTCGTCCTTGAGCAAAGAAGACCTGCTGGCAGAATTCTCCAAGGCCTTTGCGCGGCGAGATGAGGATCAGGCTTGGCATCTCGTCTGCGAGAACCGAAGTCCGCTCAACGGTAAACACATCACAGAGTTGCTCGTGGATGCATACATCAATCATGTTATGTCTCTACGGAAAGACCAAGCCGCTGAGAGCCTGTCCGCCCTGTCATTCCTGGGGGCGTTGGAGGTGCGGCGCGCGGACGAGCATTACACCGAGAAGTTGGCCAGGTTCTATCGCGGGCAACCGGGCCGGGACATCGCGCAGTTGAAACAAGCGCGCGAACTGGTCAGCCGCGGGCACGACCTCTATACGCTGGACAGGGGGGAGGCAGCCATCGCGGCGTACGCCCAGGCGAAAAAGATATTTGACCAGCTTCGGGACCACTGCGAATCCTTGTCCACAGAATACCGCATCGCGTTCTGTAAATCAGAAGACCGCGACACCGCAGGCAGCCGTCCCACATTCGAGAGACTGGCAGCCACAAGTGAAAAACAGAAGTTCAAGCTCTTGCAGGTCAGAAATCTCCTGGGCATTGCTGCCGACGAGTTTTCTCGGAAGTTGTACTCGAAAGCAATCAGCCACGCTTTCCAATCGCTGGAGGTCGCCAGGAAAGAGGGCGATGAATTGAGCGCCTTTGGCTCTTTGTCGTCGCTTATGGAGTTTTACCGGACGGTCGGCAATCGCCGGAGTCTTCTGGCGAGTATACAGCACAGCTTTGAATACAGTTCTTGCCCAGCTATCAGCCAGCTACAAAGCTTCGGTTACTTTTCTCGGGTGGCCTCGGCGTTGTTGTCCGCCGGATATATTGATGCGTCTTTAGAATTTCGGAAAGAGGCGTCGAGATTTTTGATGCGAGACGTTGCCAGAGACGCCGCGCTGTACTTTGCCGATCTCGGTGCGACGTACACTCGCTTGAAAAAGTATGGAGAGGCAGAGGCTAATTTGAACCTCGCTTATGAAGAGGCAAAAGCGGTCTCGCCAGACCCGGCAAAGAAATTGATCCTCGCATATGTTGGACTGCATAAAGGCGACCTTCATCGAGACCGGCAGGAGTTTGACGACGCCCTGTCGAGCTACGGTGAGGTTCTGGAGTTAAGCGACCAGGCTCAGTTCCCCGCCTATGCTTACCAGGCACATAAGGGCCGGCTGTACTGTTACATCTCTCTGGGCGACGACGGTCAGGCGGAAAACGAGATCAAAGCAACCCTGAGCCTGCTTGAGCAAAGCCGTTCGACCATTCTGGAGCAAGAAAACCGGAACAGCTTCTTCAGTGGCGAGCAAGGCATCTATGATATGGCCATAGATTATCAATACTCGCGCCGCAACAATCCCGACAAAGCGTTCGAGTATTCCGAAGAGTCTCGCTCCAGATCTTTGCTGGATTTGTTGAGGGGGGCGGCGGCGGCGACTGCCAGCGATGTCGGCCACGACATTAAGTTCGCGGACGTTACGCCGCCCCTGACGTTGCAAGAGATTCTTAGAAGGCTGCCGGTAGACGTGCAGGTCGTGCAATACACCGTCCTTGCCGACAAGCTCATCGTATGGGTGCTCTCCGCCGGCCAGATCGCCAGCCTTCAAGTCCCCATTCGGCAAACCGAGTTAACTGCCCAGGTGAAGGCTTACCTGGGGAGCGTATCGCATTATTCCGACGACAATCCGGATGGTATCCGGGCGCAGTCAAAAGCCCTACACGATATTCTCGTGAAGCCTTTGTCTCACTTACTACGGCCCGACGCGAGCCTCTGCATCGTGCCGGATGACGTCTTGAATAATCTGCCTTTCGAGACGCTCATCTCTGCCCAAACGCAACGCTACCTGCTTGAAGATTTTGCCGTCTTTTATGCGCCAAGCGCATCCGTGCTCATCGAATGCCTTGAAGAATCACAGCACAAGCAAGCGCTTGGGCCAGAGAGATTGCTCGGCGTCGGCGGCCCTGACTTTGACCGCTCGGTGTTTAAGGATTTAGCCAGCCTGCCTGACGCCCGCCGAGAGGTGAAAAAAATAGCCGATTATTATCCAGACCCGGTGATTCTGACTGCGGACAGTGCCAGAGAACAGCGGGTAAAGCAGGAAATGGAAAAGGCCACTACGGTTCATTTCGCCACGCATTCGCTTCCGGACGAAGACTCGCCCTTACGGTCTCGAATCCTGTTGAGCAAAGCGAGCGCCAACCCGTCACCTGACGACGATGGGGTGCTTGAGTCGCGCGAGATATACCAAGCCCGACTTCCTAACACCCGCCTGGTCGTCCTCTCGTCCTGCCAATCTGGCATCGACCGTTACTATCAGGGCGAAGGGATGATGAGCCTGGCTCGCTCTTTCCTGGCCGCAAAGGTTCCCACTGTCGTGGCAAGTCTCTGGGAGGCTGATTCAAAGGCGACGGCGGATTTGATGATTGAATTTCACCGGCTGAGGCGGCAGGAAAAACTGTCCGTGGCGGAATCACTGCGGAGGGCCAAACAGCACTTATTGCAGGAGCCGGGTGGCCGCTTCCATCACCCATACTTCTGGAGCGCGTTCATCACGATTGGCGGAGAGGCGAGCTTCGATAAGCAGCCCTAACGCCGCCGTGAGTGGCCAGCGCAAGTTGTTAGAAGGGCATGAGCCAACGTTGAGCTCATGCTTGGCGATGAATGAAATTAGCTTGCCTGAAGAAAAGGAGAACATGATGAAACTCTCTCGCACCATGCCCTGCTTAGTCGCCTGCGTTCTGATTTGTATCCTAATGATGACTGCTGCTCAAACCAATAGTTTGACAGCGGAGGGGGACAGTGAGGTGAACCGTTCAGAACCGCAAACGCAGCCAGCCGCAGAAGATTGCTCTTCGGGGAAAATAGTGACCGTCATCCTTCATGGATTAATGGTCGGGCGAATGAGGAAGAAAGACAAGTTTGAGGTGGGGATCGTCAAACGAGCGCCCTATCATAAACTCAATCTGACTGTGTATACCCCTGGCGATCAGACCCACCCAGCTTCCTGCACACCAATAGATCGCGAACTTCTGTCAAAGAACATGGTTTTTGAACTAAGAACCGATCCAGGCAACCGCGACATCGACAAAAACATCAAGCCGTACCACTCATCTGCTTTAGAAGGGCCGGAATGGGCCGCGGACTATAATCGCATCCTCAATATCGAAGAAAGAGAAGGAATAAAACAACCCATTGATGTTAGATTCAAGCAAACCTTTAAGCCGATCTTCCGTTTTCACCACGGACTGGTGAAGGCGGATCTCCTAACCGTGGCTCTTAAGGCCAAACAAGTAGAAGCGGAGCCACTTCCGGATTTTTGGACCTGCATAGGCTCCATAGCAGAAGTGGCCAAGGTAGAAATCTGTGTGTCACCTGGCCAAGCATTGGTTTTAAGGCATAATGGAGATATAAATAATCCCGTGAAAAAGCTTACCTATGATCAGATCAGACCAGGAACTGAGATACGACTGGTGAATTTGCCTCCCTACCACACAGATGAAAGGGCTGATTGTTGCAAGCCTTATAAGGACTGCCTTTGTCCCTGTGTCGAGCCGATGCCTGAGAAAGAATTCTTACAGGCTCAAAAAGGACCGGCAATCGCTTCTTTACCGGGTGATGACCAATTAGAACCCACGCATTTCCAGTATTATTACTACTTGGCCTTTGACATAGACAGACCCAAACGCTATGAGTTAAAAACCAGTCAGGATGTGGTTGGGTGCTGTCGTGAGGTAAAGCGAGGTGAGGTAGTTATTACTACGGTTCCACCGTACAGGTGCGGAATGGTGCTCATTAACGGTTCGATAGAGTGATTCGAGGTAAGGGGCGGGAGAGGACCAAAATGCTAGGGAGCTAGAATGGTCTCTCATCGATCAGCGTGTCTGCATTCTGTCTAGGCGCGCTGAATAGAGAGTCGTTAAGCCAATTCTCGCTTGGCAGCCGGCTGTAAGCGACTACGGATGCCAGTTGAGCAGCAGTGCTGTCATCACTCGCGTGACGCGCCGCCGTCTCGGCGAGCCAAGCAAGCTCAAGCAGATCGCCTAAACGATCCACTACGCGGCGTGCGTGCGTCGCCGCCCACGTGCTGTCGGTCAACCGCTCTGGTGATAATACGGAGAGCGTTTCGGTGAACGTCTTTTCAAGCTGGGCGCGCGTGGACGAGAGAAAATCTTGCGGCCAGCGTTCGAGCACGCCGGCAATCTCTGCGCGCCAGCGTTTGATCAGATTCGACTTCGCGGCGTCACGCATGATTTGCAGGCAGAGCGTGTTGTGCGGGCCTTCCCACGTCTCGATAATCATCGCGTCGCGCAGCAGCCGCGGCAACACCGTGAAGTCTTCGACGATGCCGTTGCCGCCTAAGATCATGATCGCGTCGTGAATCGAAGCCGTCAGCGTCGCGCCCGTGCGGTACTTCGCCAAGTTAATCAAGAATCGCTGCCACATCATCTGCTCAGCGTCTTCGGGTACAAGCCCGTGCTCGTCGATCATCGCCGCCAGCCGGAATGTCAGCAGGCGGTAGCGCCACAGCTTTTCGAGCATCCCGACGAGCGTCTCCTGAATCATCGGGTAATCGATCAAAGCATTGCCGAACGCGTCGCGCTGGCGTGCGTAGTTGCGCGCCTCTAAGAAAGCTCTGTGCAAGAAGCCGCAGGCGTTCGCCGCATTGTGCAGGCGCGAGACGTTGATGACGTAATTCATCAACTGCTTGAAGCCGTCGCGCGCCTCGCCGATCAAGTAGCCGGTCGCGCCGTTGAAATCCATCTCCGCGGTCGGCAGCGATTGCGTACCGAGCTTGTTCTTCAAACGGCGAAATGAAATATTGTTCAGCCTGCCATCAGCCAACACACGCGGCACAACGTAAATCGCCAAGCCCGCCGTGCCCTCTCGCGCTCCAGCCGGCCGCGCCGCGACCAGAAAATATTCGTCAGGATTCGAGCAGAACCACTTGTTGCCGGTGATGGCCCAGGTGCCGTCGCCGTTGTCTCGCGCCGTCGTTTCAATCGCGCCGACATCCGAACCGCCCGCGCGCTCGGTGACGAACTGCGCGCCGGCGAAGGGCGTCTCGACTGAGCGCAGGCGCGACAGATAAGTCTCGCGCAGGAAATCGGAGCCGTGCGCTTCAATCACGCGAACAAGACCGTCGGTGCAGCTTAAGCCGCAGTTGAGACCAGCCTCGCCGTTGTGCGCCAGCAGGTAGACGAGCGCGAAGAGGTGAACGTTGCTGCGCCCTTCTTTGAGGATGCCAAACTCGGCGGCTTCGCGGCGCAGTTGGCGAGTGAACGGGCCAAAATCAATCCGCTCGGTGGGATTGCCTGCGCGGTCGTACTTGACGATGCGCGGCAGATTCTCTGCACGGTTGGCTTCGCGCGCCAGCTCGTTCCAGCGGCCCGAAACCTGACCCGCGCATTCACTGAGCGATGCGAAGACCGCCGCGCGCTCTTCTTCTTTGAGCAGGTCGCCGAGCAAGACTTGCAGGCCACGATCCTGCTCGAAGAAGTTCACGCCCTCGATGCCTTTGAAATCTTCCAGCCGCGCCATCCTTCACCTCCGCAGGCGGGCTTCGTATTCGGCGATGGCGTCTTCGTGTTGGAGCGTCAGGCCGATGTCGTCGAGCCCCTTCAGCAGACATTCGCGGCGGAACGGTTCGACCGCGAAGCCGAACTTGTTGCCCCAGTCGTCTACGACCCACTGCCGTTCAAGGTCAATCGTCAGCTCGTAGCCTTCGACCGCCGTGGCCGCCGAGAATAATCGCTCGACTTCAGCTTCGGAAAGCTGCACGGGCAGCAGGCCATTCTTGAAGCAGTTGTTATAAAAGATGTCCGCGTAAGATGGCGCGATGATGGCGCGAAAGCCATAATCCTGCAAAGCCCACGGCGCGTGCTCGCGCGACGAGCCGCAGCCGAAGTTCGCCCGCGCCAGCAAAACGGAAGCGCCGTGGAAGCGCGGCTGATTCAGCTCGAATTCCGGGTTGATCTCGCCTTCGGGCGTGAAGCGCCAGTCGTAAAACAGGAATTGCCCGAAGCCGCTGCGCTCGATGCGTTTGAGGAATTGCTTGGGGATGATCTGATCCGTGTCCACGTTGACGCGGTCGAGCGTCGCCACCAGCCCCGTGTGTCGCTTGAATGGTTCCATCGCCTGTTTCCCGTTTTAGCTTTCAGTGAAACGCCCCGGCTAGCGGACGAGGAACGGCTTGATGGCCGCGTGGACCTGATCGCTCGCCGCCGAGACTTGCTGCATGTCTGACTTGAACTCTTCGAGGTCAAACAGCCGCGCGCTGACCTCAGAGCGCACGAACAAATCATCATCGCTATCCAGGCCGATCTTCACGCGGTCAAGCTCGTGGCTCAGCTTGAGCAGCTTGCGCATCATCTCCGGCGTGACCTGCATGGATTTCTTTTCGGCCACCACCGCGCCCATGACGATGAGGCCCTCGACGGAAGTGACGATCACGTTGATGTCGGCCAGCGAGTTGCCTTTGAACGTCACCACCCACACATTGTCGGCGGCTTTTTTGTACGGGTAGCCTGACCGCTCAAGAATGCTTGCCAGCTTGGCGACGGTCTGCGGGTCGCTTTTCGCCTGCGGCAAATGCCGCGCGTCGGCCCGCAGGACAGCGCTCGCCATCATCGTTATCATTATCAAAACTATCGTTGCTTTGCGCATTGATCTCATCAAGCTCCATCCTCTCTTCCGTTATTTAACAACGCGTCATTAAACCGCGACGACACCCGACTGAAAACTAAAAACGCTACTCGCCGTCCCAGCCGCGCACGTCAACGAAGTGGCCGGCAATCGCTGCTGCCGCCGCCATCGCCGGGCTGACCAAGTGCGTGCGCCCGCCGCGTCCCTGGCGGCCCTCGAAGTTGCGATTGGACGTTGAGGCGCAGCGCTCGCCGGGCTGCAAGATGTCGGGATTCATCCCTAAGCACATACTGCAACCCGACTCGCGCCAGTCGAAGCCCGCGGCCTTGAATATCTCGTCGAGCCCTTCGGCCTCGGCCTGCCGCTTGATCGCCTGCGAGCCGGGAACGACCATCGCCTGCACGTGCGGGCTGACCTTGTGGCCTCTGGCGATGCGTGCGGCGGCGCGAAGGTCTTCGATGCGCGAGTTGGTGCACGAGCCGATGAAGACGCGGTTGACTTCAACGTCTTGAATCGGCACGCCGGGCTCAAGGCCCATATATTCCAACGCTCGCCGCGCCGCTTTGCGCACGTTCTCATCCGTCCAAGAATCGGGATCAGGGACCGCTTCGTTAGCGCTGATGACCATGCCTGGACTGGTGCCCCAGCTCACCTGCGGCGCCAGATTCGTCACGTCGAGTTCTAACTCGCGGTCGAACGTTGCGCCTTCGTCCGTAGGCAGCGTCTGCCAGTAGGCGACGGCTTCAGCGAACGCTTCGCCTTGCGGCACAAACTCGCGGCCTTCGAGATAGGCGTAAGTCACTTCGTCGGGCGCAATCATGCCTGCCCGCGCGCCCGCCTCAATGCTCATGTTGCAAACGGTCATGCGCTCTTCCATCGTCATGCGGCGGATCGCCTCGCCAGCGTATTCGATGACATGGCCCGTCGCGCCGTCCGTGCCGATGGTGCGTATGATGTAGAGCACTACGTCTTTCGCGGTGACGCCCTGCGGCAGTTGACCATTGACCGTGATGCGGAACGTCTTGGGTTTCGATTGCAGCAGGCACTGCGTGGCTAAGACGTGTTCGACTTCGCTTGTGCCGATGCCGAAGGCGAGCGCGCCGAACGCGCCGTGCGTCGAAGTGTGGCTGTCGCCGCAAACAATCGTCATACCGGGTCGCGTGATGCCGAGTTCCGGGCCAATCACATGCACGATGCCTTGATTCGGGCTGTCGAGCCCGTAGAGCCGAATGCCGAACTCACGGCAGTTCGCTTCGAGCGTCTGTATCTGTGTCTTTGCGATCTCGTCCACGATGGGGAGCTGGCGGCTCCAGGTCGGCACGTTGTGGTCCATCGTCGCATAAGCCAGGTCGGGGCGGCGCACGTGGCGGCCTGCCAGCCGCAACCCCTCGAAGGCTTGCGGCGAGGTGACTTCATGCACGAGGTGACAATCGATGTAGAGCAGCGCCGGCTGCTCAGGCTCCTGGCGCACGACGTGCGCGTCCCAGATTTTTTCGAACAGCGTCTTTGCCATAAATGATTACTGACCTTCAAACGAGGCGGCGCAGGTGAATACCAGAGTCTACTCGACGCCGCGCTCGCGTGTCCAAAACTTTCAACGATCCGGCTGATAGAGATACCGGCCTTTGCGTTCGTGGGCCATCGCTTCAGCGACTTTCAAGAAAGCCCGCGCCGCGTGCGACAGGCTGGCGTTCTTGCGATAGACCAGCCGCAGCTTGCGCTCGATGCGCAACTCGCGCACAGGAATGCGGACCAGCTCGCCGCGCGCGATCTCTGATTCGACGCAGATGCCGGGCACCAGCGCCACGCCCGTGCCGCCCGACACGAACCGCTTGATGGCTTCAATCGTCGGCAGCTCTACGTCCATGTTGAGCGGCGTCTTGTGGCGCTTGAACGCCTGAATCACCTTGGCGCGATACGGCGACTGCACGTTGTGCGCGACGAAGGTTTCCGCGCCGAGCTGGCGTATGCTGACCTGTCGCGATGATGCGAGCGGGTGCTTGGGATTGACGATGAAGACCAGCTCGTCGTGGTAGACGACAATCGAGCGCAGCAGCGGCTCTTCGGGGTTGAACGACAGCACGGCCATCTCGACCGTGTGCTTCAGCACGTCTGCGGGGATGCGGCTCGCGAGCGCGCGATGCACAGTGACTTTGATTGTTGGATAGAGGCGACGGAACTCTGACAGCGCCGGCAGCAGGTAGAGGCAGGTGAATTCGTTGGCCGCTATCGCGAGCTTACCCTTGTGCATCTCGCGCAACTCTTTCAGCGCCGTGCGCGCCTCACCGCGCAGGTTCAAGAGCTTTTGCGCGTACTCCTGTAGCAACTGGCCTGCGTCCGTGAGCGTGCCGTCGCGTGATGAACGGTCGAACAGCGGCTCGCCAACCTCGCGTTCGAGCTTGCGCACCGCCTGGCTAATGGCCGGCTGCGTGCGGTAGAGCTTTTCGGCGGCGCGCGAAAAACTACCCTCGCGCGCCACGGTCAGGAAGATTTCCAGTTGAAACAGATCCATCTCGCGCCTATTAGCGAAACTTTGCCCGATGACAGCGGTGGATTATAGCATAAGCAAATACGTATACAACTCTAAAAATTATAACTTTGACTTTGAGCGGCGGCACGCTTACGATTGGCGCGATACGCCAGCATTCAAACCGTGAGGAGCAGACTTTAGAGATGACACGACCCCAGGTGAAGATATTCGACACGACCTTGCGCGACGGTGAACAGTCGCCCGGTTGCAGCATGAACCTGCCGGAGAAGATTCGCATGGCCCGGCAACTTGACTGCCTCGGTGTGGACGTGATCGAAGCGGGCTTTCCCATCGCTTCCGATGGCGACTTCGAGGCGGTGCAGGCCATCGCTCGGCAGGTGCGCCGCCCGGTCATCGCGGGACTGGCGCGCGCCACGCGCGTTGACATCGAGCGCGCATGGGATGCTTTACGTGAAGCCACACGCCCGCGCATCCACACGTTCCTGGCTACCTCGGATATACACCTGGAGCACAAGCTGAAGATCAGCCGCGACGAAGCGCTAGGTCAGGCGCGCGAGGCCGTAGCCCTGGCCCGCTCGCTCTGCGACGACGTTGAGTTTTCGCCCGAAGACGCGACCCGCACAGACATCGATTTCCTGTGCGCTGTCGTCGAGGCCGTCATCGAAGCCGGCGCGTTGACCGTCAACATCCCCGATACCGTGGGCTACACGATGCCCGGTGAATTTTCAGAGATCATCCAAACGATTCGCCGCCGCGTGCGCAACATCGAGCGGGCGACCATCTCCGTCCATTGCCACAACGACCTGGGCCTTGCGGTCGCGAACTCCATCGCCGCGATTGAGGCGGGCGCGCGGCAGATCGAATGCACGATCAACGGCGTCGATTCACACAGAGCATCTCTACCCGTCGAGCCAGTTGCTCACGGAGCTGACGGGCGTGGCCGTGCAGCCGAACAAGGCCATCGTCGGCCGCAACGCCTTCGCGCACGAAGCCGGCATCCACCAGGACGGCGTCATCAAGAACCGTTTGACTTACGAGATCATGACGCCGCACTCGGTTGGCGTCCCCGACAGCCGGCTGGTGCTGGGCAAACATTCTGGCCGACACGCGCTCGGCCGCAAGTGCGAACAGTTGGGTTACGAGTTCACGCGGCACGAGCTGGACCGCATCTATCGCCGCTTCACCGACCTTGCCGACGAGATCAAGGCGGTCGAGGATCATCACCTCCTTGCCATCATCGAAGAGATGGTTGAAGCCAACGCCGCGTAGCGCGAACGAAACCGATTTGTAGAGGCGAGCATCAAGAGCAGTGACGCAGTCCCGTTGGGTGAGTGTGTAGGGTCTTCCGAAGCAAAAATTCAAGCTCCGAGGGGGCACGGCCGTTTGGCATTACGCGCCTCGCGGAGCTTGCTTTTTATGGCGGCAGGCCACTATAAACATGCGGCCCGCGGGGCTCATTTTTTTGCGTCTTTGGCGAGAAAGTCATATGGAGATCAACATCACAGCCCTTCCCGGCGACGGCATCGGACCCGAAGTCACCGCCGAAGCCGTGCGTGTGCTTGAGGCGGTCGCCGAGAAATTTAATCACGAGCTGAAGCTCACGACCGAAAAGATTGGCGGCGTGGCGATCCGCGAGTTCAACGACCCGCTGCCTGACCAGACGCTCGCGGCTTGTTTGAACTCGAAGGCCGTGCTGCTGGGCGCGGTCGGCCACCCGGACTTTGACAATCACCCACCGCACCTCAGGCCCGAAGCCGGGCTGCTGAAGATTCGCAACGCGCTCGGCGCTTACGCCAACCTGCGGCCGGCGCGGCTGTTTGCAGCGCTCGCTGACGCCTCGCCGCTCAAAGCCAGTGTGATCGAAGGCACAGACATGCTGATCGTCCGCGAACTGCTCGGCGGTTTGTACTTCGGCCAGCCGCGCGGCGAGCAGGGCGACAGCGTCATCAACACCATGCGCTACAGCGCGGCCGAGGTCGAACGCATTGCTCGCGTCGCGTTTGATCTGGCGCGCAAGCGGCGGCGCCAGGTGACTTCGGTGGACAAATCGAATGTGCTCGAAGTCTCGCGTCTCTGGCGACAGACGGTCATCGGCGTTGCCAAGGATTACCCCGACGTGACGCTCGAACATCAACTGGTCGATTCGTGCGCGATGGCGCTGGTGGCGCGGCCGGCGAGCTTCGACGTGATCCTCACCGAAAACATGTTCGGCGACATTCTCTCTGACGAAGCGGGCGCGGTGGTCGGTTCATTGGGATTGCTGGCGTCGGCGAGCACGGGCGGGCCTGTCGGTTTGTACGAGCCTGTGCATGGTTCCGCGCCCGACATCGCCGGTCAGGGCATTGCGAATCCGCTGGGCGCGATTCTCTCTGCCGCGATGATGCTGCGTTATTCGTTTGACCTCGACGCTGAAGCCGCAAGCATCGAAGCGGCGGTCGAGCGGACGCTCGCCGAAGGTTACCGCACGCGCGACCTGACTGTGGCGGGCGAGCCTTCCGTCAGCACGACCGAGATGGGCAGGCGTGTCATCGCGCACCTCTCTTGATCGAATCTGCGATTCACTCTTTTCTCTTTCTGCGGGCGTCGAGCAGGCGGCTGGCGAGCGGCGTTTCTTGCGCTGCCGGTGCGGGCGCACTCGGTCTTGCCGCCGCAGGTTGTGTGGCTTTGCTCACCTTCTGAGCATTGTCCCGCGCCGCTTCGATCACGGGCGTTGTTATGGGCGTTGTTGTGGCAAGATTCGTCTCGGCGGGTGCATCGCTCAAGCGGACTCGTGAGCGTGCTTCTTTCAATCCGGCCAGTGACGCGGCGGCTTCTGCATCCACGGCGAGCGGCACGCGGCGGCGCAGTTTTGATCGAACCCAGTCGCGCGCCTGTTCGATCTGCTCGCGTGACAGGTGAATGCGCCTCAAGCCTACGTCAATCGGCAAGAGCAGCAGCGCCGCGAGCATCAGCGCTTGCCATATCTCGTGCGGGATGGTGCGCGCCGCGCGTCGCTCGAATAAATTCACGTCGCCCATCTGCGCCGCGTCGCCCGTGAGCGCCGGCAGCGTCGCGCCGCCCGTCGCTTCGCTGATCTGTGCGAGCAGGTTCGCATCCGACGTGACGATGCTGAATTCGGGCGAGTAAGAATTCACCGCGCCGGTGACGGGCGCGGGCGTGCCTCCTTCTTCGCTGACGCTTGCGAGGTACGCGCCGCGCAAGGTCGCCGGGAACTCGCCTTCATAGCGGCCCGCTGCGGTCTGCTCTAACGTGATGTCCGTCGCTGTGAAGTCGGGCGCGATGACGTGTGCCTTGAGCCGCAGGTTATTTTTGAACTCGCCTTCACTGCTCGCCGCTTCGACGGTGACGTGGCCGCGGCCGGCGTTGATCTCAACTTTCGGCTGCAACTCGGCCGAGCCCTGATGCCGCAGCACGTCGCGGAAGGCTTGCGTCCAGAACTGCCCGAAGCCCGGCCAGTTCATCCACTGCGCGGCCCAGCGCGGTTTGGCGTCCGAAGTGAACGCCGCCGCGCGGCCCAATCCGTACTGCCACACGGCGTAGACCGGATCGTCTTTGTCCGACATCAACGCGGTGATGGCCGGCGACTTCACGGGATCACGCTCGGCCGTGCCGACGTAGCCGCCGAGTTGCGGCGCGCTCGCCCAATCAATGCCGCCCGTCGCTTGCGAAGCGCGCACGAAGCGCGGCACGAACGGTTCTTCGATGATCGTTGATTTGGATGCCAGGAAGGCTTCGCGCGTGAAGATGCGCGGCAGCTTGTCGGGCGTGTCCGCCGCGTAGAAGCGACCGCCGCCGACATCCGCGATAGATTTCATCGTGTCGAAATCTGCGTCGTCGCCG